>Ga0315289_10012761_pt1 | contig 11808 bp, 13 predicted proteins | sample YL17G11_40_MG_FD_203452 | JGI IMG/M metagenome (GOLD analysis project Ga0315289, IMG submission 203452) | Sediment microbial communities from Yellowstone Lake, YNP, Wyoming, USA - YL17G11_40 | ecosystem: Environmental > Aquatic > Freshwater > Lake > Sediment | place: USA: Wyoming | collected...
GTGCGCGAGAAGTCAGCGAAAAAGTCGGGCCACAGGGCCAACCAGACCTCCTCACCCAATGCCAGCGTACCGGCTTCCAGGTCTGAACCGGCCAGGGGCTGACGGAAGGCGTTGCCGGCCAGGTGGCAGGGCCACCAGGTATAGTGGGCGGGGCGTCCGCCCAGCGTGACGGCCAGGCGGATGGTGTTGATGGCGCCCCGCAGCGTGGTGTGAGGGTCGCAGGTGTCCACCGGGCGGATCATCTCCACGCGCGCCTGGATCTCGGCCAGCGTAAGCGGCCGCCCGGCGCCGCTCAGCGCCTGGGTGACGAGTTGGACGAAAGAGGGTTTGGTCGTCATCGCGCTCCCCTTTTGCTACAGTTCCCCCTTGTAAGTGGACGCCCAGCCGAAGAGTTTGCGCAGCCGCTGGGACGGGTTGAACTTGAAGACCCAACTCGCTTGCTCCGGGCGGACGTAGAAGGTACCAAAATCGCGCAGCGAGACGCACTCGCCGCGCTTGAGCGCCTGGTAAATCTCCTCCAGGGTGGCGTCAACGACCTCGCCGACGAGCCCTGCATCCTTCGACACGCGCTGTGAGACCTTCTCGATCAGTTCTTGACGGTCAACCCTGTCGCTCATCTGCTACTCCCGTTTTCGATTGCATTACTTCCAGAAGCAGCCGAACTTGTCCTAAAGCACTGCTGGAGCCGAGCTTGGAGTGAGTATTGCATCCCTTCAGTACAGAATCTCCTCGGCCAAGTGTTCCTCGTGTTCTTTGTTCAAGCATCTCTTGCAGACCAGCACCGTGTGCTGCTCCCTGTCAGAACATTCCAGACAGATCCAGGTGGCCCTGGCTTGGCGCCCCCGGGCCAGGCAAGGCTGGCAATCCTGGTACTGCGGCTCGTTCTGGGCGACGATGCAGGGATATTCGACCCGCTTTTCCGGTTCAACGATCTCCTCCAGGGTGAGGCGGTGCTCGATCCAGTCTCCAAAGTCGTACACGTACTTGAGCTCGTCACCGGGCTGTAAGCCCAGACCGGCGATGTGCCGCCCGGCGCCGTCCCCTTCCCCCACGGGGTCCACGCTGCCCAGGTCAACCTCACGGAATCGTTTGCTCTGCCCGCGCCGCACCAACTTCCAGAAGCCGCCCAGGTGGTCGGACACTTGGTGGTTGAAGGCATCACGCAAAATGGCGTCGAATTCGGCCAGGGTCTGTTGCCCCTGAATCTCGATCGTACGCCACAACCCAGGGCTGTGCCACAAGGCGGCTTTGAAGCGGTAAACCTGCCGGCCCTGGGCCGGGGAGAAGATCTCTTCGGGCAAGGGCTCGTTTTCAGGTAACATCATATCCACGAATGAACGAGATTCGCTGTAGTGGATGGCAAAACCGTCGTACTTTATGCGGGGATCGCGGTCAACCACCGCGAGCCAGTGATTGCCGGGATAGCCCCGCGGGTCGGACAGGCGGGCGTAGGCGGCGAGGAGCACCACGTGGGGGTAGAGCCTTTCGTCGCGCGCATCTTCCAGCATGGCAAACAGCAGGTCGGCCAGTTCCCGATCCTTTTGCTCGATCTCCTTCCTGCGGTAACGACTGGCCGGTTCGTGTTCCAGGCGGAAACGGCCGGCCTCCCAATCCTCGATGGTGACCAGGATGCTGTCGTCGCGGCGGACGCGGTTGGCGCGGAACCAGTCGCCCAGGTCGAAAGCGATCTGCTCAATCATGTGTTTACCGAACAGGGTTTTGACCTGCTGCTGGATGCTGACCACGCGCACAGGGAGCGGATGGCCGGCCTGGTCCAGCAGTTGAACCCTGGCGGGATCGAGTTGCCAATTCAGGAAATAGTCAAACGCCGGGTGGACAAACAGCACTTTCCGGCTGGCTGCCTGGGGGGAGATGGGGACACGGAAGCGCACCCCGCGCATGGCGATGCGCAGCGGGAGAATGGTCTGGGCATCCAGGAAGACCAGGGTACTGCCCGCTTCACTCCAGCGGAGATGGTTGCGCAGCGAGGCCAGCGGTTTTTTGGCCCTGGACGGATGGATGACCAAGACCCGCCGGCAGAATTCGTCCATTGTAATCGGGCCGTCCACCTGCGCCAACACCTGCGCGACGGCCTGGCTCAGGGTTGGGAATTGTTTTTTGCTCATTATCTCACCTCCGCAATCAGCCCTGCCCTGCGCAGGCGTTTCATCAACGCGGAGCGGCGTCTGTACACGTCACAAATCTGGCTCAGATGACCTTCGAAGGCCGCCTCCTGTTTCCGGTACACGGCCAGTTCCTTGAGTTTCTCCAACAAACGCACGGCCTGGTCATACGCCTGGGCCTGGGATTGCTGAACCAGCGCATCCACCTCACGCCAGACGTCGTCGCCTCTGTGGGCCAGCGCTTCCAGTTCTGCAATGCGTTTGGCCTCTGCTTTTGCCACGTGCTCTCTTAGTCTGCGTTCCTGCAGTTCTTCCGCTGACGCCAGGAGTTGCTTCGCCGTGCGGCGCGTCACGTCATCGCGCCGGGGGGTATGGTTGATCAAGGCGCTCAACCGGCGATTCAGCGCCAGAGAGAGTAGTGGTTCTCCCTGCGCCAACCGCAGCAGAAAGGTGTCTCGCTCTTCTGGTGAGAGTTGTGAAATCCCCCGGCGCAGGCCATCCTCGGAGACCGGCTTCAACTTGCCGCCCTGTTCTGCCGCCACCTGGATCAGGTCTTCATCCACCCCAAACAATTCCACAAAGGCCTCCAGCGCAGGTGTCAGCGTGCGCAGTCCGGGCGGCACCGGCGGCTCCAAAGCGTCCTCGTCTACGTCTTCCGCCGCCAACCCATTGAGCCAGGCCAGGTAGAGCAGGCGGTAGTCCTGCTGCAAAACCGCGTCCCGCAGTCCCACCAGCGAGTCCAGCCGGCCCTCGCCCTCGATCCATTCACCGCCTTCTTCTTCGTTGAGCTGGATGTCCAGGATCGCGTACTCTCCCACAGTGGAGACGGCGATTGCGTCTGAGGGATAGTCTACCGTTTCTACGCTGTATTGCCGCATCTGATCGAGGTCCACGAGCGCCTGGGGGAAGCGAAACATCAAGCGCTGGCTGCCCCAGTTCGCCAGGTACAGCATCGCGTCATAGTACTGCGCCAACACCTTTTCTGGGCTGCCAGGAAAGTCGCTGTAACTGTAGGTGAACACCGCGCGCCGTGGATGGGGTTCCACGCGGCTGGACAGCCGGCTGACCGCTTTCTGCTCTGCTTCGGTCAAAGGCCGGTCAACCGCCAGAAACTCATAGTACTGGTATTCGCTCATTTCTTCACCCTCCCATTTCTGATGCTCACTCCAGATCCGCTTGACGCAACGGGTGTGGGATTCTGCCCGCCCGCCAACCCCAGCGTGCTGATCAAAATGCCGGGTTTTGAGTGCTGGTTCAGGTAGATCAGCGTGCCCTGCATCGGATTGCCGTAGGGTGTGGAGAGGTCGCTGTCTATCCGCAGTTTGAACAGGCGCGGCAGTTCGGTGACGACGAACTGGCCGTGAGCATCCTCTTCGCACTGTTTGCCTCGCGCAGAGAACTGGTAATTGAAGACGGGCCGCTCGGTATTGTAGTAGACCAGCACAGCCACGTCCCGCGTGTTCTCCACGTTGACCAGGCACAGCAGCATCTTGACCATGCCGATCAAATCCAGCACGTCCTCCGCGTGCGTGAGCCGACCCACATTGAACGGGCCGCCAGCGTGAATGGTGGCGTTGCGGGGGTTGTCCGCGTCTTCCAGCACGAAGCCCACGTGGGGGTCGCAGGTGAGCGTCAGGCCGCCGTTGCGGTAGACCTCCGGTCGTTTCATGCGGGCTTTGACGATGGGCATCAGCGTGCGCAACTGCTGGCTGGTGGGCGGGAGAGGAGGCTCGACCGGCGCCGGTCCCTCCCCGACCTCGTGCAGGCGTTCCTGGGCCAGGTAATAGGCCGGGTCTATCTGCAGCGCACGCCGCCACCGGCCCACTGCCTCGCCCCGCCGGCCCAACCGTTCGTAAGCCAGGCCCAACTGGTGCAGTGCGGGCAGGTGCTTGGGATCCCGCCGCACGGCGCGCTCCAGCCACGGGACAGCCTGCTCCGGCTGGCCCATTTGCAGGCAGGTATGCCCGATGTTGTACAACGTCGGCGCGTAGTCGGGGTCGCGGGCCTGGGCAGCCAGGTAGGCCTCCAGCGCCTCCGCGTAACGGCCTTGCTCCACACAGGCGACGCCCAGGGCAAAGTGACCCTCAGGGCGGTTGGGGTCGGCGGCGATCATACGCCTGGCCTTGCGCTCGACCAGGTGAAAGTCGCCAACATCCAGATTGTGATGGATCTGCTCTTGGAGATAGTCTACCAGGTACGCACTGGCAGGGACGTCGCCGCGCCGGATACGGCGCAGTTGTTGGAGGGTCTCACGAACTTCACACTGGCGGGCCAACCTGGGCCAGCGGCGGGCGAACGACTCGAAGGCGGCGATGGCCTCCGGGATACGGGCCGCGCAACCGTAAGCGATCCCCCGGCTGTACAGAGTGTCTGGGTCATCCGGGGCGTACCGTTCGACCTCGTCCAACGCCGCCAGCGCTTCGTCGTAGCGTTCCAACGCCAGGTAGCAGGCGCCCAGGTTGTAGTAGGCCGTCTGGCGATCTTCTGGCCTGTCGGCCATTTCCAGGAAGCGCTGGATGGCCGCGATGGCTTCGTCCCATCGTTCGTCGCCCATTGCTGCCAGGCCGTGCAGCCAGGAGACCAGCGGATTCGTGTCCCGGTTGAGTGGCTGGGTGAACGTGGACTTGCGACGGCGTGTCATCCCCCGTCCTTTTGCAGCAGGTCAGCCGCCTGGCTTGCCAGCATACCAGCCACACTCATATCGCCAGGTATGGCATCTCCCTGAGCCAGCAACCAGGTAACGTGATGCGGCCGTATAGCCTCAATCAGCGCTTCCCATTCAGTCCGATTGGCAACCGGTTTACCGTTGAGCACCCACTCGTGGTCACCCCATCGGATTATGGCGCCCCAACCACCGGGTCCGGGGTTGGGGTCACAGCCGCCGTCGGTGTAAACATCCACTTGCGGACCAGCGCCATTGCTCAATGTGTCTGACCCAAACAGAGATTGAGTCATGCTAAACCTCTCCTTGTCTACGTCACACCTCCCCCCGGAACACCCGCGCCAGGATGGATTCTTCCAGCCGGGCCAACTCCTCCTCCGCTGCCGCCGCCTGTGCCTGCACGCCGTCCAGGTAGGCGACGATGCGGCGCTGTTTATCCATACGACATCTGTACCTCCGGGTAACGATCGCCGCTGTGCAACCTCAACTTGTCAGGCTGGCTTTGGGCAACCACCGGCGGATCTGCCTGCGAACGCGCCGGACTACGGCGATCACTTCGTCATCGGTTTCGAACATAGAACACCTTCCCCTCCTGCAGCGCCGGGCGAATGATGGTTCCCACGATGTCCCGTCTCCGGGCCACCTCTTCTGGCGTGACCAGGATGATGTCTTTGGGCACGCGGATGTCGTGCAGCGCCACCCGCATCTCGACCTGCCTGGCGCGCTTGGAGCCTGAGACCGGCATGATCACCAGGAGATCCACGTCGCTACCTGACCCCGCTGTTCCCCGCGCGTGGGAGCCAAACAGGATGATCTGGTCCGGGTCGAAGCGGTCCACGAGGCGTTGTACCATCTTCTCTATGCTTTGTGCGACCGTCTCTTCCACGTTCACCTCTTCCTTCTCGCCAATCCGCTCGCTCATAACTCCCCCCGAAACGCCCTTGCCAGGATAGATTCTTCCAGCCGGGCTAACTCCGCCGCGGCCGCCGCCTGCGCCCGCCGCAGCGCCGCCACCCGTGCCTGCACGCCGTCCAGGTAGGCGACGATGTGGCGCTGCTCGGACAAAGACGGCAATGGCAAACGCAAATTGCTCAAGATGGTGGTATTGACCCCGGCGCGTGTTGCCCCTCGGCTTACTTGCTCAATTTGCCTACCGATCGAACGCGCGCCTCTCAGGCAATAGGACAGATACCTGGGATCGCAAATCTCTTGCTGAACGGCTATACGCAACAGGTGATAGGAAATCAACCATCCTCCGGCCTCTGGTGGAACGACACAGGATCTCCCCACCGTTCCCATCCGGGTAAATAGAATGTCTCCTGGCCGTACCCTATAGCGGGCAAGAGATTCAGCCTTTTGCGGCGTCACGTACTTCAGTTCCGAAGCATCCAGGTACCCCCACTGCACGTTCCCTATGGCGAGGACTGGGACACCGCTTTCAACGAATTCCGACGACTTGAGTTGTGCTCCAAATGGTCCTGTCTGAACCGGCTCGCGTGTTTTGTCGCCGACGTCGGTAAGTGTCTTGCATTCCCATCCAGGTGGCAAATCGTCACCAGATTCAAATGCCTGCGTCAGCGCAGCATCTATCAGTGCATCGGTGTCCTGGCGAACGACTTCGCCCAGCCGCCGGGCCTCGGCCAGGCGGGCGAAGCAGGCCTCCACGCGGGCGACGATGCGGCGCTGTTCGTCCAGTGGCGGGACGGGAATTGTGGCTACCAGGATATCGCCATCCGTTACCGCCGGATAAGTAGCTCCTCGCATCAGTGGCTCTATCTGCGCCAATACTACATCGGAGCGGCACAGGTGGTACAGCCAAACAGGTTCAATTATTCGACGGTTGAGGCGTAGGACACAAAAGCCGGTAGAACAGATTTGGTTGTTGTACTGTTCCGGCACCAGGGCGATGTTTCGCAGGTAGGGTCGTGTGGTGGCAAAGATGACATCATTGGCGCGGATGACTTTGCGTGCCCGGCTAGGAGCTTCTCGCCCCAACAACTCTTTGGGACTGACAATTGTGCCAGTTGTGTTATCCACACTGGCAATGTCAACGTAGGTAAAGGTCTGGTCGGGGAAACGGTCAGGAGACCTTTGCTCGGTCTCGTTTACCATCTCACCCAACCGCCGCCACTCCCATCCTTCCGGCAATGGCCACAAGTCCACGTTATTCTCCCCCATCGCCCACCATCTCGTGCAACTCTTCCACGAGCGCGGTCATCTCCCGCAGCCGTTCCAACAGGCTCGCCGTGATCTCCACCGGGCGGCGGGTGGCCTCTGCCTCCGCCCGGTTGGGGTTGCGCGCGCTCAGGTCGTAGCCCCGCTCGCGCAATTCCGCCGCCGCCACGATCCACGCGTTCGCCGTCGGCTGCGGGCGCACGCCTGCGCCGCGCCGGTAGGCCTCCCACGCCGCCCACAGTGCCTGCGCCTCGGCAAAGTGCTCGTCCTGGAGCGGGCTGCCCTTGCTGAACTTTTTCAGCCCCTCCGGCAGCGCCAACTCATAGTACCAGGTTTCCACGGTCGGGCCGGGCCGCTCGAAAAAGATCAGCGCCGTCTTGACGTCCGAATAGGGCGCAAACGTCCCCGGCGGCAGGCTGACGACCGTGTGCAGCGCGAACTGCTCCAGCAATTGCTTCTTGACCTCGGCAAACGCCCCGCCGCGGAAGAGCGTCCCTTCCGGGACGACCATCCCGCAGCGCGCGCCGTCGCGCGCCTTCAGTTTCTTCATGATGTGCTCGAGAAAGAGCAACTCGGTCGCGTTGGACGGGACGGGAAAGTTGCCCTGGATGTGCCGCCCCTCGGTCCCGCCGAAGGGCGGGTTGGTCACGACCGCGTCGTAGCGCTCCGAGACCGCGCCCAGGATGCTTTCCTCGAGCGTGTTGCGCCGATACACCTGCGGCGCGGTGACGCCGTGCAACACCATGTTGAGCGTCCCCAGGAGCGCAGGCACGGCCTTCTTCTCCTGGCCGTAGAACGTCTCTTCCTGCAGGATGCGCCACTCCTCCACCCGTGCGGCAAGCGCCTTCATCCGCTCGTAGGCCCCGGCCAGGAAGCCGCAGGTGCCCGCGGCGGGGTCGTATACCGTTTCGCCGATGCGCGGGGCGACGAGCGAGACGACGAAGCGCACCACCGGGCGGGGGGTAAAGAACTCACCCGCCAGTTTGTTCTCGTTGCCCAGCCGGCGCAACAGTTCTTCGTACACGTGGGAGACGGTGAAGATGTCGTCCTGGCTGTGAAAGTCAATCCCGTCCACGATCTGCAGCACCGCCTTAAGGTTGTAGCCGGAGGCGGCCACGACGACGTTGCGCTCGGTAAAGACGCCGCGGATCGTCTCACGCAGCGGGTCGCCGCTCAGGCTCTGCAGGTGGGGGATGAGGCGGCCGTGGACGAAGCGCAGCAGTTCCTCGGCATCCCAGTCGCGGTGGCCCCAGTAGGCCCAACGCAGGTCGCCCTCCAGGATGCGCTGGTAGGAGCGCCCGGCCAGCGCGGCCTCTGTCTCCCACACCTCTTCCTGGGCGTCGAGGAAGCGCAGGAACAGCAGCCAGGCCAGGTGTTCGACGTACTCCATCACGCCGCCGCAGTTGTCGTCGCGGCGCAGGATGTCGCAGGCGCGCCAGATGTCGTTGGCGAGGGATGTGCGGGTTTGGGTCGGGTGGAAGAGTGCAAGCTGCTGGGGCATTGCTAGAACTCCAAAGTCGTTGGGTTAGAACCGTCCGCTGAAGAACTTGTCTTGATCGCGCTTGAAGACCGCGGGTGAGGCATCAAAGCCGAATGCAGGCGGCAAAGCGCTTCGCGATGTGTCGGGAAACGGACGCGCACGGTGAAGGCGTCCTGCCCGCCTGGATGGGGCAAACGCAACACCAGGCGCTCCGACTGAACCTGAAACGGCCCGCGCTCCTGCAGCAGCCGCTCCATTTCCTGCACGGCCTGCCCAATCGCTGCATCCATATCGGGAAGTGCCGTCTCAGAGCGAACCGAGAAGTCCAGGTCCTCGGAGAAGCGATAGCCCTGGAAGTAGAACTTGCGCAAAGCCGTGCCACCCTTCAGGATCAACCCTTCCGGCAGCCCTTTTGTGTGCGCAATCCCGGCCAGAAGGTAACTGAGCGCATAGTCCTTCTCCAACACCCAGTAGGGGACTCCGGAGTCCCTGGACAGCGCACGGAGCATCTGGTCAACGGTCGGCATCGTAGGCTTCTCCCTGCAAATTGTTGCGGATTCGCCAACGGGTCACCGGTGTGCCGTTGGCGGGGCCGGCCGGATCCAGCAGATAGTACGTCCGCACAGGGTAGGCCTGCAGCGGCGCGGTCACCGCGTCAGGTACACCGAGCGTCTCTAACACCCATCCCAGGCGCTTGGTCACTGCCCCCACGTCGTAGCGCAGGGCGTACCCCACCAGCTTTTCCAGGTCTAACCGTCCCAGGTGTGCTTCCAACGTTTCGATGCCGGTGCGCAGGCTCCCGAAAATCTGCGGGTGGGCCACCATATCTAGCAGCGTGCGCTCCGGGTCGGTGATCGCCACGCGGTGCCACTGGCTCACCCATTCCTGCTGGAAGCCGAAAAAGTGCACTGGCCGGACCTGGATGAACTCAAACTCCAGCCCCAGCGCCCGCCAGACGGCGCGCCCGCGGGGGCGGTAGGCCGCGCCGGTGCGCATCTCGGGCGTGACGACGGTGCGCGGGGTGGAGGCCTGAACCATCGGGAGAATCTGCGTGGTCAGCCCGTGATGGGCCAGCGCCGACCAGTGGCTGATCGCGACCGGTTCCACCAGCGCGGCAGCGATGGCATAGGGGTGAATCTCAGTGCTCAACAGCGGAGCCTGAACCGCGTAAACGCCCTGCTTGAGGCGCATCACCCAACCTGCTTGCGCCAGTTGGCTCAGCAACCAACGCACCCGCTGCGGCGCAATCCCCATTTCCGCAGCTTGCGCCTGGGCCTGGGCGATGGTGAAGAGCGGCCCCACCGCGGCTATCGTATGGTTGAGGAGCGCTAATCCGTTCGTCCGCGCATACTTGACTTCTGCCACAGCGCCTTCCTGGCCTCGAGATGTGTACATTGTACTACGAAAGTTTGTCCAAAGCAAACTTGCGTAGCACGAAATACACACATCACGCGCTATACAACTGCTGCTGGACCTCCCGCAGCACCTGGCGCAATCCCTGGACGCCGCCAAAGTAGCGCTGGACGCCCACCACCTGCCCCATCCGGTCGAAGGGCGGCAGCCGGAAGACGCGCGGGTCGGCAAGTTCGTCCACGCCCCCGACCTGGTACTTTTCCAGCAGCGCCAGGAGCACCTCCCGCGCCTCGGGGCTGTAGCGCTGCAGGAAGCGCTGGTAGCGGTTGCGGAAGGCCTGGGCGCGCTCGTCCCGCGTGCGCACCGGCGCGTCAAAGGCCAGGTGAGCCAGCAGGTCGAAGGCGTCCGCGTCGCCCTGGCCCAGCACTTCGGCCAGCACGTCGGGGTGGACGCTCGAGCGGTACAGGTCCCCCAGGAAGCGCTGCCGCACGTCGGCGTCGGCCCAGGTTGCCTGCAAGCCCGCCAGGCCCTCCGCCCCCACCAGTTCCGTCACCTTGCGCCGGGTGTAGTCCACGTACTCCTGCAGGGAGAGGCTTTCACCGGTGGCCTCGATCAGGAAGACGGCTTCGTCGGCGATGGTCACCTCCAGCCCCTGCACGCGGATCTTGCCGGCCGGCGCTCCCGCTTCCTTCAGCAAAACCTCTACCGCCGTGACTTCGCCGTCCAACACTTCGACCTTCATCTGCCGCTCGCGCAAGCCCGTTCCGCCGACCATCAGCGTGGCTACGCCGACCGGCAGCCGCTCGAAGCGGAAGGTGCCATCCTCGTCGGTGTAAATGGGGCCGCGCTGGACGTTTGGCCCCAGCAATATAGACACCGTTGCTCCCACGATCAGGTCGCCTGTCTCGGCGTGGACGACTTTTCCGACCAGTGTGCCCCGCTCCGGTCCCAGGGGAGCGCCCTCGGAGGGCAGCGGCGGGCGGTCCCACTCGTCGAACAGGCGGGTCGCCCCGGTATAGTCCACGATGCGGAACCAGTACTTGTCCGTCGCCGGGTCCACCCGGCTCCCGCGGCCCACGATCTGTTTGAACAGCACCGGCGAGGAGACGGTCTTCATAAACACGATGCTGCGACAGGAGGGCACGTCCACTCCTGTGGAGAGCAACTCGGCCGTCGTCGCCACGACTGGCGTCTTCTGGTCGCTGTCCTGGAAGCGGCGTAGCCAGCGCTGGGCCTCTTCTCCTTCTTCGGCTACGATGGGGACGGCATAGTCGTCGTAGCCCAGGTAACCGAAATGATCGTTGAGCAGGCGCGCCACCAGTTGGGCGTGGTCGGTGTCCACGCAAAAGACCATGGCCTTTTCCATTGGCCCGAGGCGGTGCAACAACTCCGCCAGATGCTCGGCTAAGGCCCGTGTCCGATCTGGCAGCGTGATCTCCCGCTCGAACTGCGGCGTGATGTAGAGGTCACGTACTGCCACGTCCTCGGGGACGAATACCTCGGCCCCGGCCTCCTGGACAGTGCGCAGATGCAGCCCTTCCCTGTCCACCGTCGTCTGTACCCGGTGGACTTTGTCCATCTTCGATCTCCTGGCCCAGGCTGTACTCGTAGGCTGGCGCCTGCCGTTTCCCTTTCTCCGGTTCGTCGGGGTCTACCCACACCTCCGGCTCCCCGGCACAGAAGTAGGCGTAGGTGTCCACGTTGTCGGTGCGCTTGGGAGTGGCGGTCATCCCCAGGTGGATTGCGCCGGTGAAGTAGTCGAGCACCTCCCGCCACGTGCCCCATCCTGAACGGTGGCACTCGTCAATGATCACCAGGTCGAAGAAATCGGGCGGAAAGGTCTGGTAAAGGCGATGGCCTTCTTCGTCGTCGTTCCAGAGAGCCTGGTAGATGCCAAAGTAGACGTCGTAGTGGGTGGGAACGGGGCGGCCGACGATGCGGTGACGGGGGTCGTTGCCCTGGGAGGCCAGCGGAGAAAAGGCGTTGTAGGCCTGGTCGCGCAGCACTACCCGATC
>Ga0315289_10012762_pt1 | contig 11808 bp, 11 predicted proteins | sample YL17G11_40_MG_FD_203452 | JGI IMG/M metagenome (GOLD analysis project Ga0315289, IMG submission 203452) | Sediment microbial communities from Yellowstone Lake, YNP, Wyoming, USA - YL17G11_40 | ecosystem: Environmental > Aquatic > Freshwater > Lake > Sediment | place: USA: Wyoming | collected...
TTACGAGCGGGGGAGTGTCTTTAAAAGAAATAGACGCAAAAACAATGAGGTCAAAAATAATTGAAAATTTATATTTTGCAGGAGAAATTATTAATCTTGACGGCCCAAGCGGCGGATATAATCTACAGCTTTGTTGGAGTACTGGCTATGTTGCGGGTCAAAATTCTATTAATAAATAAAAAAAAGAAAGCGGATCGAGACCTTGTCTGCGATCCGCTTTTGGGCGTGTTGTCGCCCTTGCTCAGATCCGCCCGCCGCGCCGGTTGCGCGTCCCTCGATGGGCATTGGGACTGTGGCCTCTGACGGCCATGACGGAAGGCCGCGCACCCCACGCACTCTGCGTATCCAACGACATGGCGCGCAACGATTGGGGCACACCTTCATGGTGGCGAGGCCTTGCGACCGCGCTTGGAGCCTTCTTCCTTAGAAGGCTCCAAATTCTCTGAAAGCACATGTCCTGTTCCTCCTTTCACTCTTTCATAAATTCTGTCCAAGATAAAAAAATTATAGCATCAAATTAGTTTTATGTCAAATGTAGAATAAAACATTGAATTGTGTTTTATAGTAAATAAAGTTATAATCAAAAATATGGCTACTAAGGAAGATATTAAAAATAAAGATTTAGAGAAAAATGTCTGGATAGGAAATGATGGGACGCTTCATGTAAAAATAACTCGACTAATTTCTGAAGAAGAAATAAATCAATTAATTGATATGGTGGAAAAAGGCCTTAGAGATTTGGGCGGGAAGGCAAAGGCCTTAATTGATATTAGCGCTACCTCTCTAGTTTACTCTTCGCTTACCAGGAAGAAAGCAGCAGACAGAGTAAGAAAACTTGGAGAGATAGGATACCAAAAGGGAGCAATTTTTAGTCCTCATGTGATTTCCAGGACAATATCTTCTTTTATAGTTGCAGCCAGCGGAATAGGCAATGTAAAGGTCTTTTCTACTGAAAAAGAAGCTTTAAATTGGCTTAATAAACCATTATCTTTTTAAAAATTAATTATATGTCCATCTCAAAATCAAGAAAATCAAAACCTGCTCCAAAATCAAAATCCGCCCAAAAGCCAAAAGCACTTCAAAAATATAAGGAATTTGTAAAGAGCAGATTAGCAGAAATTACTCCAATTTTGCAAAAAGCATCAGTTGGAGATTTCACCGAAAAAATTGCAATTCCTGAAAAAGAGGATGAATTTTCTGAATTATTGGTAGGATTGAGTTTAATGATGGACGATTTGCAGGAACTTGAGAAAACCAGAGAAAAAGTAGAAGAAGAAAGAAAAGAAAGATTAAGAGAACTTGAGCAGTGGCAGAAACTAACAGTAGGGAGAGAATTAAAAATAGTAGAATTTAAAAACGAAGTAGGTGTTTTAAAACAAGAAATAGAAAACTTGAAAAAGGAATTGGAAAAACCTTCGGGAGAATCTTCAGGAGAACCCTCCCTTAACTAAAAAAAACAAATCGCCCCATGGGCGGTTTTGTTTTTATCTTAAATTATAAAAATAGAATGGACCATGTGGCAATAATGAAAAAATCTTGGGGATTAATCCCAAAGATTCTAAATGGCGAAAAGAAAATAGAATCACGCTGGTTTAAAACAAAACATCTTCCCTGGAATAAAATACAAGAAGGAGATGTTATATATTTTAAAAATTCAGGAGAACCAATTGAGGCAAGGGCAACTATTGAAAAAGTAATTCAATTATCTGGCCTTATGTCTGAAAAAGTAGAAGAGATTTTAAATAGTTATGGAAAAGAGGATGGACTTTCGGTAGAAGACATTCCAAAATTTTTCAATTTATTCAGAGATAAAAAATATTGCATCCTTATTTTTTTAAAGAATCCAGAAAGAACAAAACTCTTTGAAATTGATAAAACCGGTTTTGGAGCAATGGCTGCATGGATTGCAGTCGATAATATTAATAAAATAAAAAAGGAAATTTTTTAACTTATTAGATAATTTGTTATGCTATAATTAGCATAATCTAAAAAGGCCGATTATAAAATATAAAAAAAATTTTAATTATTTAAATATGGACGCTCAAATATCTGAAAAATTCCATCAACTTCATAAAAACAAAAAAATATTACTCACTTTTCTTATTCTGTCTTTTAACATCTTTTTGCTTGTACTCGCCGTATTCTATGCAGTTGGAATCCAAAATAAGATTAAAGAAGGAAAATTTATTGGCCGCGATATTGAAACCAGAAAAACAATAAGCTTTACCGGTAAAGGAGAATTGTATGTAAAGCCAGACGTGGGAATGATTAGTTTTTCAGTACTCACTGAAAAAAAGACTGTGGCTGAGGCTATGTCAGAAAACACCAAAAAGATGAATGCCGTGATAGCTTCGATAAAAGGAGAGGGCGTTGAGGAAAAAGATATTAAGACCACTAACTTTAATATTTCTCCGCACTATGAATACTATGAGTCCTCAGAAATCACAATTTGGCCTACTCCAGAGGGAAAAAGAGTGTTGGTAGGTTATGAAATTTCCCAAACAGTTCAGGTGAAAGTCAGGAATTTAGAAAAAATAGGAACAATTATTCAAAAATCAACAGATGCCGGAGCAAATGATATTGGGAATTTGCAATTTGTGATTGACAAAGAAGAAGAACTTAAAAACCAGGTAAAAAAAGAAGCAATCAAAAATGCAAAAGACAAGGCAAAGGAATTGAGCGGATTACTTGGTGTAAATTTAGTCAGGATAGTAGATTTTAGCGAGAATGCATATGTTCCGGTTTATTACGATTCTGGAGTAGCAGCATTAAAAGAGGCCTCACTCCCTGCTGCGCCCCAAATAGAGTCAGGCCAGAACAAGATAGAAGTGAATGTAACCATTACTTACGAAATCAATTAGGACTAGGGTATAAAAATCAAAAAGAGCGGTCTATTTCTTTTGGCTGCTCTTTTTGATTGAAAAAAAATGAAAGATTTGTCTTGTTGGGGATTTGGTTTTGAGATATACTAAAGAGAGCAAAAATGAAAAATTATATTCAAAATGGCAATCGGACTTTATAAACTAATTGGAGGATCTCGTGGCAGGGATTTAACCTCGCAAGATATTTTGGATTCGATTAAACCTGAAATGTCACAAGAGGAAAAAGCCCGACTTTTGGCTTGGGCAAGGGATTTGGGGGAACTCTGGGAACCGTACTCTGAAATTTATTCCAATCTTGAAAAATCCTGGCCGTATCGCAATTTAACCAAGAGCATCGAAAACCTTATTGAGCCAAAAGAAAAAGATATTTGGTTAGACGTGGCTTGCGGTCCGGCAAAGATGAGTGAAATGATTTATAGAAAGTCAAAGGGAAAAGTTGAAAAAATCATTGCTATTGATATAATCTTAGCGCCGGCCAAAAAAAGATTAGAAAACTTAAAATCGCAAGTTCCAATAGAATTAAGGTACGCAAGTATTACTGACCCTTTGCCGTTTCCAGATAATTTTTTTGACGGAATCGTTGCTAATTTATGCCTGCCATATGTGATTGATTTTGAAGGAAAGAAAGGAAGAGATGCCCTTTTGGGAGTTCTTTCAGAAATGTTTAGAATTTTAAAACCTGGAGGACATTTAGTTTGGTCTACGCCTAAAGAAAACGTGCATTTTCAATGGAACTTTTTGCATTCTATTCCTGACATGCTAAACATCTGGGAATATATCTTTCGCAAGGATATTAGCAGAATTTTACAAGGAACAAGAATTTTGGGACATGCTTTAAAAATCCAAGAAAATGGCAAAAAGAGAATTTATACTTTTCTCCCGAAAGAAGACCTTGAGGAGCTTCTGTTAAAAAAGATTGGGTTTATAAATCCTTCTTGGAAGAAAACTTTTAGTCAGCAAGTTTTAGTAAATAGAGTTTACAAACCTTAAAACTAGAAAATATTTTTTTATGAATATTTTTGCCTTATCAGGATTTATAAACGGAGTTTCAGGAATAGTTTTCGGAAGCTTTATTTATTTTAAAAATCCAAAAAAATTATTGAATAGGACTTTTGGCTTAATGACGCTTTTTTTTGCGCTATGGTCTTTTAGTTACGGGTTTTGGATGATAAGCCAGGAAAAGACAGAGGCATTGTTTTGGGTGAGGATGTTAAGTCTTGGTTCTATTTTTATCCCAATTACTTTTCTTCATTGGATTTTGACCTTGCTTGAAGTCCAGGAAAGCAAAAAGAAAATTCTTTTGCTGGGATACCTTTTGACCATCCTGCTTTCAGTATTCAGTTTTACTTCTCTGTGCGTCAGAGATGTCGGACATCGTCTATCTTTTTTTTGGTGGCCTCAGGCAGGAATTGTTTATACCCTTTATATAATCTTTTGCTATGTGGGCATGATAGGGTATGGTTCTTTTGAGTTAATCAAGGCTTACAGAAAAGCCAAAGGAGACAAAAAACAACAGATAAAGTACGTCTTATTGGCAATTGCAATAGGTTTTACGGGCGGAGCCACCAATTTTCCTTTATGGTATGGGATTCCAATTATTCCGGTTGGTAATTTTCTGGTATTTTTATATCCTTTTATCCTCACTTTAGCTATTACCAAATACCATCTTTTTGATATAAAGATTATCTTTACAGAAATTTTGATAGGGGTAATAGGCGTGATACTCCTTGTGCAAGCATTTTTTTCCGAGAACTCTCAATTTAAAATTGTACAATTAGGAATTTTTGTTTTATTTTGCCTTTTTGGATATCTCTTGATCAAAACAATGCATCAGGAGTTAGAGAGAAAAGAAGAACTTCAGAGAGCGTATGAAGAACTGAAAAAATTGGATATTGCCAAATCCGAATTTATTGCTATGGCATCGCATCAATTGAGAACTCCTTTGTCAATTATTAAAGGTTACATTTCAATGATTTTAGACGGAACTTACGGCGAATTTCCAAAGGATTTAGAAAAGCCCTTAAACAATGTGTTTGGATCTAATGAAAGATTAATCAGGATTGTAAATGACCTTTTGAACATTTCAAAAGTTGAATTGGGGAAAATGGATCTTGTAAAGCAAGAAACTCAGATAGAAGATTTAATTGAGGGAGTACTGCAAGAGCTTGAAATTGAAACAAAAAGAAAAAATCTTTACTTAAAATGGAAAAGACCCAAAAGATCCTTGCCCAAGATAGAAATAGACTCTTTAAAGATTAGGCAGGTAATTTATTGTGTAGTAGATAATGCGATAAAATATACAGAGAAGGGGGGGATAAAACTCTGGGCCAAAAAACAGGATTCAAAAATCCAAATTGTAGTTTCTGACACGGGAGCAGGAATGACAAAACAGGATGCAAACAGAATTTTCTCAAGTTTTGTGAGGGGAAAGGCAGGACTTGCACTTTGGGCAAAAGGAGTAGGTTTGGGCTTGTATTTATCAAAGAAATATATGGAACTTCATAATGGTGAGATCTGGGTAAAATCTCTTGGAAGAAGCAAGGGTTCAACATTTTATATTGTACTTCCAATTTGATAAAATTTGTGTTTAAATAAATCCTATGTTAACTAAAACAACTAAAATTATAATTCTCGGAATTTCTATTTTTGGAATAGTGGCCTTAGGGTATAAATTTTCAAAAAGAGAAATGCTTTCTTTTGAATGGGAGTTGGTCAAAAAAGGAAATGTAATTCAGGAAGTTTCAGCCACAGGCCAGGTAAAAAGAGGAGATGAAATAAATTTAAGTTTCAAAACCTTAGGAAGAATTAAAGAAATCAATGTGAAAACCGGAGATTTGGTAAGCGCTGGAGATATTCTGGCTACTCTTGATACTACTGAACTCGAAATCCAGCAAAAAGAAGCAAAAGCCACTCTAAGTTTGGCAAAAATAGGGCTTGAAAAATTGTTAGAAGGAGCAAGCGAACAAGAAATTGAGGTCGCACAAACCGCAGTCGCAAATGCCCAAAACGCTTATGACTGGGCAGTTCAGAATTTAAAGGACGTAGAGGCCCTTTCCGGAGAGAACATAATGAGTATTGACAATTCTGTTCTTTCCATCCTGCAAGATTCTTATTTAAAAGCATATAATGCCTCAAATACAGTAGTTTCAATTTATAGAAGCTCTTATGAAGTGGGCAGGGCAATTACAGAAAATAAAGAAAAAATAGAAACTACAGTTTCTCAAATGGAACCTTTACTTGCCAATGAAAATATTGATGGCATCCTTTCAGAGTTTAATCAGGATTTAGAAGAAATTAGCAAAAGCTTAGAGAATATTAGGAAAACAATTGAGCAGCCAGATTATTTTTTTAGAGTTTCTGCTACCGATAAAACTTTGCTAGATACTCACAAATCTTATATTAATACTGCCATTACCAACATTGTTAATTCACAGCAAACAATTGCTTCCACAAAACTCACAAACGAATCCAATATTAATATTGCAAAATCTCAAGTTTCTTTTGCTCAGGGAGCATTAGAATCGGCAAAAGCACAATTGAGCTTAACCACAGCTTTCCCCAGGCAAGCGGATATAGATTTGTATCAGGCACAGGTAGATCAAGCCCAGGCGCAGGTTACTCTTTTGGAAAATCAAATTGAAGAATCTATTCTCAAAAGTCCCATTGGCGGTCAAATTTCAAAAATTCAAAAGAGAACAGGAGAGACCATTCAAGCAGGGGACAAAGCTTTAATTTCTTTAATTCCAATAGAGCCATTTCAAATAGAAGTAGATATCCCAGAAGTTGACATAGGAAAGATTAATCTTTCCAACTCTTGCAAGATTACTCTAGATGCTTTCTCCGAAAAAGAATTTTCAGGAAAGGTAATTGAAATTGACCCAGCAGAAACTATAATTTCAGGGGTGGTTTATTATAAGGCCAAGGCGAGCTTGGAGACAGACGATACTAAAATTAAGCCCGGGATGACTGCAAATGTTATTATTCTTACCAATTCTAGGGAAAATGTTTTAATTATTCCTCAAAAAGCAGTTCTTGAAAAAGATGGAAAAAAATTTGTGAAGGTTCCGAGTGGAAAGAGTTTTAAAGAAATAGAAATAAAGACAGGCCTTGAGGATGGCGGAGGAGAAGTTGAAATAATTTCTGGGTTGGAAGAAGGAGACAAAATTATCACTTTTGTAAAACAAAAGTGATGAAGTTCAAAATTCAAAATTCAAAAGTCAAAATTTAAATTGTAATTCCGAATTATTAGAAAATATGATTGAGGTTAAGAATCTAAAGAAAATCTATACTGGCAGTACTGCCCCCACCGTAGCTCTCGATGGGGTTTCTTTTAATATTAAAGAGGGAGAATTCGTAGCTATTATGGGACCCTCGGGTTCCGGGAAATCTACTCTGATGCATATTATGGGATTTTTAGATAAACCCACATCCGGCGTCTATAAATTTGAAGGAAAGAGCATTGATGAGTTAAGTGACGATGAGCTGGCGCGAATCCGGAATAAAAGAATGGGTTTTGTATTCCAGAGCTACAATCTCTTACCCAGGACTACGGTGTTTAATAATGTAAAATTGCCCTTGATTTACGGTGGTTTTAAAAGAGAAATTGAACAAAAGCTAGTAAGCCAGGCTATTGATAAAGTCCAACTTCTTCACAGAATTAATTTTTATCCCAATCAACTCTCAGGAGGAGAACAACAGCGGGTAGCTATTGCCAGAGCCTTGGTAAATAACCCAAGCGTAATCTTTGCCGATGAACCCACAGGAAATCTGGATTCAAAATCAGGAAAGGTAGTTATGAGCCTGCTCCAAGATTTAAACGAAGACGGGCATACTATTATTTTGGTTACTCATGAAAAGTACACTTCAGAACATGCCAAAAGGATTATCCAGATTAAAGACGGGAAAATTATAAGCGATGAAAAAGTATGGCATAGAAGATTTGCAAAAGATGAAGACGAATTAATAAAGTAATTCAATGAAACTTTTAGAATCATTTCATATTGCCATAGATGGTTTAAAATCCAACAGGGGACGGTCTGGGCTTACGATTTTGGGTATTGTTATTGGAATTTCGGCCGTTATCACGACGATCTCGGTGGGCGAGGGTGCAAAAAGCATGGTCATTAAGCAAATTTCCAGTTTGGGTTCAAATAATATTTTTATTGAACCTGGAGCGTGGTCAAAGCGAATGGAAAGAGGGGCCATGATGCAGACAATGATGGAAGAAACAGAAATAAAGACCTTAAAATATGATGATGCTTTAGCTATTGAAAAACTGCCAAATGTGGAGATGGTAGCAGCATTTGTTTTTGGCGTAGACAGGGTAGTTTACAAAAATGATAGTAAAAAAGTGACTTTTGTGGGGATTACTCCTGAAGTTCAAGAGGTAGTTGGCGTGGATTTTAGTTATGGCAGGGGAATTACTCAAGAAGATATAAAGTCTGTGTCAAAGGTAGTGGTTTTAGGACATAATGTTGCCGGGGATTTATTTGGGGAAGGGCAAGACCCAATAGGCAAAATCATAAGAATTAAAAAAACAAATTTTAGAGTAGTGGGCGCAACCAAAGAAACAGGAACTCAAACATTTACAAATTTAAATGATGCCATATTTTTACCTCTTTCCACTACCCAAGAATTTTTATTAGGCATTGATTATATTAGAGAAATAATAGTCAAGGTAAAGAGCGAGGACTTAGTAGAACAAACAATGGCAGAGGTTCGTTTGCTTTTGAGGCAAAGACATAATATTCACAATCCTGAAGGTGATCCGGCTCGCGATGACTTTAAGCTAATGAGCCAGAAAGACGCAGCCGAGGTGTTGTCCAGCGTAACTGGAATTTTTACGGTTTTGCTTTCTTCCATTGCGGCCATTTCTTTGTTAGTAGGTGGAATTGGGATTATGAACATTATGCTGGTTTCAGTTACAGAAAGGATTCGCGAAATTGGACTTAGAAAAGCAGTTGGGGCAAGAAAAAAAGAAATTTTAATCCAATTTTTGTTTGAAGCTGTAATCCTTACCTTAACCGGAGGAGTGCTTGGAATTGTTCTTGGCGCTTTTTTGTCATGGATTATTTCTTTGGTGTTTGTTTATTTTCTTCAAAGTTCTTGGGGATTTTCACTGCCATTAGAAGCGATATTGCTTGGAGTAGGAGTTTCAGTTGTAATCGGGCTTGCTTTTGGAATTTATCCTGCAAGAAAGGCTGCCAACCTTAGTCCTGTGGAAGCGTTGAGGCATGAGTAAAACCCTATTTGACATAGATTTCAAAATGTGATATAATTTAGTCAGAGTTATAAGTAAAATCTATGAAAAAGATTATCCAAAAACTAAAACTCATATTTCTTCCATGCAAAGAAAATAATTATATTGCTAAATTCTTTAGCTTTAATTTTCTATTCTTGGTGGCTCTGGCTTTTTTTGTAATAAGATTAATAAGTTTCCCTTTTTATCTTTATTTTCCAAAAAACATTTTCTTTGCTAAAATCGTTTCCTCGGATTTAGTTTTGCTTTTGAATAATGAAAGAAAAGCAATTGGCTTAAAACCCTTAAAAGAGAATCCTCAACTTCAAAAAGCTGCAATTTTGAAAGCGCAAGATATGATAGCCCGCGATTATTTCGGACACAAAAGCCCGGATGGCACCATGGCTTGGTATTTGATTAAGAAATCAGGCTATGATTATAAGATGGCGGGGGAGAATTTAGCAATTGGATTTTTAGATTCAGAAGAAGTGCATCAGGCGTGGAATAACTCGTCTTCTCACAAGCAAAATCTTTTAAATCCTAACTTTCAAGATATAGGAATTGCAGTATTAACCGGAGAATTTGAGGGAGGCGAAACTACTGTGGTAGTACAGCTTTTTGGAAAGCCCAAAGAAAAACCCGCACAAATTATTCCGTCAGCAGAGGCAAAAGCTCCAGAAAAAACAGAAATATCGATTGAAACCACTCAACCTTCAAATGTAGAAATTCCAGCTTCTCAGACAGAAGTTCCCGAAATTGCTACAGAGCCAAAAATAGAAATTCCAGAACAAGAAAAAGAAATCTCAATGGAAGAAGAAAAAGTTGTTACTTCCGGGACGATTGATTCTTTAAAGTTTAATTTCTGGGAATTTTTAATCACAAAATACAACAGAATTGCTCAGAGATTAATTTTTGGGATGGCAGCCATGATTGTCTTTGTGATGGCTTTGAATATAGTTTTAATTATGAGATTGCCTTTTTCATTAAAGCCAAAATTGTTGCTAATTAGAGAATTTGCACCTGCTACTCTTTTAGTTTTAGCGCTTATTGTGACTTTGGGTTTTCTGGATAGATCAATTATTATTCAGGCCATTCCTCATCATATAGAAATTTAACTCTCTTTTTATGGAAAAAATTTCTCTTAAAAAAGAGTTAGGAAAATTTTTAGTATTGTTCTCAATTCTTTACATTGCGGTTTTTATTATTTTAAACCTTACAGGTTGGCTTATCAGACCTCCTAAAATTCAACCCTCTCCGCAGAATCAGGCCTTACAGGTCTCTCCCGAAAAAGAAACTCCAAAATGCGCACTTTCAGAAAAACCCAATAGTATTTCTATTCCAAAAATTGGAATTGAAGCCCTGATTGTTTTTCCAGAAAACGCTGATGAAGAAAATTTAAAAGAAGAACTAGACAAAGGAGTAGTTCATTATCCTGGTTCGCCGCTTCCGGGAAATGATGGCCAGGTGGTGCTTTTGGGACATAGCGCTCCTCTTGGATGGCCAAAGCTTCGCTATGATTGGGTGTTTAGTGATTTGAATAAATTAGAACCAGGGGACGAGATATTCATTTCTTTTGAAAAATGCCAGTATCAATATAGAGTTTCGGAAAAATTCTTTTTAGACAAGGGACAGGAAGTTCCTAAAGGTTCAGAAAATTATAAAGCCACTTTAGTTTTAATCAGCTGCTGGCCTCCGGGGAAGAACATCAGAAGAATTGCAGTTTTGTCAATCCTTGACAAAAATAATTAGATGATGTATAATCAAGACATAGTTATTATCAATATTTAATAAAAAACATGGCCAAAAATATATTTAAAAAGCTTGGTTTTAGATACTATCTTATAGTATCTATTTTCAGTTTGATTTTTTCCTTCCCATTTGTTGCTTTGGCAGCGCCAATTACTTATGGGACAGGGTATTATATAAACCTTTATGGAAGCGGGGAAGCCGCAAACTTGCATACAGGCGCCTACTGCAATCCTTCAACAGGTTCATGTTGGGCACCCGGCGGAGCAGGTACTTCTGTAGTTAAATTTACCTGTAGTGGAAAAACAGCCCACTGTAACGAATTGAATGGCACAGAAACCTGGTCTACAAGCAATACAGTAGACAATCCTTATCCAGGAACAGGAAAGACCGTTCAATTAGATGTTTTTAATAAAAAATGCAGAGTAGGCGATTATGGTTGGGAAACAGATTGTCAGGAGCTTGACTATATGGTTTGGTACTCAGGAGACTATGCACCCGTTGCTCCAACCGTAGATTTAAAAGCCAATGGTTCAGACGGACCAATTACAATAAATTATAATACATCAGCTAATTTATCCTGGACTTCAACAAATAGCACAACTTGTACAGCTTTGATTGGATGGTCAGGAACAAAACCAACATCAGGTTCTGAATCAACCGGAAATCTTACAACTTCAAGAGTTTATACAATTTCTTGTTCAGGTGCTGGCGGCTCAGCTGCAGACACAGTTACTGTTAATGTAAATCAAGCAACACCAGCACCCACTGTAGACATTAAAGCTAATGGTTCAGATTGGCCAGCTCCGATTTCATACAATACATCAGCTACATTGAGCTGGACATCAAGCAATGCTACATCCTGTAATGCATCGGGTGACTGGTTTGGCTCAAAAGCCACATCAGGCTCTGAATCTACTGGAAGTTTAACTAGTACAAAAA
>Ga0315289_10012763_pt1 | contig 11808 bp, 12 predicted proteins | sample YL17G11_40_MG_FD_203452 | JGI IMG/M metagenome (GOLD analysis project Ga0315289, IMG submission 203452) | Sediment microbial communities from Yellowstone Lake, YNP, Wyoming, USA - YL17G11_40 | ecosystem: Environmental > Aquatic > Freshwater > Lake > Sediment | place: USA: Wyoming | collected...
CAAACAAAAGGAGGTAGAGAGATGAAGAAGTGGATTTTGAGTGCAATTTCAATTTTGTTAGTGGTTGGGATGTCATGTTTCTCCGTATTTGGGGCAACCGATTACGATCCATCCCAAAACCATGCCGGAAGCGTTGGAAGAGAGGGACACTATTGGGCATTAGGAGGATTCGATAAAGTCCAGATGCCCGAAATAAGCGCCCCATCGGGCAATCCTCCAGCCGATACTGGATGGTTGTATGTCTTGGATGGGGGAGGATCGGTACAGACCCTAAATTTCAAGGATAGGGCAGGGACAATAACAAACCTGTTGTCAGCCGGTTCTACAAAATTAGATGATGTTGGAGACCCCGACGCTAATTGCTCCATCACACTAGGTACTTATACTAATGTGTTTACGGGAGCAGCCACGGCAGCAAACCAGAATCAATTTCTCAATACTGGGAATATGGGAGATTATGCCATCGTCTATATCCAACAGTTGACCGGCACCCCCACGGATGGGAAATTACTCTATGCTACAACGGCGAGCGAGAAGGTAGATGGAATTCACATTTACAACTCGGATCCAGATATTGGAAGCACAAGCGTATTATTGAGGCTCGACTTCGCAGATGATGATGACACGGATGGATATTTTATAGTGGCGAGGGATAATGCCTCCGCCGACACAGAATTTTCCGTTGATATGGTGGGAAATATCATCGGAACCCAGATCACCGTTGCCAGCACAGTCCTCGATGTAAATAGCCTTGATTTTGTGGGTGCGGGAGCTGTTACCACGGGGGCAAGTTCGGCTTTAACTCTAAATATTGCTAATGGAGATGCCGCAGGTGAGGACCTTATTATCACAGCCAACAATATTTCATTGCTTGCAACTGGGGCACTCACCATAAGTCCTGATGCAGCATTGACCACGGCTATAATCCTCACCGATACCGATCTTACCAATGCTCTTAGTGTTGGTGATAATAACATCATCGGGACGACTGGTGGGTTCACTTACACCGCTTGGAGCATAGACGCAAGCGGAAATTTTACCACGACTGGCACCATATCGGGAGTCACAATACTCCAGGATGCGATAGCGGCTAAATCTGCTGCTACCACATTAACTTTAGACGGTAAGGGGACTGGAGGAGTCTCAATAGGAACGGTTGCGGGGACAGGAGCCGTTACTCTTGGGGGTGGGGGGTTTGCCACTTTAGTCAACCTTCCATTAACGGTAGACTTGACGTTGGCAGGGGGACAATTAAGTATCACTGATACAGCCAACGCTGATCTTGTAACCCTTGTCAATAGTACAGTAACGACAGCAGAGATTTTAGATATTACCGCTGGTGGGACGAGGACATCGGGATCTATAATTAAAATTACCGATGCTGCCACCACTGCAAATACCATCACTATAACAGCCAATACCCAAACATCGGGAACTGGATTTTCTTATACGAATACTGGGCAAGCATTAAGTGGATCGGCTATTTATCTTGCCGTCACCGACCATGCTAACTTCACTGGATATTACATCAGGGCTTATGATGGTGCAGCTGATGACTTTTCGGTTAAGAGATATGGGGCAACTATCATTGCCGGTAATGCCTCTGGTACGGATGCTCTCACTCTTACTAATGGGGATATTCTGGTTACTGCTGGGAATATCGATATTACAACTGGGACTTTCACGGTAGGAACAGGTAGTATCGCAATTGCCACAAATGGAAATTTTTCTACAGCGAGAGGTGGAATCCAATTAGACACGGTAGACGATGATAGTTCATATATTAAGAGGAATCAGACTACTACGAGTGCTGCCTTATTCACAATAGAGGAAACTCATACGGGTGCCGATTTTCCGGCACTCGTGGTAACTCAGAATGCCACTGGGGCATTTGATGGTATTGATATATCGTATGGTGGTTCTACCAGGGCTATTCACACCACCCTTACGGCGGCGGCAGGTGATGGCGAGTATTTTACTGTCCCAGCTTCTTACACTGGACAGTTAATCAAATCTGACCTTTTGGCATGGTTGGGAACAAGTGGTGAAGGTGGAGTTATCGATATTGTGACCACCGCAGCGGCCACACAGGAAGTAGGGCAGGGAATACGACTTAACTTCTTAGGGACGGGTACGGCAGGGACCGCCGTAACTGGTAAAGCTCTTTTCGCTCATGCTAATGCCGGAATTAAGGCGGGTGAATCATTAGTATTTTTGGATACACTTTTCAATACTGCCATTCACATTAAGAACGATGGTGTCTCGGCGGACGGCATTTTGATTGAAGCCAAGGATGCCTATACAGGTCAAGGAATCTTTGGGGATTTGGGTGCATGGCTTGGTACAGTTAATGAGGGATTTCTCAACATAACCTCGGATGCGGCGGGCACGGTCGTGGTAGGTCAGATGGTTAGACTGACACAACTTGGGACAGGTCAGCATTCAACAGCAATAGACGGCAGTGTAATTTATGCCTATGATGATGCGGCGGCTCCGGCGGCAGGTATTTCCTATGCCGTCACCATTAAGGCCGATCACATCGAGGCCCTCCATGTGGACGTGGGGAGGGCACAGTTTGATGAGGGTATTGGTGCGGGAAATGCCTCTGATTCTTCTTACCTGACTGATACTGTGGAAATCTCAAGTGCTGAGATTAAAGCACTCAGGGCAAATAAAAAGGAACTCGTTGCTACCCCTGGGGCTGATTACTTTATCGAATTGGTTAGTGCAGTATTAATCTATGATTATGATACCGCAGTTTACAGCGAGTCAGCCGATGATTTAGCAATTGAATATTCTACAAGTGGTGATGACATCACGGCGGCAATCGAAATGACAGGGTTCATAGATCAAGGTGGGGACATGATAATGACCGTATTCCCAATCCATCCACAACCCGCTAATGTTGCAACGGATATAGTGAACAATGCAATACGGCTAATCAATACGGGCGACGGTGAATATGCTGGTGCGGGTGCTGGCACAATGACGGTAAAAGTGACCTACAGAATCCACAAGGCAGGTCTATAAGAAGTGAACCTTTAACAATCGAAAGGAGAGACGATTATGAAGAAATTATTGGTAGCAATTATCTTAGTTGGTTTGGTTTTTTCTCTACCTCTATTCGCTATGGGTGAAGATAGCAAAGAAGTCCTCATCCTGAAGCGAGAAAATGTAATCCTAAAGATGCAAAATATGGAAATGCAGTTGACGATGAACCCGCAATATCAAGCATTAATCAAAGAGGCGAAGGAGATTGATGCCCAGTTGAAGGCATTGGAAACAAAGAAGGAAGAGAAACCGAAGATCGAGGAGAAGAAGAAATGAAAACTTCCCCCGGGCTTAGAAGGTGGAGAAGGGAGCAAAAGAAAGGTGCGATCATGAAATCCTCCACCTTTGAGAAAATTAAAGAATCTGAAGAGGCCAGGGGGTTAAGTGAAGAGAGGGCAACTAAGGCCGCTGGTGCTACATACTGGCGGGCGGCAAGGAAGAAATATAAAGAAAGAAAAAAGAAATGATCAAACCTGTTGGTGGCGGGAAGGTTAAAGTATTTTCTGAGAAAGGGAAAGCGTTGAGTAACTCTTTATCGAAAAAGGCGGCCCAAAGGCGTCTCGCTCAAATTGAATGGTTTAAAAAACATGGCTGATTATAAAAAGGCTATTAAAGAATATTTAAAAAAGAAGTTAAAAGAGCAAGGTATTGATGTCGAGGATTTCAACTTCGATAAACCTCAACCTGTTATGGATATGAGAAAGAAACAGGGTGGAGGTATGTGGCAGTCTGATATTGGAGAAGGCGAAGAGACTGAGGAAGAAAAGAAGAAGAGGGAAAAAAGAGAGGGGAAATGAGTATTACTTTTTTTACACTGCCAAAAAGTTTTTATTACAATAAATTTCGACATTACAAAACTAAAGATGATACTTTAATCCAGGTTTATTTATGGATTATCGGGATTGAAATTGTTTATGGCGGGCAAGATGACTGATTCCGAAAAAACACTTATTATTATTATTTTAAAAGCATTGAAAGGGGTGCAGAAGAAACTTCAAGAACTATTAAACAAATAGCCTAACACTCAATTAACACAAGAGACTAAAGGCCAATTCCGAGAAATCGGGGTTGGCCTTTTTTTATTTCAAATCCAAAAAAGGAGGAAACATTTTATGGCAGATGAAGGACAAGTGACCCAAACTGGGGATCAAGTCGTAACAGATCAACAATCACAATCTCAATCGTTGGGATGGAGAGCGGCACTTCCAGATGAGTACAAGGAACATGAATTCGTCAAGACATTTCAGAAGCCGGGTGATTTTGTGAAATCGGCCCTGGATATTAAGACGGAGAGAGATGGTCTAAAAACGAGACTGGAAAATACGATCCCCAAACTGAACGATAAATCCACACCCGAAGAAGTCTCAACCTACCGAAAAGCAATGGGGGTGCCAGACAAACCAGAGGGATACGAATTCCCTCAGATCGAAGGGAAAGAAAATAGTCCTGAGATGGTGAAATGGGCACAAGGAGTTTTTCATAAATACCAAGTTTCCAAAGATTCAGCAAAAGGTATTGGGCAAGAATGGAACTCTTTTGTTGCCGGAATGGTAGAGGCTGAAGACAAACTTGAAAAAGAAGAGTTCGAGGGTAATCAAAAGAAGTTTCGTGAGCAATTCAAATCGGAAGAGGAATACAACGCTGGATATAAATTGGCTCAAAGATTTTGGGAAAAAATTACAAACACAAAATTTGATGAAGCCTATAAAGATCCCGAAGCGTGGAGATTTCCTCTTTATATGAACTTTATTTTCAATACTGCAAAAGCAGTTGGTGAGGACTTTAGCCCCAAGGGTGGACAGACCACAGGAGGAGAAGTCGTTGTTGGAATGCAATACAAGGATATGGATAAATTCAAAGGAGGTTAACGACTATGGCAACAGAAGTTGATATCAGTGGAGTCTATACGTTGGTCGATCTTGTGAAGATGTTAAATCCACAGGACGGTCAGTTATTGTTTGTGGCTAAAACGTTGGCTCGGAAAAATCCGATTGTTAAAGAAGTCCCAATAATAGAAGCCAACCAACTCCTAACCCATGTTGGAAGTAGGCAGGGTGCTCTCCCTACGGTTGGGAAAAGGGCACTTAATGAAGGCGTTGTGACGGCTGCCCACAAAAGCGTAAATATCACTGCTCCCATGTCTCTATTTGAGACGGCAAGCCAGGTTGACGAAGAAATTTTGAGATTGGCGGGGGCAAACGCAGTAGGTGTTCGTCAACAGAAAGACGCAGCCTTTATTGAAGCGATGACGCAGGCAGTTGCAGACGAGATTTTTTATGGAAATCTTGGGGACGATCCCCTTGGCTTTGATGGTCTTGCGACCATGTTTGACGTATCCACCGACTATCCAAATGGGGATAGTACCTGGTACTACAACGTCCAGTTGAATGGTGGGTCTGGAAGTGATGGAACCTCTATCTATATTGTCGAATGGGGTCCAGAGAAAGCTCACCTGATTTATCCCAAAAATACCATGGGTGGTATTGAGATTACAGACCGTGGGGCGCAGTGGGTTGCTGGTTCGGCGGCAACCAAGAAGTTTTGGGCACAGGTGACACAGTTCAAGTGGAGATGCGGTCTGTTTGTGGCCGATGAAAGATGTGTCCAAAGAATCGCCAATGTTGAAATGTCTGGAATGGATTATATTTTTAATGAAGATAAAATAATTGCAGGCCTTGAAAGGCTTCCAGACAGCGGAGAAAATCCACTTACCAGGATTTATTGTAATCGCACCCTAAAGACTCAAATGCGGATAAGATTAAAAGACAAAAACAACATCCACTTTACCAGGGAACAGGGCCTTGGGGGTGGTGGGCCAGTATTAGCATTTGATGGAGTTCCTATCCAGGTGTGTGATGCGATCGGAGTAGAAGCAACCATTTCGTAAGCAATGAAAATGAAAATTCAATAGGAGGTGTAGTATGGGATATCGAGATTATAAACTTTTGCTTTGTTCAGCACAAACGGTCACCGAAGAAGTCAGTGATTTCTACATTAACACTGGCTTAGTAAATCCCAAATGGGATAAAGGATGGCCTCTTGAAGCGGTAATTATCGTTAAAACGGCGGCTGCTGGTGGGACAGGTTATGTCATCCACGTCTGCCATAAGGCAACTGCTGCCCCAGGCATTGGTGAAACATTGACATCCATGACGATTCTTAATGCCGATCTTCATAAGGGGGCAGAAATTAAGATTCGGATACCCGAAGGCGTAGAAATCCTTCAATATCTTGGTCTCCATTTTGCTGACATTACCGCCGGAGAATCAATGGTAGTGGACGCATATTTTCAACCAGTAACAGCATAAGGAGGGGATTATGGCTATTTACAGATGTATCAGGCCTGGATATTTCGGAAAACATCTTTATAGGCTTGGAGAAATTGCTCGTTGTCCCGAATCAGAATTGCCCAGAGGGAAAGATGGGGGAATCATTCATTTTGAACAGATTGATAGTTCAATCCCAGAAGAGATGGATGAAGTAGATGATACCATTCCCGAAGGGGCAGTTAAGGTAAACAACAGACCCAGGGGACGACCAAAAAAATAGTTAAAATTTCTCTCGGCGTGGAGGGGTAGCTTTTCCCCTCTCCTTTCGTACCCCCTCCATGCCCCTTTTTTGAAAGGAGACAGAATTGGCATATACACAGGTAGGCATAATAAATCTTGGCCTTGGTAGGATAGGTGTAAAAAGAATAACCTCTATTGATCCTGCGGTTGATGATTCCGAACAGGCGGCGGATGCCGTTGCTGTTTGGGAATATGTCAGGGATGAAGTTTTAGAGGCTAAGGATTGGAAATTTGCCAAGAAAAGACAAGCTTTAGGGATGGTTGCCGAGACCCCTGAATCTGGTTATGAATTTGCCTATCTTTTACCAGACGACTTCTTGCGGATTGCAAGAGGAACCAAAGACGATCCAAGTATTTATCCCAATGAATATCCATACAAACTTGAGACAATGAATGTCATTGTTGGGATTGACGGTATTGCAGAGTTCAATCCAACATCCGCCTATATATCCGCAGCGGCCTCACAGGTTAAAATCGGAAGATATTGCGTACTTAATGTTGGATCAGAGAAAAAATTATATGTAGCCGCAACATATAAAGAAGATGATGTTACTTTTTTGGATGTGGAATGCGAAAGTAACACTATTGATACCTTGGCAGTAACTTCCTCTGGACACACGATCACAATAAAATTGGCAAATTCCGATGGTACTAAAAACACAGCGGCCTTGATTCAGGCAGCAATCAGGGCACTTGTCACCGTTGATGACATAAGCGTTGCCGCTTGGACAGTTACGCAGAATGCGGCCTATCTTGCCAGTTATCCAACAACTGGAGTTGATATTAGTGCAGTTCCGATGGGGAACGGAGATAAAGTTTATGAATGTATAGTGAATGTTACCGGAACTGCCGCCAATACAAGTCTATTCCCTGCCATAGAAACTACTTATTGGGAAGAAGTTTCTCCTTCAGCAAGATTATGCCTTACCATAGATTACGACAACGAAGAGAATGACGAAGAATTGGTTTTAGCTTACATAAGTAAGGTTACGGACTATTCAATATATTCTCCTTCTTTTATAAACGCCCTGGGATGGAGATTGGCAAAGGAATTATCTTTTATACGTACAGAAGGGCAGAATAAATTTAAGATTTGCGAAGACGAATATGAATTGGCATTAATGAAAGCCGAGGGCGTGAATCAATCGTTTGATTCTCTCACAGATGAGACCGGAAATACAGACTGGGTGGATGCTGGTAGATAATACCTAAAAAAACTCCCATTATCAATGGTGATTGATCGCATGGCAATTAGGACAGAGAACAATCAAATTATCCAGAGAATGATTCTTTGGATTAAGGTCTTTATGATGTATGGTAAGAATCTCTGGATGTTCATCATAGCCACATTCTTCGCATTTGTGGATAAGATTCCTTCTTTGGAAATATCGCCTAACTCCATTTCGTTTGTAAATTGTTTTTACAGAATCCCTTTGATCTTGATATTTACATTCATTGGAACAATATTTTCTTTTGTATCGTTGGCATCTGTTTACGGGAAACTCTTTACCACACTTAATACATCGAACAAGAAGTTTAGAACCAGAGTAGTATTGAGCATGCTTTTTGCATTTATTAGAACAATATTTGGTTGGATTGGAGTGTATCCCAATCCTTGTAAATTCTTTACCACAAACAGAACAAAGTGCAGTTCTTTTTATAAAACGTTTTATAAGATTAAATTTACCAGAACAAGAACGAGAGCAAAAAAACGCTTTATTTTTTCTGCACTGTTCAACATAAAATTCTTTTCCACATACCTTGCAAAATTTAATAACTCCTCTGCGTATTTTATAAAGAGGTTTCCCCTTACGGTATTTACCATAACAAATAAGACTACAAAGTTTATGATTTCGATGTGTAATTTTAAATTCTTTTTTACATATTTGACAAATTGCTATAGTCACCCCAACAGAATAACAGAAATACTTTATCGTGTCAAGAGAAACTTATATCTATATGAAATAAAAAAGAAATATTATTATGGCTAAAAATACAATATTGATTAATGATTTTAGGGCAGGGGAATTAACTCCTGACATGGATGCCCGTGTCGACCTCAAGGATTATTATCGTGGATGTAGAATCCTTGAGAACGCCATGCCGATCATAGAGGGAGGAGTGGCAAGAGTGCCAGGGACTTATTATGTGAGGCCAGTGAAGACGGATGAAGGATGGTGTCTCCGTGTGACTAAAAGTGGGACTGGGACTGGGATTGTGACCAGTGATCTTGTCCCAGGCATTAATTGTGGATCGGACTGTTATGTCTTCTTTGTGGATGGAATCACGGTCGTTCTTACAGCGACTCCCGATGCGGGAATGTCTTTCAGTGCTTGGTCTGGAGATGGGACAGGATTGGTGACTCGATCGGTGTTGATGAATGGAAATAAGGTGGTAAACGCTGAATTCTCATCGGTTCCGCTTAATGACTATCTTATTGGTTGGTATAAAAACGATGATGGAAGCGGATTGTTTGTTAAGAATTATGCAACCAATGGAGTTTTAGGGGGAGGATTACTCCCAGACCTTGATGTTATAGGCGATCTCGATATTTTTTGGAATACAGAACCAGGATTTGGTTATTCTCCTTACCCCAGTCCTTATGTTTACGCAAAAAAGGATTTTTCTTCAAGATCATTTGGGAATAAATATGGAATAGGTATCTTTGCAAAAAAGATTGAAAATAATGATACTTGTCCAACCTTAAGTTTAAATACTTTAGACGGATCAAAAATATTTATGGATATTTCAGGAAGTGAAACTATTGGGGAGGATAGTGTTTTTCAGGAACTTACTGATTCACGCATTGAAGAATCTAAATTAAACCATTGGTATTTCTTTTTTATGGATGACACAAACTTTTTTAAGGTAGTAAAAGAAGATGGTACTTTATTAATTGCTCCTACTTCCCTTGATAATAAAAATTTATTTTCTATTATCTCAATTGGATTGGGAATGACATTTACAAATGACGAAGGGATACTTGTGCCTGCAGAAGGGTTAGGAGGTGCTATTGGAGATGCGATTATTTATAACAATAAGGACATTCCTATTTCAACATCTGGATATGGATACAATCCGTGGACTTGGTGGTATGACTTATTAAAATCACGTTATGGCATGGCCGCAAGGAGTGGATGGTAATAAATGCCAAATGCAACCCCTCTAATCAACAACTTCAATGCTGGCGAAATTTCTCCGAGGATAGATGCCAGATCGGATATAGCCAAATATTTTTCGGGGTGTCGAACATTGGAGGGAATGATCCCTTTCGTGGAAGGGGGAGCCTCACGGGTTCCCGGGACATACTTCGCACACGAGGTAAAAGTGAGTAGCACAGCGACAAGAATAATACCATTCCATTTCTCCACCATTCAAGCGTATGCGATTGAATTTGGGAATCTTTATATCCGCTTCTATATGAACAATGGAATAATAATGGATGGTGCAGCGGTTTATGAGATTGCCAGCCCTTATCTTACGGCGGACCTATTCCAGTTGAAATTTGACCAATCCGCCGATGTCATGTATATAAAACATCCATCTTATCCAACAAAGAAACTTACCCGCACCGCCCACACATCTTGGACCCTTACTGATTTCGTAGGTAAAATCCAAAATGCCTTTACTATCACAGGGGCAACAAAAGCCAATCCCTGTGTTATTACGGCTACATTCACAGATACTGCCTGGGCCACCTCCACTGGGTATACGGTTGGGAATATCAGAGTCAACGGTATCAATCATTATTATTGTTTGGTCGCCCATACATCTGGAACATTTTCAACGGACTTGGCAAGTGGTTATTGGGCGCAAATGGATTTACCAGTTGCGGGTGACATTATGTACATCACCGGCGTAGTAGGAATGACACAAATTAATGATGTTTTTTTTACTGTAGGGACAGTGGTAGATGAAGCAGGAACAATTACCTTTCAATTAAGTGGGATTGATTCGGGTGCATATACGGCCTATGGAAGTGGAGGTACGGCACAAAAAACCATAGGGGGAACCGCTAATCATAGACCCTCATGTGGAGCATTTTTCGGACAGAGAATGTTACTCGCAGGCATGAATGACCATCCTCAGACTATCTTTGTCTCAGACGTGGCAGATTATGAAAACTTCACATTGGATGCAAATGATGACTCCGCCGGACTTGAATACAAATTGGAATCAGGGAAAGTTGATAGAATCAGATGGATGATAGGGGAAGATACTGTCTTGATAGGAACAACAGGGGGAGTGTGGAAATTTGATATTCCCACTACACCTACTACTAATCCTCCTAACGCAAGAAAGCACATCTATACCGGAGTTCAAAACATACAACCCCAAGTGGTAGGGGATTTCATATTTTGGGTAACGAGATCGGGGTTAAGTCTCAGACAACTTATATTCGACTTCGGAAGTGATAAGTATAAAGCTCCCAACATGACGAAAATAGCGAGGCATATCACACTGGGTTCCACTATGGCGTTGTCTGGGATAAAGGATATGGGTTACCAGCAGGAACCTATGCCAATATTGTGGGCGGTTAGAAACGATGGGCAACTTTTAGGGTTCGTGTGCGACCTGGAAGAAAACGTATTTGCATGGTTCAGGGTGGTGACGGATGGACTATTTGAATCTGTTGCCGTGATAAGTCAGGATAGTCAAGAGGATCAAATATGGGTGGTGGTAAAAAGAACATTAGTTACGGGGGACGTGAGATATGTGGAATATTTTAAACCTCAAGAATTCTTCTCCGATATTAAGAACTGTTTCTTCGTGCATTCTGGACTCAGTTATGACGGGGGAGAGCCGGCAGTAATAAGTACCATTTCTAAGGCAGCCGATGCATTGGCTACCGTGGCAGCGTGGCCTACCAATGAAGTAGAATTGGTTGATTTTGCTGCGGCTGGATGGAATGATGATGGAGTTAAATGGAAATTTCTGAATGGTAATTTAGACCATACCAACAGTGATGCCACCGCTATTACTGCCACCCTCGGTGCCACGATAGTCGCTGGACATGCCTATAAAGTTGTATTGAAAGGGACAGGAGGGGGATCTGCCTGTACATATACTCTTGGGGGAGTGGCCGGAACTGCCATCCCTGCTTCTGGTGCATTTAGCATTATTAATTATATCACGGCCTCAAATGCGGGATCTCTCATCATTACTCCTGGTGCAACCTCTACCGTGA
>Ga0315289_10012764_pt1 | contig 11808 bp, 10 predicted proteins | sample YL17G11_40_MG_FD_203452 | JGI IMG/M metagenome (GOLD analysis project Ga0315289, IMG submission 203452) | Sediment microbial communities from Yellowstone Lake, YNP, Wyoming, USA - YL17G11_40 | ecosystem: Environmental > Aquatic > Freshwater > Lake > Sediment | place: USA: Wyoming | collected...
CTGTCATTTAAATCAAAAACGGTAATTTTCTCTTCCCCGATAATCATGTTATTAGGTTGGTAGTCGCCATGGATTAATTTTGAAGGAATGCTCGATAGTTTTGCTTTGAGGCTTTGAACAATCGTTGGTCCCTCTTGGGCAAGTTCCGGATAAAATTTCCCCAGCGCTTCAAAATTAAAAAATATTTCATGTTTTGGCAGGACAAAATTTGGCGCTGCTAAAGAATGAAGGACTTTCAGCCATTGACCGGCAAGACTAATTTTTTGGGGAAGATGAAGATCATTTAATTGATTGATTAAGAGTTGGCCGTCGATATTTTCATAGCAAATCAAATTATAATCTTTATCATAAAAAAAGACCTTGGGAATAAAAAACTTTGGTCCGGAAAAATCTTTTTCCAAAAATTTCATCACCTGAAAGGCTCGCTCGCGGGTTTCTTCGCTGGAAGCATTAACTCGAACTTTATGAACCCCTTTTTGATCATCAATTTCATACAAAAGCGCGAAAGTTTTTGGCGACAAAACCAAGTGACGGCTGATATTGATGATTTGAAAATTTATTCCTAAACCACATGCCTCTTGGTACTTTAAAAGCAGCTCCCGTACCTTGTTTTTATCCAACAAATCACTAAGATTTTTGGTGGTCAATGTCTTGCTGATCATTTTTTTCCTTTATTGTTTTCTTTGATAAAATCCCGATGATTCCGAATGGCTTTTTTATAAAGCCAAATATATTTTTTCGCCGAACTTTTCCAGGAAAAATCCTTTTTCATACAATTAATCTGCATTTTTCGCCAGTGGTCCTTTTGATTGTAATAAACATCCACCGCTCGGCGGAGTGCCCATAAAAAGGCATCTTTGTCGTAGTGATGGAAAACAAAACCCGTGTAGCCGTCACGAACAGTATCGGCCAGACCGCCGGTTTCTCTGACAATCGGGATTGTCCCAAAACGCATGGCAATAATTTGCGAAAGGCCGCAAGGCTCAAAACGGGAAGGCATGAGCAGCATATCCGCCCCGGCATAGATGGTTTGGGCTAAATTGGCATTAAATTCCATTTCGGCGGCCACGGCTTCGGGATATTTTTTCTCCGCCTTAATAAAAATTTTTTCAATTTTTTCCGAACCAGAACCGAGAATAATAAACTGGGCACCCATGTCCACCAATTCTTTCATCACATCCTCAATCAGGTCAAGACCTTTTTGAGAAGTCAGACGAGTAACCGTACAAATAAGCGGCAGATCACCTGATTGAGTAAGCCCAAATTTTTTTTGCAAATAAAGTTTATTTTCGACTTTTTTATCCAAACTATCAAGCCAATATTTGACCGGGGTATCAGGATTTGTACGCGGGTCAAAATTTGAATAATCAACACCATTGAGAATGCCAGTGAAATCTTTTTTTCTGAATTTTAAAAGTTTCTGCAGACCAAAACCATATTTTTTTGTCAAAAGTTCGCGTGAATAGGTGGGAGAAACGGTGCTAATAATATCAGAGTTTAGAATTGCCTCACTTAAAATATTAATCTCTTTGCGTTTGTTAAATTTGGAAGGTTCTTTTAAATCTTTTCTTTTGAGTCCTAATAATCTCGCTTGATTAAATTCAAGTCTTCCCTGGAAAGCAATATTATGAATAGTCAAAACGCTAGCGGTATTTTTGAAAAACATATTCTCTTTATAAAATGTCTTCAACCATTTAGGAATCATTCCCACCATCCAATCTTGAAAATGAATAATATCAGGTCGCCAATCCATGGCTCTGACAATCCCCAATGCCGCTTTAGAAAAATAAACATAAGGAATATTTGGTTCTCGGCCTTGAATTCCATGATTATAGACATCATCGCCCACAAATAAATCGGGCATATCTAAAAGGTAAATCGGGATAATAGTATCTGGCAGATAAGTTTTAAAAACATTTATCTTTTTATATTTAAAATTTGGCAGCCTGATTTTAATATCATGTATGATTTGTTCAACTGGATATTTTTCCAAATCAATACATTTATATTTTGGCAAAATAATTCTTATTTCCATGTGATAATCTTTGGCCAAAACTTTGGGTAAAGAACCGGCAATGTCTCCAAGACCTCCCGCTTTGACGAGAGGCGCAACTTCAGAAGTTACAAATAATAATTTCATGCGATCTTTGTATTTTACTTTTGCCATTTAACCCTCCTCTTCTCTATCTAGTATAACCCAAAAGATGTTTCTTCCGCCAATTCCAATCAGTCCGGATGATTGAATCCAGATCAGAATACTGGGGATTCCAGCCCAAAATTTCTTTGGCTTTTTTGGAACTGGCAACTGAAACAGCAATATCTCCCGGACGTCTTGCAGCAGTTTCCGTCGGAATTTCTCGCTCGATAATAATGCTGGCTTTATCAATAGTTTCTTTAACGGAAAAACCCTGCTCCGAGCCCAAATTGAAAACCTCGTTCGGTCCGCCAGCTGGCGGATTATCAATACTTTTTAAAGCTAAAATGTGGGCTGAACAAACATCTTCAACGTGAACGAAATCACGAATCGGTGTGCCGTCGGGCGTGTCATAATCATTGCCAAAAATTTGTAGAGACTCTTTATGCCTCAAAGCAACTTCCATCATATTTTCTAAAAGACCTTGCCCTTGAAGATGAGGTTTCCCCAAATTGCCCGTGGGGTCCGAGCCGCCGACATTAAAATATCTGAAAATAATATAATTTAAATTTTCGGTTTTTTGCAAATATTTTTCAAAATCTAACTTTGTTTGACCGTAAGGATTAGTTGGCTCGGTCGGATGATTTTCGTCAATCGGCGTATATTCGGGATTACCATAAACAGTCGCGGTTGAGGAGAAAATAAATTTATTAACCCCGGCCGCGGTCATTGCCTCCAATAGATTAATACTATTTAGATAATTTTCTTGATGATAAAGGGTCGGTTTCTGGACTGATTCGGGAACGCTAATCTTTGCCGCCAAATGCATAACAACTTCAATATCTCTACTTTTAAAAATCTCCATTAATTTTTCTTTATCGGCTAAATCAACCTTAATAAATTCCAAATGCTCGGGATACTTTTGTCGCAAAATTTCTATTGGTTCGATAAAACCAGTTGATAAATTATCCACCACAACGACAAAAAAACCCTCCTTGATTAAATTTTTAGCCAGGTGGCTGCCGATATAGCCGGCGCCACCAGTAAGTAATATTTTCATAATAATCCCGACGATAAATAAAGAAATTGGCTAAAGGAAATTGGAAAACGGTTTAGAAATCGGAAAAAGGGAAATCGATTTTCTAATTTCTGTTTTCCATACTGTTTTCAGTTTTCCTTTAACTGTTTTCTATTTTTCTACTTTTTCTCTTCCAATCTTCTATGACTTTCTGATAAATTTTCTCGTACCCATCCACCATTTTCTTGACGGTAAAATTTTCTTCGATATGTTTTCGACAAACTCTTCTCATAGCTTGGTACTGAGCATCGGGCATCTCATAGATTTTTTTAACGGCTCTGGCCATGGCGTCAATATCTCCAGCAGGACAAATAAAACCGGTCTCGCCATCTTTAATAACTTCTGACACTGCACCACGATTGAAAGCTATCACCGGTGTCCCGCAAGCCATCGCCTCAATCATTACCAAGCCAAATGGTTCGTCCCAATTAATTGTAAAAAGTAAAGCTTTGGCATTTTGATAAAGCTTAACCAAATCTTGCCCCACAACCTCTTTAAAATATGTCACTTGACTGTTTGCTTTTAATAATGGTTCAATAATTTTATCAAAATAAGTTTGATCGGCAATAGCCCCCACAACTTTTAAAGGATATTTGGTCTTTGAGGAAATTTCAATTGCTTTATCTAATCCTTTTTCAGGAACGATTCTGCCAATCCAAAATAAATAATCGTCTCTACCTTGAGAAAACTGAAATCTTTCCTCGTCAATGCCATTATAATTGACGGCAAAAGGGTTTATTTCTTTCATTGAATAATATTGATTCTCTGAAATTGAAATAAAATAATCATTAAATGATTTTGAATCTAACAGGTCATTCATGATCTGGAAGATATCAGAAAAACTCTTCTCGGGAACATGAAGAGTAGTTACGAAAGGCAATTTAAAGAAAAAATTATGCAAGACTATCGGCAAAAAATAAAGTGCATTGTCATGAATGATATCAAATTCTTTCTCATGAGCTCTTAAATAGAATAAAAATTTCAAATAACCGAGGATTTCATCTGACATATATTTTCTATATAAAAGCATCTTATTACCAGTTTGTATCGGCTTCTTGAATTTGAACCAATAGCTTTCTTGAACAACAGGAATGATTTTAACGTCTTCAATTCTTGAATCGCCGCTGGCAAAAAGCGTAATTTCATGTCCCCTCTTTTTGAGTTCCCGAGCCAAATTGTAAACAAAAGTTTCCGTCCCTCCTGCTGAAGATGGAGAAATAGGAGCAAATAGTTTGGCAATTATGGCAATTTTTAATTTCTTCTTTTCCATTTAAAATCCTCAAAAAATATTCATATTTTTAATCGATTCTGATATAATCTTACCATAGATGGAAAGGAGAAAAAAGTGCCATTACCCAAAATATCGGTGATTATGCCGACAAAAAACCGAGAAAAGGAGATTAAAAACACCATTAAATCTATCATCAATCAAACTTTTCGAGATTGGGAATTGATTGTCATTGACGACCACAGCACTGACCAGACAGCTCAAATCGTTAAAAATCTCCAAGATAAAAGGATAAAATATTATTTTTTAGAAAAAGGCACTGGTCCAGGAGCGGCTCGAGATTTTGGCATTAGGCAAGCTTTGACAAGGATTATTGCCTTAGCCGACTCTGACGATATTAATGCTCCTGAACGTTTAGTTCTAACTTATGATTATTTTCAAAAAAATCCTGAGGTTGATATTGTCTATGGAAGATCAAACACCATTAATACCGCCACCGGTAAAATTGCTTCTCGACCGACATGCGAGTTTAATAAAGAGCTTCTGAAAGCTTATAATTTTATCTCTAATGTTACGATTGCCTTTAAAAAAGATTCCTACCTCAAAACACTCGGTTATGACAAAAAAATTAAAACTTCCGAAGATTACGATCTTTGGTTAACTTTTTTAGAAAAAGGTTATCAATTTGGTTTTATTGATAAACCTATGGTCTTACAAAAAATTCATCCCCAAAGTGTCACCTCTCAAACTCAAAGAAAGTTACGCCAGGAAAACTTAGCTTATGTGAGAACAAAACATCATTTAAAAACTCCTAAGTTTGAAGAAGTCAAAAAAATAGTTCCCAACAAGGAACTCCTAAAATTTATCTCCACACCAAAGGCTATAGAATTCTGGTTTGAAAAATAGTTATTATAATTATTTTTAATGGATTTTAAATTCAGAAATTAACCCAGCTACATTTAAAGCTCTTAAGGTCTCGAGGTGTGACCAAGCTAAAGGCCAACTATAATTAAGCTTATCTTGAATTTTAACTTGTTCAGCCATTAAATCCAGATTTTTAAAAGCCGATTCTAAAGGTTGACCTTTTTTAGTTGCTTCGTGATATTCTCTTTCTCGATTTCCGTATTTAATAAAATTTTCTTTACTAACAAGATGTTCAGCCAATTTTCCCTGCTGTCTTTGGTCCAATATCCAATATAAAATTTCTATTCCCCTTTCTCTATTGCCGACTTTAATATAATCTTGGGCTAACCAGGCAGTATAAAAAATCCAGGGACCAGGTAAAAGTGGATCAAGAGTCCCTTGGTATCCAGGATGTTCTTCTTCACAGTCATATCCTGGTAAACGCCTCATCCCGCCTAATTCCTTATCCCAAAGATTTTCATAAAGGTAATCAATGGTATTTTTGTTAATTTCTTGCATCTCCGGTTCATCAAAAATGCCGAAATAAGTCGGTGCAAGACTCATTATATCTGGAGCTAAATCCTTTTTGCCATTATCAGTTAAACGGCGAATAAAACGGCCTTCATTTACAAGTTGAGTTTTAATGCCGCTTTCAATTTGCTCAGCCAATCCTCTGAAATGCTGGTCATGATAAACTTCATCTAATAACTCGAAGGCTTTAACAGTGACTGAATTATTCCATACCTCAAAACCTTTATTTATTGGTTCTTTGGTCTCAGGGTCAAAAGCTTCGTGAAGGGAAGTTGTAGAATGGACAAGACTATATTTTTTTAAATTTTCAATATTTTCGTCTTCGATATGATTGGCAGCTTTTCTAAGTTGAGGCTCGACCTCTTTGGCAAATTCAAGGTCCTCCGATTCTCTGATATAAGACAAAATAGCCCAAATTGATAAAGGAGTGCAATCTTCCTGAACCTTGGCATCTTTCCTTTCTCTTTTTTCATCATACCTTTGAACCCACTGACCATTTTCAAGCTGACAAGATAATAAAAATCGACAACCTTCTTTAGCGCTCTGGAAATCTTTCAACTCAGCAAGGCCATGGATCAAGCAAGAAAAATCCCGTGAGTAAATCCAAGGATAGCGCGTTTTAGGATCGGAAGCATAAAAAGCAATACCTACCTCAACAGGTGCGCGACAAATATCAAATACTTCCGAGGTATCAGTTAAAAATTGGGGGATCTTTTCTTTGATTTCTTCTTCTAATCTTTCAACCTCTTTATGTTCCCCATCGGTAATTTTTTCTTGCTCGAAGCCATTTGATAAAAATTCAGGCATTTTTACTCAAAATTTTTTGATAGATTTTTTCAAACTCATCAACCATTCTCTCAATGGTAAAATTATTCTTTACATGTTCTCGACAAGAAACTCGGTCAATTTGATCAATTTTTTCCACAGCCTCGGTCATGGCTTCAATATTGCCGGCCGGGCAAATAGAACCCGTTTTACCATCTAAAATAACCTCCTTCACCGCGCCTTTCGCGAAAGCAATTACCGGTGTTCCACAAGACATAGCTTCAATCATCGTCATACCAAAAGGTTCCTCCCACTGAATAGGAAAAAGTAAAGCTCTGGCGTTTTGATAAAGTCTAACTTTTTCTTCAAAACCGATCGGTCCCACGGGATCAACTGGACCAATAAATTGGATCTTATTATTGAGATGGGGTTCAATTTCTTTTTTATAAAAAACTGGAGACTCGACATTGCCAGCAATTTTTAAATTTTCGCCAATTTTTTGGGCAATTTTGATGGCTATTTCTACCCCCTTAGGATCACCTTCCTTCATCCGACCAAAAAATAAAAGGTATTCTCCCTTTTCTCTCTTAAATGGGAATTCGCTTGTATCAACACCATTATAGACAGTGCCAATAAAATTAACACCTTTAATGCCTCTTCTTTGATTATCTGAAACTGTCGTAAAAAAGGTTTGAGGATAATGTCGTAAGAGTTCTGCCATTGGTTCAGTAATTGGTAGATGAATGGTAGTCAACATCGGTGTCTTAATAAAAGGTGAAATTAAAACTGGTAAGAATTCGGGGTAGACATGATTATGAATAATATCAAATTCTTTAGCTTTCTTACTAATCGCCTCGATAAGTTTGGCAAGATAGACAGTATGTTGATAAAAAGGATTTTCCGCTTTGGGCAGAAGATATATTGATTTGGGGCTGACTTTGATTAATTTGCCAGGAACTTTTGAATCTCCCGGCCCAAAAGTGGTAACCGCATGATCCTTCTGAACTAATATCCTTACCAAATCATAAACTAGCCGCGGCCGGCTGCCGCGAGTATCGGGATGAGCTGGGCGAGTTAAGGGTGCTAAAATGGCAATTTTCATCTAATCCTCTTTACTCCAACCAATTAAATAATCTTTCTAATTCTTTTTCTTCTTGTTTCCGAATGATATGTTTTAAGGCCTGATTATAGTTTTCTTTCACAGTATCGGCCACTTTTTCCCAAGTAAATCTCTCTTCAATCAACTTTCGACAACGCTCGCCCATGACCTGTCGTAATTTTTGATTTTCTAAAATTTTGTTGACTTTTTCGGTAATTTCTTTTGGCGCACGAGGTCTGACTAGAAAACCGGTTTTACCATCCTTGATAATATTGGGAATGCCGCCAATGTTGGAAGCAACCACTGGCGTGCTGCAAGCCATAGCTTCTAAAATAACCAAGCCGAAAGCCTCTTTGACCGTTGAAGGCACCACCACCACATCCGCTCTTTGATAAAATTCTCTTAATTCCTCAAGATATTTGTCGCCAAAATATCCAATAAAATGGATATTTTTTAATTTCAAATCTTTGGCAATTTTTTCCAATTCTTTTTTATAATCGCCGCTACCTAAAATATAAACTTCTGCTTGAATTGTTTTCGCCGCCCGGATTAAATATTCGATTCCCTTTTCCTTGTCAATCCGACCAACATAAATGACAATTTTTCTACCAGCCAAATGATATTTTTGATTAATAATTTTAATTTTCTTATCTTTGGGATAAAGTTTTAGATCCACTCCTAAAAAAATCGTCCTTGTCTTGCGCTTGAAAGATTCGCCAAAGATAGCATAAAAACGTTTTTTGGTATCAAAACTATTGGGAAAGATTTTACTTGCCCGAATAAGCGAATGTTTAGCCAAAATTCTTAACCGCCTATCTTCTAAGGCGGAATTAAGATCTGGCCCATGAACTGTCACCACAAAAGGAATGTTATAGAGAACTTTAATATAATCAGCAATCCAGACCAAAAAGGAGGCATGTTGCACATGGATAATATCGGGTTTAAATTCTTCCACTGCTTTAATAGTCGTTGTCAGATATGGCAAGAGATAGCCGGTTAATTCTTCGTTTGTCATTTCGGCATATTTTTTTGCCTTGGGATATTCCGGATGACTATGGAAGACGCCCGGAAAAGGAGGTTTAACAAGATAAATTTTGATTTTTCCAAATTCTCTTTTTTCCGGGGCAACAATCGCCACTTTATCAGTCTTGATTAATTCCTCCGAAAGCTTCCGAACATAAGTGCCGCTGCCCGAACCCCACAAAGGCGCCCGATGTAAAATTAAAATTTTCATATTAGGCCTTTCGCCTCTCCTTCGCTTTTTCCCCATTTTTCTGGAGGTATAACTCTTTTTGTCTGTCTTAAATCTTCTCTGCTTTTTAATAAGGATTCTTTGCCAACTTTTTGGGCAAAGGCCGGTCCATAAATTGATTCCATAATTTGATACAATCTATCAGAATTCTCAACTGCCACAGCTTGCGGAAACCAATAACGAGGAATTTCTTTTAAACCAGCTGTCCATCTTCGCTCGCCGGCCAATCTTTGTTGATAACCGGGCGAAGTAAAAAAATTATCTAAAACTTTTTGATATTTTTCTGAACGTTCTTTTAATTTTTCTTCCGCCGAGACATTTTCTGCCTTTAAATCAAATTTTTTTAATAACTCTTGCGCTCGATCCAAATGATACTCATTAGAAAGGATAGCGAGACTTTGATATTCTTCGGGGTTCTGATCAATAATATTACAAATATTGGCAACATTTTCAATCGTGTTGGTGGTTTTGTCTTCCAAGATGATTGCTTTTTCACTTTCCTCCGGAGGAATGCCAGTCTCCTCAAGAAGATGCTGGGCATATTCTTTCATTTTCTCCGCTTCCGATGCTTCAATTCCTCTACCAGTAGCGGTTCTTCCTCCAGTAAAAATTATCTCCTTCGTTAATCCTTCAAGATACATTTGGGTAGCGGCAATTGTCCGCATCTTAGCATCAAATGGCAACATCCACCTTTCGGATTTAAGCCCCCCTCCCAAAACAATGACGGCATCAAAAGGTTTTTGCTTTTCTTGCTCAACCGATTTTTCTGCTTCTGGCGATCTTCTTTCAAATTCTTTTGCCGCCTGGGCTTCTTCTTCAGATTTAAATTGTTCGCCACTAGTTTCAATCATTTCATACTTTCTTCAAAAAATCCGCTGCCAGTTCCGGTGAGACAACATCAATGACAATTCCCGAACCCATTTCGTAGCCGCCGAATTTACTCACCCTCGGGGCAATTTCCAAATGCCAGTGGTAAAAATCGCCCAAATGATTTTTTTTGGTGGGACCGGTATGAATCCACCAGTTAAAAGGCGGAAATTTCAAAGAGCGATTAAGTTTGGAAAGACAATCATAAATGATTTTTGCCAGATTTTCAATTTCTCCTTGGGAAATCTCTTCAAAAAAAGCGGCGTGTTTTTTGGGTATAACCCAGATTTCAAAAGGAAAACGGGCGGCAAAAAAGGTAAAAGCTAAAAAATCCTCATTTTCGGCAATGATTCTCGCTTGCTGTTTTTTTTCTTCTTCGAGCATGGCACAAAAAACGCAGCCTCCTTTATCTTGAAAAAATTTAAGTGAACCGACAAGCTCTTTTTGGACATAATTAGGAATGATTGAGGAGGCGAAGAACTGCGAATGGGGATGTTCAATCGTAGCAGCGGCTTCCGGACCAAGATTGTGAATGGGCATAGCGTACTCGATGATGGGATCTTGTCTGTAAAATTGGAGACGATTTTGATAAACGCCAAAAAGTTCAGAAAGTAACTCCCAACCGCCTTCGTAGATTTCCGTGCCGTGATTTTTAATGATAATGACTTCATGACCGCCGAGTGATTTGGTCGAAAAATATAAATCGCCGCTTTCCGAGATAATTTCTTCATCGCGGGTAAAAGCCGGGTATTTATTGGGGATAGTGTAGATATGTTCGGTTTCAACGTCTTTAATCGAAAACTGATAGGCACTTTCGGGGGTTTGAAGACAAAAGGGACATTTTTCGTCCAGATGTCTTTTGGGGGCGGCGGCCATGACAAAATCTTCCGGCCGTTTTGCCCGTTCCGGGGCAATGACCACCCATTCGCCGGTGACAATGTTTTGACGTAGTTTAGCCAAAATAACCTCCAATTTCGGATTTAGGATTTTAAATTACATTCAACATATTTATGATAATGGGCCATCGCTACTGCCAAGGCATCAGCGGCGTCATCAAAGCCGTCTTTTTTGCCCGAGCCGACATTCCGTCCGGGCTTTAAAGCTTTTTGGACTTCTTTAAAAACTTCTTTTTTATCCGAACGGCCGTAACCCGTCACTGCCATCTTAACCTGTAGTGGCGTATATTCAAATGTCTGTAAAGCTAAACCCTTCTTCGCGCAAGCCAGCAAGATGACGCCCCGCGCTTCGGAAATTTTCATCACAGTTTTTTGATTATTAAAGATAAATATTAATTCAATTGCGACCTGATCGGGATTAAAGCGTTCGATCAAATTTATTATATCATTAAATACCCGATTTAATCTTTCGGCATCAGTTTTAAGTTTATCAGTTTCGTTGCAACCGTGCGCCACCCAGGAAATTGAGCCGTCTTTTTCAGAGACATCAATCACCCCATAACCACATCGCGCCGTCCCGGGATCAATTCCTAAAATTCTCACAGTAACTCCTTTGGAATATCAAAATTTGAATAGACCGCCGTCACTTCATCCAAACTATCGATTCCATCCATCAGTGATAATAGTTTTTCGGCTTGGTTTTTGTCTGAAATATTAACCAAATTTTTTGGTTCCCAAACCAAGGATGCTTCTTTGATATTTATATTTGCTTCTTCAAGCGCCTTTTTTGTCATCTCTAACTCACGAGGATCAGTATAAACAGCTAAAATCTCATCTTGTTCTTCAAAATCTTTCGCTCCCGCATCAATGACCGCTAATTCAACTTCTTCTTTATCTTTACCTGCAAGATCAATTAAAATCCGGCCCATTTTATTAAATTGATATTGAACCGCCCCGGTTGAGGCCAATTTCGCCCCAAATTTCTCTAAAATATTTTTAATCTCCGAAGTGGTTCGATTTTTATTATCGGTGACCGCTTCAATGATAATGCCAAT
>Ga0315289_10012765_pt1 | contig 11808 bp, 12 predicted proteins | sample YL17G11_40_MG_FD_203452 | JGI IMG/M metagenome (GOLD analysis project Ga0315289, IMG submission 203452) | Sediment microbial communities from Yellowstone Lake, YNP, Wyoming, USA - YL17G11_40 | ecosystem: Environmental > Aquatic > Freshwater > Lake > Sediment | place: USA: Wyoming | collected...
CGCGTCCCTATCAGCAGGCGCTTCGAGGCGATGATAGGCGGCAACAGCACACATCGGCCACCGTTGGCCAAAATTTAGGCGGTAATGATTTAAATAAGGTATTTTCATTATAAGCTATGGGCCGGTGCCAGGAAATCTCCTGCCATCCTTGGCAGGAGAAATGATATAAGAAAGGTATTTAATGGCAAATCAGTTTTTGGATCATGCTGAAACCGTATTGTCGAAAGTCCAATCCCCATTAACTTTCAATGAAATCTGGGAAAAAGGGATAGAATTGGGCTTTGATAAAAAAATCAGGACAGAGGGTAAAACTCCGTGGAATTCATTGGGCGCGCAGCTATTTGTAGACGTTCGTGATAATCCAGATTCCCGGTTTATTAAAGTTGGTAAACGTCCTGCACGGTTTTTTTTAAAATCTCGTCAAACCGAGGTTAAGGCATCTGATTTGAATCAGATAGAAATTCAAGCCGAAAAAAGCAAGAATCTGAAACACAAGAATATTTTGAACGAGACCTCCACCCTTTACTTACTTTTTTTGTCAATCGTTCAATCAAATTTGGTAGAGGAAAGGCTATATTCACTAAAACAATTCATCATGAAATATCGCGCAAATCTGGCTATAGCGAATGGGTATATCCTGACATTGTTGGATTTTATCTGCCACTTGACGATTGGCATGATGACATCTTTGAATTCAATAAAATGTCAGAAAAGAATATTTTAAGGATATACTCTTTTGAACTGAAAAAAATTCTCAACAGAGGAAATTATCGCGAATCATTTTTCCAGGCAGTTTCAAATTCGTCTTGGGCGCATGAAGGATATCTTGTTTGCGCAAATTTGAAAGAGGATGAAGATTTATTATCGGAATTGATGAATATATTAAAAGAAAATTGAAAAAGAAAAAGGCATGATATGCCCAAATTATGGAGGTCAAAATGAAAGATATTTTATTATCCAAAGTTAAAGAGACCGTTTTGCAAATCGAGCCTTCTGCCGAAGTGATTCTTTACGGATCACGAGCCCGTGACGATTTTCGGGAATATTCTGATTGGGATTTTCTGGTTCTCGTAGACGGACCTGTTGATACTGCGCGCACAGACCGGATACGTCGCATTCTTTTTGAAATCGAGTTGGACACAGATCAGATTCTTAGCTCCATTATTCGAAGTCGTCAGGAGTGGAATAGTCCTAAATACTCTGTCGTGCCGCTTCATAAGAATGTTGAACGGGAAGGAATTCACCTATGAATGAAGAATTGAGCGATCTTATAAGCTATCGTATCGCTAGGGCAAGAGAAACTCTTGAGGAAGCCAGAGTTCTCGCCGATTCTGGGCATTGGAATGCCTGCGTTAACAGGCTATATTATTCTTGTTTTTATGCAGTGTCGGCGTTGTTGAGCAAACACGAACTTTCTTCTTCAAAGCATTCCGGAATACGGTCTTTTTTTAACCAGAACTTTGTAAAAACCGGTATTTTATCAAAAGAGACCGCCGTGATTTATAACTCTCTTTTCGAAAGACGGCAGGAAGGCGATTATGAGGTTTTTATTACTTTTAAAGAAAATGACGTTAGCCCCTGGCTCAAAGAAACCGAAGTATTCGTTAATGCCGTAATAAAACTAATTGAATTGGATATCAAAAACACATAAGCCCTTCGCCATAGTGGCTTCGGGCTGTTTTGGCACCGGCAAAAAAAATCAAACAGATACATTACCGCTTAATCTTCGGCCAGCGCCAGCCCAAAATGCCCGCAGCACTGTCGGTAGTGGCGCCAGGAATAAACCTGGAGCTTGTGGAAATAGACGCAACAAGGACGTTACGATTGAAAGAAGCTTATGGAGACCTGTGGGTGCGAATCCCACCCGGTAAAGGCGATGCCGCCAGCCGGAAGCGAGTCATGCCCGCGTAGGGAAACCGAACCGGGAAGCGTTGACAGTGAGCGCTAAGGCCGTGTAATTGAGTCCCGAAATAGTGGTAATTGTTGCGGTCCTTCTTGTCTACTACTAGTAGAGGGACAGTACCGGGCAGCGGTAAAAGGCATTAGCTCGTTCGGCGCGACCGGGATCGAAGAGCAGGGCAAAGGCGCGTGAGGTTTCCCCAGGAAGTACCGAAGAGAGCGGTGAATCCGACCCGAGGAGAGCCGAAGGAGGAAAGGGTGGTGCCGGGAGATGGAACCGTTGTTGGGCAACACGAAGGATGCGATGAAATCCGAAAGCGTGTACACGAAACAGCAGCGGATAGCAGAACGGGAATAGCAAATCCATCTCCTGAAGAACCGTATGCGTTAATTGCGCTCGTGCGGGTCTGTGGGGGCTTGAGCGGGAAACCGCCCATTCTACCCGGACAGTTTGCGTGCGTCTTTTACGATCAGCCCTATGGGGGGCCTGCCTGCTCCTTCATGTGTGCATGAAAAAACACGCTTTCGTGCGCCACGGTCACAACTTCGACTACACTTGCTTGGCTCAGCGCGAGCAGTGCATGCCTTGACCTTGCCCTTTGCAATCAGTATCTTCCATGTACGATGCCTTCACTCAATAGAAAAAAGATCCACCATTATTCCGCCCATACTATGCATTTTTTTAAATTTGGCATCCTCGCCGTACTCCTTGCCGCGTTGCCGTTCTCCTGTTCCCGCGTCAACGGGCCCCAGACGCCGGCATTCCGGTTCATGGTCGCGGATGTGGGCCAGGGGCTGTCCCAGATCGGCATTCGCGGGTCAACGGCGATTGTCTGGGACATTGGGCCGGCGGCGTCCATGGACCGCTGGATGGGCGCGTATCTATCGGCCGGGTCGCCGCGTATCGCCGCGCTTTCTATTTCGCATACCGACGAGGACCATCGCGGCGGACTTTCCGTCCTGCCGGAATCAGTTGACTTTTCGGGTATGGTGATCACGCCGCGCGGCGCGGACACCAGCCTGGTGCGCGCCGAAAGCGGGGCGTGGAAAGACCGGGTGCGGTTCCGCTGTATCGCGGCGGGCGATACGATGGGCGGCCTTGACGGAGTGCTGGTCCGGTGTGTGTGGCCCGATTCGGCGGACACCGCGCAGGAGAATGCAAAGAACCGCTTCAGCCTGTGCTTCAGCGTGACCTTCGGCGCCACTTCGCTGCTGATCACGTCGGATATCGATACCGTGGCAGAGCAGGAACTCGAGGTCCGGCTGCGGTATGATCTGCGCGCCGATATTCTTGTCGTACCGCACCACGGCAGCGCTTCATCGGCGGGCCCGCCATTTTTCGGGTATGTGCGTCCGGCCGTCGCGATTATCTCATGTGAATCGCCGCCGAACGAATACGGCCATCCCGCCGATGAAACGCTGGAACTGCTCGCACTCGTGGGCGCGGACGTGCGGAAAACCTATGCGTCGGGGGATATCGCCCTGCGCAGCAACGGCAGCTACTGGGAGTAGCTGCCGCGATCCGCTATCGCAACGTCATTCCAAGAGTATCGAGCAATGCCTTATTACGGGCGTTCCCCATGACGCTGGTGATCCAGGCATATTCGCTGTAGCCTGCCAATCCCGATTTAATACATAGCCGGTCCTGCGCCTGGATGAAGGATGCCTGGCTGTTGATCCGGGCCTGGGGGTCAGCCGCTTTGAATGAATCCTGATACATCATGCTCAGCGAATCGAGCAGCGGGTTGCATGCCGACCATTTTTTCAGTTGTTCCATGGTCAGTGATGAATCGGCCGTGGGCGAAAAGACCCGTTTGGGCGCTTCCTGCTGCACGGCTTTGGGTGGCGGTGGGGGAGGCGCTTTCTTTTTGCGGATGCATCCGGGCATCAGAACAAGGGAAAGCACGATCAGGCAGGGAATTATTTTCTTCATTGCGGGCTCCTTTTGCGGATGGTGGTTGCGCGGCTGATGAATTAAAACTAAATTGTATGGAAGGCATTGTCAAACTGCATTTGCTCCCGGGACGGCGATGAGCCCGAAAAAGAGGCTTGGACAGCACTTTCTGGCGGCCCCGTATTACGCCGAGCGCATCGCGGCGGCGGTCCCGGCCGGCGATTCCGACGCGGTCCTTGAGATCGGCCCGGGCCGCGGGGCGTTGAGCACGCATCTGCGCAAACGTTTTCCGCGCTTTCATATGGTGGAGATTGACGAATCGGTGGTACCGGACCTGACGCGGAACCTCGGTCCCGGCGAATGGACGCTGCATCGCGAGAATGTCATGGCGTTCGATTTCACGCGGGCCGGGGTCCCGCTGCATGTCGTGGGCAATCTGCCGTACAACATCGGCGCCCGGATCATCAGGAAAACGCTCATGTACGGGACGGATGTGCGATCGTGCACCTTTATGCTGCAAAAAGAGGTTGCGCAGCGCATCGTGGCCGTTCCCGATACGCGGGCCAACGGATTTTTAACGATCTTCTGCCGGTTCTTCAGCATGCCCGAGATACTGTTTTCCGTGCCGGCCGGCGCCTTTGTGCCAAGGCCCGACGTGGAGTCGGCGGTCGTCCAGTTTACAGTACGGCAGGACCTGGATTCCCGTCTGCCCGCCGAAAGCCGGGAGGATTTTTTCTCGTTTGTCGAGAAAGGCTTCGGCATGCGCCGCAAGCGGCTGGCAAACGCGCTGGGCCGCGGCGGCGACCGCGGCCGCTTTGAGCGGCTGCTCGATGCCATGCATCTGGACCGCGGCGTGCGCGCCGAAGATCTGGGCGTGGACGAATGGCTCAACCTTTACAAAGAAGATCGGTCATGCGCCTGATCAGGGCCGCTTCGGTCCTTGCCGCGTGGGCGGTCGCCTCGATCGCGCAGGTCTCCGAATGGCCGGAGCATCTGGCGCTGCCGCCCGACACTCTCCGGGCCGATACGGCGCGCACATCGGGTTTCCAGACCGAGCAGATGGTGTATCCCGGCAGTTACCAGAACACGGAGCGCGCCTGGATCTCGCACGAAGATTCATCCCTGCGTTTTTCCCAGCTTGTCGCGTATCAGATCAAGCAGGACTTCTGGCTTTCAAATCTTGCGAAGAACCGCTATGCGGACCTTTCGGGAATGCTGGCTGCCAAAAATGTCGGGCCTGTCGCGTATCTCGGGGCCGACTGGGTCCCCACAATCATGCTGCGGCAAAGCGAGAATTTATTCAGCACCATGCAGGCGAATGTCGATGCCGGCCCTGTGGTCGGCATGGAGCTTGGTGGATTTCCGATGGCGGCACGGGCGGGCATAGCTGCGCGCGGGTGGTATGACAGTCTGCCGGATGATCCTCGCGCGGTTGATTATAATGCGGCGCATGGCAGGTCGGGAATGTACGGAAATCTTCAGCTGGGCGATGCCAATCGCCGTCTGTTCGGCCTTCCGATCGGGTTTTCCGGATCGTTCTACGGCCGCACTCCACAGGGCGCCAGGCTGGTCGATATCAATGCGGCCTCGGTCGCCTGCGTGCCGATCCCTACCGGCGATTCTCTTTTTGGCTATTTTTCAGAATCCTTCCGCAATGGCCGCGATATCAACCTGGGTGAGGACTCCCTGGGGCGGCTGCAACTCCGGACCGACGAATCGTCCCTGCGCCAGGGGCTTTCCGTGCAATCGGGCCTCAAGGGCCGGTCCCGGTATGGGGTGGCGCCGGCGCTGGTCTATGGCTACTCAAGCATTATAGACCGGCCGGGCCGACTCCGCGATGTGCGCACACGCGCAAACCGGCTTTCCTTGATGGGATGGAGTGACAGCCTTTTCGGGCTCGATTATGAAGGCGGCATCGGATTCGGATGGACGAACGAAGACCATCTGTATGACCGGCGTATTGCAAGTGGCTACGACAGCATTCTGGCCGATATCCAGGACCTTCGCTCCCTGACCGCCGAAATGAACCACTATATCGCGCGGTATTTCGACAATGGTCTCGGTTTTAATTACCGATACGATATCTCCGCGTATCGGGTCGACTATCCCACCACGCACGAACTCGGCGGCAATCCCGACAGCCTTGCGCGGCGTACCGACGACCGCGACCAGATATTCCACCGGCACCAGTTGTCGCTGTCGGTGCTTCCGTTTACAAAAGCGACACTTTCATTGACCGGGGAATATATCACCGATATCCTCAATTACATCAATGCCGAAAAGAGCGCGCAGAACAACACCGACCGGCAATACCGCACGGGCGCCACGGCCATGGTGGCGCCCATCGATCCGCTGACGGTGACCGCGGACCTTTCCGCGGCCGCGCGGGTGGGCAGCTACCAGTTCCCCGCGTATCTGCGCGACACCGGAAAATTCCCCGCCTATTCGCGCACATTTCTTTCGCTGCTTACAACCCAGCTGACGCCACTCTCCCTGCTTCGGCTTCAGGTAAAAGGCGGCATGGAATATCGCGATAACGGCTACTGGTATGGACGCGCCTATCGCGACAGCGATCTGTCGCTGCGGGAGTATTATGTCATCGAAGACAAGCAGCGGACGTATGAATGCCAGCTGTCAACAATATTCATGCTGCCGGATTCGTCGTCGGTGGAAACCGGCTGCGACGGCCGCAGGTATCGCCGGGGCGACTATGCGCTCTGGGAGCCGGATATCGATTATACCATCGTACCGTTTCTTCGGCTTCGCGCAATACTCCTGCGGCATATTCGGCTCCTGGCGGACGTCAGATATAAATTCGATACGACCGGAGACGATTATTGGGATGTCCGGGCCCTTGGTTCGGTGGTATTTTAATGGCATTCATAATGCGCATGCGAACTATCAGAATCATAGCGTCTGCGTTGGCGTTGGCGGCCTGCTCATGCGGAATTTTTCTTCCCCGTGCCGCCGAATGGCCGCATACCAACAGTTCAACGCGCTTTTCCGATCCGCTGAGCCTGGTCCATCTGATGGGCATGTCGTCCGAGCTGTCTTTCATAAGCGATTACCAGGACGTTTTTAATGATTCGTCGCGGTATGTTCATACCGCATCCAATGAAACATTTGATAAAAGCGCCTGTATTTCGCTGTACCAGTCCATGGTGTCGGAATACGCCTGGTTTTCCGTCACCTGGACCGATACCGTCACGCCTGCGCTGCGGGCCCAGGCATCGGACACGATCCGGCTGGAGACCGGGTACCAGGTGACGGCGGTCCCGGTCGATTCCGCCGGGCGGCCGGCATTGGACACGGTGCGCTTTTCGGCGCCGTCGATGTTCATCTTCAAGAAAAAGGACGTTGATAAATTAGAAATAGTGCGCTGGGAAGACGGCTGGGCGCCGCAAACGGGCCAGCCGGCAAAATCATTTTTTTATCCGTAAATCATGAACGCCAATAAACCCCAAGCCGGGAAACGGCGGAAAATCATATGCCGCGCTGTGCGCCCAAAGAGCATCATGCTTTCATGCGCGGCCATGGCGCTTGCATGCTACAATCCGTTCCTGCCGCCGCTGGGGCCGCCGCACGGCGGCGCCGCGATCACGCCCGTGCGCATGATCGACCGGCTCATGAGCGCCTACGAAAACCGGCGCATCGATCTTTTCGAGGACCTGTTTTTCACCAGTGAGTTCAGGTTTTACGTATCGCCCAATTTCAACGATCAATACCAGGGCAAAGTATATACCAATCCCATGGAAGACATTGACAGCCAGTACCATGAGATTTATTACGAAAGCACGGTGCGCAGCTATTATTACTGGGTTTTTTCCTATGAGCGCCAGAGCCATGAACACCTTTTTGAGCGCGCGACGTCCATATATTTCGACCAGCGCCTGCAGGTGGAAACGGAACGTTACAGTATTTCGCCGTCGGGCGATACGACCATGGCCGAAGTGGTGACCAACGGCGGACGCCTGTCGATCTATTCGCGCATCTCGCCTGCCGCGCCGCTTGAGTATTATGAAGTTGATATTCAGAAACAGGTGTTCTATCTCAAGCGGGATGATGGCGGGAGCTGGAAGATTTTCAAGTGGTTTGATCTGGGCTCGGCGCTGAATTGATTACGTCCCGCCGTTCTGTTTGAATTGCGTGATAAACCGTACCGTCGATTCAAAAGGCCCGCGCAGCCTTTGCGGAAGCGCTTGCTTTACACTACGCAAAAGCGCGTAGTCCTCCTCCTCAAAAGTCCCCAGCACCAGCGCGGCGATCAGGTAGACGGTGATGCCGGCGGCCAGTGCAACGAGCGACCCGACGATCTCCTTGTCGCGCAGCAGCACCACCTCCATGACCATGCCCATCATGATGGCCGCGAAAAGGATCTTGAAGATTGACGCCACCGGATAGGAGAGCTTCATGGTCCGGCAGGTGTATATCAGGCCGCCCACGGACCCGAGCGTGGTGGTGACGGCGTAGCATACGGCCGCGCCCACGGCCCCATAGCGTTTGATGATGAAAATATCCAGCACGATATTGACAACCGCAAGGACCAGGCCGTATTTGAGGATGAAATGCTGTTTTTCATACCCGTACAGGATCGCCGAACCGGGTTCGTTCATGCTCGACAGGATCGAGCAGATGAAGATGATCTGCAGCGCCCGCTGGGCATCCACGAAGTCGTAGCCATACAGGTAGAACAGGAGCTGATACGCCAGAATGGCGCCCGCAACTCCCACGGGAAACGACACGAACGCCAGGTATCGCGTGGTAATGAAATACAGCCGTTTCATTTTTTCCCGGTCGCCCGAGCCGAAATACCCCGACATGGCCGGAAAAAGCACCCGCCAAAAAGTATTGGGAAGGATATTCATGAAGGTCTTGGCGACATTAAAGCCGAGATTGTAATAGCCGATTTCCGCGGCGCTGCACAAACGGCCTAAAAAGAAGTTTTCGCTTTTGTCCCAGACGATTTTATCGCAGAGCAGGATGGCCATGACGCTCGAATTATAGCCATGCAGGCGCTTTTTAAGGCCGGCGCCAAGGGCGCCGGTAAGCCCGCGGCCGAGGATCCCTTCTTTACGCAACACGAAAAAGTAGAAGACGGCGTTGATACACGAGAATATCAGCATGACCACCAGAAGACCGCTGATGCCTTTGCCGGCCAGCAGCACGGCGATTTTAGCCGCAACGGAAAACGGCGTGATGACCAGGCTGGACCAGGTGAAATATTCGAATTTCTGGATCCCTTCGATGGCCGCCGAAAATATGGCGGTGATTACGCCGGGCAAAAGGCCCAGGGCCGCAAGGAAGAAGAAAAACGATTCGTTGGGTGTGAAGAAATAATCGGCAATGGGCGTGCGGAAGAAAATAAGCACGCCGGTTGTCACAATCGACAGGGCGACCTCGATTTTAAGCACAAAGAAGATAATGGCGCGGATGGTGGCGCGTTCGTTTTTGCCGTCATGTTCGGCAACGAATTTGGTGACCGCATGGATAAGACCCATGCCCACGATCCATGAGACCGTGCCCGCGACCCAGAGCACAAGATTGAAGATGCCGTAGTTGTCGGGTCCCAGCTGGCGCGCGATCCAGATCGAAAGCACCCAGGTCACCATCATCAGGAAAAACGTATTGAACAGATTAAAAAGCGAATTTCTGATAAGCCGCGTTCCCGGTTGTCTATCCATGGGCCGGCTCCTTTTTGTACGTCGGATTTTCGGGGCGCCACTGCCGCGCCGGGATGAGAAGGCCGCGGTACAGCGCATCGACTTCCGCGGCAATGGTGGAAGAATCGAAGCGTTTGCGAACACTGCTCCGAGCGGCAGCACCGATCGATCGCCCCAGCTCCGGATTGCTGATCAGCCGGCGCAGGACGGAGGCAAGGCTTTCCGGAGAGCCGGCCTTGAACAGCAGGCCGGTTTTTTCATGCTGCAGCAATTCGGGCAGGCCGCCTGCCCGCGAGGTGACCACAGGAAGGCCGCAGGCCATGGCTTCGAGGCAGGAATACGGGCAATTCTCCCAGAGCGACGGCACGATCACCGCTGATGCGCGCGCCAGGTACCCCGGTACCTCATCGTGCGGCACGCCTTCGATCCATTGCACACGGTCGGAGAGTTGATGCCGCCGGATCTTTTCGCGGATGAAATCGCCATAGCGCGTCCCATCGGAAAGCGTGCCGTATGGCCGGCCGAGAAGCAGCAGCGGAGGCGGATTCTGAACTCCGAGAGCGGCATAGGCATCGATCAGAACATGCGTACCTTTAACGCGCTCAACACGGCCCATGCACAGCCAGCCGCCTGTGCCGCTCGCTTGCGCATAGCGGTCACACGGAAGCGGGTTCCCATGCTGCCGTACGGGGCGCAGCCGCCAGCGGCGGCGGATACGGTCGCCGAGCGCATGGGATGGCGCGGTTACCATGGCGGCTTTACGAACGGATGACTGCTCCAGGTGATTTTGCAGCCAGCGGTCCGGCAATGGTTCGGCTATGGCGTCAAAGGCGCGGATCATCTGCCAGGGCGTATGCAGCCGCGCTACCAGGGCGCCGCGCCGCGGGCGCACAAGGAGCGTTCCTTCGCCGCCGCATTCCGGATATTCCACAATATCAAATGCGCCGCTTTCAGCCGAAAGCCGGTCGTGCGCGCGCCGCACTTCGCGCGCCCAGGCCAGCTTTGCCAGACTTTCGGGTATGGCTGCGTAGCAGATGCGCCGAAGCGGATACCACCACCGTCCCTCGGGAAGCGGATAGGTGCCGGCGCCGATACGATGCACCAACACGCCGTTTACCGTTGCGCAGCTCTCCTTGTCCGAGGCGGAGCGGCAGATCACGCCGACGGTATGGCCGCGCGCGACCATGGCTTCCGCCATATGCCGGGTGTACGTGCCGATGCCGCCGAAGCCGGTCTCCGGCGGATATTCGCTTGATATATAGAGGATCCGCAATGGATTCATGATGTCAATCATGACCGGCGCCGGCATGGTCGCCCGCCAGCCTGCGGTACAGCGCGATGGTGTGTTCCACGGCGCTCTGCGGTGAATAGACCGTTTCGATTTCATTGCGCGCGCATCGGGCCAGGCGGTCGGCGCGCGCCGGATCATTCAGAAGAAGCCGCGTGCATTCGATAAAGCCTTTGCTGTTGCCGGGCGCCGCGAGCAGACCATTTACATCATGGCGGATGATTTCATTCACGCCTCCCGTATCGCAGGCGACAATCGGCAGCTGCGCCGCCATGGCTTCGAAAAGCGCATAGGGCGCGTTTTCAAAAAGCGAGGGAAAAAGGAAGACATCGGAATTGCGGTACAGTACCGGCAGCGCCTCGCGCCGGACAGGGCCTAAAAACCAGACGCGTGTACGTTCCTCCTCCGTCAGCAGATGCTCGATGGCAATGCGGTAATCGAGCGATTCGCCCAGGCTGGTTTCGCCGGCAATGGTCAGATGCACGGCCGGATCGATCGCCAGCATCTCCTTGACCGATCCGAGGATGATTTCCGCGCCTTTGCGCCGTTCCAGTCTTCCAACAAAAAGGAGGTCCCGCTTTCTCTTGCGGGCGCGCTCGATCATGATGCTGTCGAACCGTCCGGCGTCGACGGCATGGCGTATCACCGAAACCTTTTCCGGGGCCAGACCGGCTTTGCCGGTCATCTCGGCCTTTAAAACTTCGCTGGGACTCACATACCATCCGGCGTTAGCCAGCGCCTTCTCTTCGAACTGGTACCATTGTTCGCGCTTGCGGGTGACGACAGCTGCATTCGACCGGTCAACCAGACACGTTGGCATATGAAAGTGAATGACAATCGGGAACGGCAGTTCGCCCTTGAACTCCGATGCCAGTCCGTTGTAATCGGGAATTTCAACTATGTCAATCGGCGTCGATTCATACATGGCAAGAAGAAGCCGAAGGAGCGAACGTGAATAGCCCCGCTCCCATATGATCTGCCCGTTGCCGAAGAACTCAAAACGGGGAAGCAGCCCGTGCAACGGCTGGCTGTCGAAGGTCTGGAAGGTCACGCCCGGCACAAGCTGG
>Ga0315289_10012766_pt1 | contig 11807 bp, 8 predicted proteins | sample YL17G11_40_MG_FD_203452 | JGI IMG/M metagenome (GOLD analysis project Ga0315289, IMG submission 203452) | Sediment microbial communities from Yellowstone Lake, YNP, Wyoming, USA - YL17G11_40 | ecosystem: Environmental > Aquatic > Freshwater > Lake > Sediment | place: USA: Wyoming | collected...
ACGCGCATGGCCAGCTCCACGCCGGCTTGGACCACGCCATGATCCAGGGGGTCAACCAGCAGCAGGTCGATGCCTTGTGCCAGCAGGAGCTGGATGTCCTCAATCTGCTTGTTGGGGTCCCAGTTGGCCTGCGCACACCAATAGTCGGCAAAGCTCTTCCTGTACTTCTCCTTCGCCCCATATTCGATGTGCGCGCTGAACATGACCATCCAGGCGGTAGTGTCGCCTCGCCCTGAGCGCCCCAGCTTCCAGGGTCCCGGCCTCCGGAAGCGCGTGGTGTCCACCAATCCAGTATGCGCTGGCAGAGGTGCAGCACGGGGCGCACGCCGGCAGCCCGGCAGAAGCACGGCCAGTGCCGCCCCGGCCGTCAGTCGCACGAATTCCCTGCGAGTCAAGCTGTGTGGGGACTCCCCCTTGCCATGAGCTTTGCTCATCCATCCTGCCTTTTCGTCGCCTGACGCATTCGCTTGCTCCGGATTATGCTCTCAACGCCACCGGTTGTCAATTGCTTCAGGGCAAACTGAATTGACACCAAGGCGATTCTGTAATAGAATGGCTTGGTGGTCAAAGTGCGCCCTTGGCATCCTGTTGTCCCACGGGCGTTCTTATATGCATATCAGGAGGACAGATGAAGAGCTACAGGGTCGAAGAGCTGAGGAACGTCAGTCTCGTTGCCCACAGCGGAGCGGGCAAGACTTCGCTGACCGAAGCTATGCTGTACAACTCTGGTGTGATCAACCGGCTCGGGACCGTAGAAGAAGGCAACACCGTCTCCGACTACGATCCGGAAGAGATCCGGCGCAAGATCTCGGTGAACACCACCATAGCCCCCTGGGAATGGCAGGGCTGCAAGGTGAATCTGCTGGACTCCCCTGGCTATGCGGATTTCGTGGGAGAGGTCAAGGGCGCGATTCGCGTTTCCGACGGCGTGGTGGTGGTGCTGGCCGCTCCGGCCGGCGTCGAAGTGGGCACCGAGCTAGTATGGCAGTATGCCGACGAGCTCAAGCTGCCGCGCTTGGCGTTCATCAACAAGATGGACCGCGAAAACGCCAGCTTTGAGCGCACGCTGGAGCAGATGAAGGCCAAATTCGATGTGAACTTGGTCCCGCTGCAACTGCCCATCGGCGCACAGGCAAGTCTCAAGGGCGTGGTCGATTGTCTGAGCATGAAGGCCTATCTCGGCGACGGCAAGAAGCCGAGCGACGTTCCGGCTGAGCTCCAGGAGCAGGCCAAGGCCATTCGCAAGCAGATCATCGAGCTGGCCGCCGAGGCAGACGATGAGCTGATTGTCAAGTACCTCGACGGCGCAGAGCTTACTCAAGACGAGATCTATCGTGGACTGGCCAAGGCTGTGACCTCCAGCAAGGTCGTGCCGGTACTGTGTGGCTCCGCGACGCAGAACGCGGGCGTCCGCCTATTGCAGGATGCCATCGTGCGCTACTTGCCTTCGCCGGTGACGGCAGAGGTTAGAGCGCGCCTGGTCAAGGACAACAGCGAGGAAATCGTCAAGCCTGTTGCGTCCGGGCACCTGGCCGTCCTGGTCTTTAAGACCATGGCTGACCCCTACGTGGGCAAGCTGACCTACTTTCGCGTCTACTCTGGAGCCTTCCAGAGCGATGCGCGCGTTCTCAATGCCAACAAGGGCGAAGAAGAGCGCATCGGCCAACTCTTTTTCCTGACTGGCAAGGAGCAAACCCCGACCAAGGAAGTATCCGCAGGCGACATTGGCGTGGTGTCCAAGTTGCAGGTCACGACCACTTGCGACACACTGTGCGACAAGGACCACCCCGTGGTGCTGCCCGGCATCACCTTCCCGCATCCGGTGGCCTTTGGCGCGGTCACTCCCAAGACCAAGGCCGACCTGGACAAGATGGGCACGGCCCTGGCCCGTCTGGTTGAAGAGGACCCCACCCTCACCGTGACCCGTGAACCGGATACTGGCGAGACCGTGCTCTCGGGCATGGGCGATTCGCACATTGACATCGCCGTGCGGCGCCTGGCGCTCAAGTTCGGTGTCGAAGTGGTGACTTCCACGCCCAGGGTACCGTACAAGGAAACCCTGACCAAGACCGTGGAGGTCCAGGGACGCCACAAGAAGCAGACCGGTGGTCGCGGTCAGTTCGGCGACGTCTGGATCCGCTTCGAGCCGCTGCCGCGCAAGTCAGGCTTTGAGTTCTCGGATGAGGTCTTTGGCGGACACGTGCCGCGCAACTTTATCCCGGCGGTGGAAAAGGGCCTGAATGAGGCTATCGGGCACAGCGGTTTGGCGGGCTACCCGGCCACCGATCTGAAGGCAGCGCTCTACGACGGCTCGTCCCACGCGGTGGACTCGTCCGAGATCGCCTTTAGACTGGCGGCCCACCTGGCCTTCAAGAAGGCCTTTGAAGTGGGCAACCCGGTGCTCCTGGAGCCCATCATGAAGGTCACGATTGTAGTGCCCGAGCAGTTCATGGGTGACGTGCTGGGTGACCTGAACACCAAGCGAGCGCGCGTGATGGGCATGGACCAGCAGAAGGGCAACAGCGTAATCAACGCCGAAGCCCCACTGGCTGAGATGCAGCGCTACGCAGCCGACCTACGCTCGATGACGCAGGGCCGTGGCTACTTTACCATGGAGTTTGAGCGCTACGACGAGGTGCCAGCGCACATCGCGGAGCACATCATCGCGCAGGCCGCCAAGGACAAGGAAGAGAAGGAATAAAAGCCTCTCTGCACAAACAAGCGGCCACTGCCAATCGGCAGTGGCCGCTTTTCGCGCTCAGCGGGTGACCCGCCGGGCTAGGCCTGTTCCGGGTAGACGGCCAAGTAGTCCGCACGCACTCCCAGAAAGGCTGCGAGCGACGCGAGTTCCAGGGCAGGGATCTCCTTGTCGCCAGACTCGAATTGTGCGATCAGCCGCGTGGAGACGCCCAGGGCGGCCGCGCATTCCTTCGGCGATTTCCCCGCCTGCTGGCGCGCCTGACGCAGCAGCGCGCCCATGATCTTGCGCTGCAGGCGTGGAGCGATCTGGCAGGGCGATTCGGCGCCTTCGTCTGCCACCTCGGATTTGTCGTCGAAAAAGTAGCTCAGCGGCACGCCGCATAGTTCGGCCACAAGCTCCAGCTCCGGCAGGGAGATCTCGCCTTGTCCCTGCTCGTACTGGGCATAGCGGTACTTGGACACGTGCAGTGCCGCCGCGAGCTCGGACTGGTTTCTGCCAGCCCTCAGGCGCACGTGGCGCAAGAGCAACCCCACAACCTTTCGACGGACGGCCTGCTTGTCCGGTTCGCCCACAGTCCCTCCTGATCGCAAGCTCGACCTGCTTGTGGGGCATTATAGCATCATTGTACCGGACGCGCAACCCGTATGCGGCATGTGTATGGAGTACCCTCCCGAAAAGTCCTTCCGCTACGACCGGCAGGTGTCACTGTGCCGCCTTGCGCGAAGGCTCCGCAACGCCCTCGCGCGAACAGGGCGCAGCGCTGAGGAACATTCGTCCGCCGCACGTCGTCTTTGGGGTGCAAGGCCGCAACATGTGTCCTGAGGAGGTACACGATGCAGGCGATCGCAAAGCACCGCAAACCGAACGCGACCGGGCTGGCACGCCTCGTGCTTGCTACGTGCGCAGTTGTGCTTCTCTCCCTGGCCAGTGCTCAGGCGGCCCGCGCAGACGGCTTTATCATCCCTGTGCCGCCCCCGCACGTTGTGGAGCCCGTGCCCAACCTGGCCGTCAAATACCACCGCGTCAAGGTCACGATCGAAGACCAGATGGCCCGAACCGACATCGACCAGGTGTTCCTCAACGAGTCGCCCTACGAGCTGGAAGGCACCTACATCTTTCCCCTTCCGGAAGAGGCGACCATCTCGGATTTCGCCATGTTCGTGGATCAGCAGCGTCTCTCGGGTAAGATTCTGAACAAGGATGAGGCACGCCGGGTCTACGAGAGCATCGTCAGCCGCCGCCGCGACCCGGCCCTGCTCGAGTACGTGGGCCGCAATGCCTTCCAGGCCAGCGTCTATCCCATCCCAGCGCATGGCGAAAAGCGCGTCCAATTGAGTTACAGCCAGGTTCTGCCCGCCGTAGAAGGCCTGGTGCACTATGTGTACCCCCTGAACACGGAGCGCTTCTCCAGTCGCCCCTTGGAAGAGGTGGTGGTCAGCGTTGAGTTACGCTCGCGCGTGCCCATCAAGGCCATCTACTCGCCCAGCCACAAGATCTCAGTCAAGCGCATCAGCGAGACGTCAGCCCGCGTGAGCTTTGAGGCCAACAACGTCACACCCGACAAGGATTTCGAGCTGTACTACAGCATGTCCAGCGACGACGTGGGGCTGAGTTTGCTGTCCTATCGTGAGTCCGGCGAGGACGGGTTCTTCCTGCTGCTCGTCGCGCCCAAGCTGGCGGCCGCGGAACAGCGCGTGGTGGCCAAGGACGTCGTCTTCGTCCTGGACATCTCGGGCAGCATGGATGGGAAGAAACTGCAGCAGGCGCAGGCCGCGCTGGACTATGTGCTTGACCATCTCAACGCCGAGGACCGCTTCAACATCGTCGCGTTCGACACGTCGGTGCGGACCTATGCCCGGAACCTGCAACCCGTCTCTCAGCGCGCGGAGGCGCACCGCTTTGTGCAGAATCTGAGCGGTGGCGGGGGAACCAACATGGACCGTGCTCTGCTGGAGGCGCTGGCCATGACCCAGGGCAAACGCCCGCAGTTTATCATCTTCCTGACCGATGGCCTGCCCACAGAGGGCGTGACCGACTGGGAGCGTATCGTGGACGACGTGGACCGGGCCGCGGGCAAGAACGTGCGCCTGTTCACCTTTGGCGTGGGCTATGACGTCAATACCGTGCTGCTCGACAGCATCAGCCAGGCCCACCGCGGGGCAAGCGCCTACGTCGGGCCAGAGCAGAACATTGAGGAAGAGGTCTCCGCGTTCTATGCCAGAATCGGGACGCCGCTGCTCTCGGACCTGCGCCTGGAGGCTGATGGTGTAATGCTGGAGGACATGTACCCTTATCCCCTGCCCGACTTGTTTGCAGGCGGGCAACTGCTGGTGGCAGGCCGCTACCGAGAGGGCGGAACGGCGCACCTGACGTTGCAGGGAAGCGTCAACGGAGAAGAGCGGTCCTTCTCGTATCCAGGCGTGCGCTTCAGCGAACAGGGTCGGCAGGACTTTATCCCGCGCCTGTGGGCCACGCGCAAGATCGGCCATATGCTCGCACAAATTCGCCTGCATGGTGAGAACAAGGAGCTTGTGGACGGCATCGTGACCCTGAGCGTGCGCTACGGCATCATGACGCCCTACACCTCCTTCCTGGTGGACGAGCGACAGGAGATTCTGACCGAGGCGGGCCGGGCGCACGCCGCTGCCAGCAGTCCACTCGTGACGATCACTGCAGCGCCGTTTGCGGGCGCCAAGGCAGTGGCCGACAGCCAGACCCGCAACGAGCTTGCCACCAGCGAGGTGGGCGGGGGCCAGGAGGCAGCCCAGCTCAAGACGGTGGCGAACAAGACGTTTGTGCTGCGCAACGGGGTTTGGACCGACACGACCTACGATCCGGATAGGATGCGCCCGTCGAGCCTGGCATTTGCCAGTCCGGCCTACTTTCGGTTGCTGACAGAGCATCCAGAGTGGGGCAAGTACCTGGCCGTAGGCGAGCAGGTCATCGTGGTGCTCGATGGTATGGCCTTTCAGGTCGGGCCGGGCAGCGCTGGGGTCGTGGAGACTCCCACCCCAGCGCCAGATCCGCAGAGCCCCTGGGATCAGTTCTGGCGCTGGTTTCGCTCTGTCACTCGCTAGGCGGCGCAGCACAACGGATGCAGGGCTGCATTCGGCGCGGCCCTGCATCCGTTTCACGCTGGGGGATCCGGCCATTCTGCGAGGTTGCCGAGCCAGGGCCCCTGACGTGCGGCAGTCTGCAAACCGTCGCAAGGATGTCAAGACTGGCAGAAGGAGTGTGCTACCATGGGCATACGAAAACGCAGAGCCGTGCGTCGCGAAGATGACAGAATGCTCCGATTTGAACCTACGCACGACCTGGTGTACAATACGGCTGAGAGACCACTAAAGTGGCGAACCAAGGCCACACGGGGCCTTTGTCGCGCTGTCGAAGGAGAGGAGGTCTAGCAGGATGAGTCGGAAACTCGTTACCGTGCTGCTCGTGTTCGGTGTCCTACTCTGTCTGACGGTCTCCCCCGCGCTGGCTGCGCCGCCGCTGCCCACAACTCCCTCGAATCCCCCGGTCGTGCCAGCGGCCCCGCCGGTGCCGCCCTCGGGCCAGCCCATATACCACGTGGTGCAGTGGCGCGAAACGCTGACCCGCATCGCCGCCTACTATGGCACCACGGTGTGGGCGATTGCCCAGGCCAATGGCATCACGAACGTCAACTACATCCGCATAGGTCAGGTCCTGCTCATCCCGGTGGTGGCGCAGGGGCCGCTGCCTTCACCGCACACCTACATCGTGCAGCCAGGTGACACGTTGTCCGCGATTGCCTGGCGCTTCGGCACCACGGTGTGGGCCATTGCTCAGGCGAATGGCATCTGGAACCCGAACTACATCTACGTTGGACAAACGCTTTACCTTCCCTAGAGTCGCCGTGAACGCATGACGTCTCTGGCCGAGCCAGACGTCGAGACACAAGGCCGTGGCGAATCGTTCAGAAGGAGGGAGTCATGAACAAGTTCGTGCGCAGAGGGCTGTTACTCCTTGTGTGCCTGTTGGTCCTGCAGTTGGTCGTGGGCGGCAGCACGGTATTGGCCGATGGCTACCATGTGGTCCGGACCGGCGAGACGCTGTTCTCCATTGGCCGCCTGTACGGAGTGAACCCGTACTACATTGGCCAGGTGAATGGCCTCCCGAACCCGAACTACGTCCAGATCGGCCAGGTCCTCTACATCCCCTACGGAGGGCCAGCCTATCTGACGTATCCCAGGCCCGTATGCCGCTGCTATTGGTGCTGCACGTACTACTACCCCTGCGGTCCATACTACTGGTGGTAGCGCAGAGGCCGCTTGGCCCGGTGTAGCCCCCGCTCTGCAGATCGAAAGGAGGGTATTGAGGTGTGCCGACCTCGATGTCCTCCTTTTTCCAATCATGACTGCCGGAGAAGACAAATGGACTGTGTAATCAAGAATGGGACGGTGGTGACTGCCGAGAGCACCGACGTAGCTGACGTGGGCATCCAGGATGGGAAGATCGCCGCCATCGGGCTGAACCTGCTGGGGGACAGGGCAATCGACGCCGCAGGTCAGTACGTCTTCCCCGGGTTTATCGACGCGCACGTGCACCTGCAAATGACCATCGGAGACATCACCTCAACGGATGATTTCGCCACGGGCACGCTGGCTGCTGCATGCGGCGGCACCACCACAGTGATCGACTTTACCAGTAACTACCGCGGCGATGATCTGACCGAGGGCGTCGCCCGCCGCCGCGCCGAGGCCGATGGCCGGGTGGCGGTCGACTATGCCCTGCACCTGACGCTGGCGGACGCCTCAGAGAGCACTCTGGCCCGGCTGCCTGCCCTGGCTGCGCAGGGCTATGCCAGCGCCAAGCTCTACACGACCTACCAGGGCCTGCGCCTGGAGGACGGCGAAATCTTGCGCCTCCTCGCTGCCACGCGCGAATGTGGCATCCTGCCCATGGTACATACGGAGAACCACGACGCCATCGCCTACCTGACGTCGCGGCTCCTGAGCGAGGGCAAGCACGCGCCCCGCTATCACCCGCAGAGCCGTCCGCCGCAGGTCGAAGCAGAGGCAGCGCAACGCGTGGCAATTCTGGCCGAGCTGGTCGATGCCCCCTGGTACCTGGCGCACCTGACCTGCCGCGAGACGTTAGAGGTGGTGCGGGCCGCGCGCGGGCGCGGTCAGACGGTCTTTGCCGAGACCTGCCCGCACTACCTGCTGCTCTCTCAGGGCGACTATGACCGACCAGGCTTTGAGGGGGCCAAGTTCGTGCTCTCTCCACCGCTGCGCGACAAAGCCAACTGGGATATCCTATGGCAGGCGCTGGCGGACGGAGAACTGCAAGCCGTCTCCACCGACCACTGCCCGTGGTACTATGCAACACAGAAGGTGCGTGGCCGCGATTCGTTCGCCCACATCCCCAACGGCGCGCCGGGGATCGAGACGCGCGTGCCCTTGCTGTTCAGCGAGGGAGTAGGTAAGGGACGCCTGTCGTTGCAGCAGTTGGTGCGGACGTGTGCCACCGACCCGGCGCGGCTCTTTGGCCTCTACCCGCGCAAGGGAACCATCGCCGTGGGCTCCGACGCCGACCTGGTGATCTACGACCCGCACAAGGAAGTGACGCTCTCTGCCACGGCCCTGCACCAGCGCGTGGACTATACCCCGTATGAAGGCCGCGTCGTGCGTGGCTACCCCCGCACGGTTCTGCTGCGCGGGCAGATGATCGTGGACGACGCTCAGTTCGTGGGGCACGTTGGTCAGGGGCAGTTCATCCCTGCCAAGCCTTCCAGCCCCAGCTCGCGCAGCTTCTCTGACGTGGGCATGCCCGTCTGCGCATCCCAGCCGCGCACATGGTAGTAGGCGGGCAGCAGCACGTCCATGTCCGGCACGCGCGTCTCGGCGCCACTCATCGGCAGCGGCTGCAGGAGCAGCTTGGGCAGCCGGTCGTTGTGGGCCGTCAGGCCGAGCTTGCCGTTGAGCATGCGCTTGAGGTTGAAGGCGCGCTCTCCCAGCGGCAGCAGGTCGCTCACCTGCACGCTCCAACCGGTAGCGGCGTTGAGCATGCCCAGGATGGTGTTCACAGGCGGGTTGCAGAAGACGCACATGACCAGCGAGTTGTAGAGCGTGCGCCAGTCCTGCGCGCGCGAGACCATCAGCGCTTTCTCCGCAGAGCTCTCGAGCCTATCCCCAATCTGAATGTCCAGCTCGGGCACGGGCGCGCCCAGGTCAACCAGGAACATGTCGCCCTGCAGATGGCAGGCGCCGCGCGGTGAGGTGGCGTAGACCAGGCCCATGCCCACAAAGGCGCGCGGATCGTGCATGGGCACCTCCAGCCCGTTGACCTGCGCCGCCAGGTCCTCGACGCCGAACTGCTGCCCCAGGCTGCGCGACCCTTCGGCCAGCATGGCCCCAAAGCCCTCGCGGCGCGCGATCTGCCCCAGCAGCGTCAGGGCCGCTTCGACGTTGCCCCATGTAAGCTCTAGCCCACCGGTGTCAGCCTTGGAGAGGATGCCCTGGTCGTAGAGGTAGTAGGCAAAAGCGATCGTCACGCCTGCGCTGATCGTATCGAGGCCGTACAGGTTGCACAGGTGGCTGGCATACGCGGTTCCCGGCAGGTCGTCGCTGAGGATCAGAGAGCCAAAGGCGGTGGCGGTCTCGTACTCTGGGCCGTCGATCTTTTTTGTGGCGTGCGGGCCGCCGATGGAGGTGACGCGGCCACAGCCGATCACGCAGCGATGGCAGGCCTTCTTGCCGGTCAGGATGGTCTCGGCCATGGCTGCCCCACCCAGCTTGGAAATCGGCTCCCACAGGTCCAGCGTAAAGTATTTGTTGGGTGGGTCACCCATCCACATGGTGGTGTCGGTGGCGGAGGCCGTTCCACCGGCCGACAGGAACTGCGCGCGCATGTCCTCCTTGACAGCCTCGGTGGCCTCGCGCACCGCCGCTCGAAACGCTTCCTCGTCGGCGAGAGGAACTCGCGCGTCGCCACCTGCTGCGATGGCCTTCAGGTTCTTGGAGCCCATTACCGCGCCCATGCCCGTGCGTCCGGCGGCCCGCCCCCAGTCGTTGAGGATGGCCGCGTATTTGACCTGCCGCTCGCCGGCGGGCCCGACGCAGGCGATGCTGAGCTTGGATGGCCCCAGCTCGCTGTGGATGGCAGCCTGCGTGGCATAGGTGTCCTTGCCCCACAGGTGGCGGGCGTCCCGGAGCTCGGCCTGCCCGTTCCGGAGCGAGAGGTACATGGGGTGGGGGGCTTTGCCCGTGAACAGAACGCCATCGTAGCCCGCGAAGCGCAGGTAGGGGCCAAAGTTGCCTCCTGAGTTGGACTCGCCCCACAGCCCCGTCTGGGGAGAGCGCGCGCAGACTTCGTAGCGCCCGCACAGCGGGGCCCCACTGCCCACTAACGGCCCGGTCATGAACAGGAGAGGGTTTTCCGGCCCCAGGGGATCGGTGTGGCAGTCGATCTGGTCGTAAAGGTAGCGGCAGGCCAGGCCCGCCCCGCCCACGAACTGGCGCGCCATCCCCTCGTTCAGCGCTTCCGTCCGCATCTGGCCAGATGACAAGTCCACAATCAGCAGCTTGCCCAGGAAGCCGTGCATGATGTCCTCCTTGTCAGAAACCCGTTTTCTGAGAGAAAACGGGTTTCTCACGCCCGGCTAAAAGTCGACGGGCTTGCCCTCAAAGGCATAGCGGTATAGCCTCGCCAGCTCGGCGCTGTCGGGGATGCGCGCGCTGACCACCAGCGTGGCGTCCGTTTCGGCATTCTCGACGAGCTTGGGCAAACCGGCCTCGAACTGCTCGGCGCTGATACCTGCTTCCCGAATCGAAAGCGGCTGCCCGACGCTCTTGGCCAGCTTGCGGATGTGGTCGGCCAGCGCCTTGGCCGGGTGCCCGGCCTCGCCGCCGGGGATTCTGGCAAAACGGACAATGTCGGCATAGCGCTCGGCCATGGCGTCCCTTGTGAACTCGATGGTGTAGGGCAGCACCAGGCCCACGGCGCGACCATGCGGGGTGTGGAACACGGCGCCCATGGAATGACCCATGGCGTGGGCTAACGCGGCCAGGGCATTGCCAAAGCCCAGACCGGCAATGCTGGCGGCGTTGTGCATCTTCTCACGGGCTTCCTTGTCGCTGGCATTGGCGACCGAGCGCGGCAGGTAGTCAAAGACCAGTTTGGTGGCAACCAGGCACAGGCCGTCGCAGAAATCATTGTGCCACGTAACGGTGTAGCCCTCGATGGCGTGCGTCAGCGCGTCCATGCCCGTGTCGGCCGCGATGCGGGCCGGCAGGCCCGCCACCAGGGCCGGGTCCACGATGGCCATGTCGGCCATGTTCTCGCGCGAGCCCAGGCCCAGCTTGCGCCCTGCCTTGGTGTCGGTCAGAACGATGGCCCAGGTGGTTTCCGCGCCGGTGCCGCTCGTGGTGGGGATAGTAATCAGGCGCGCCTTGAGGCGGAGCTTCATCGGCACGACGGGGTTGATCTCCTCGGGCACCATTTCGGGATGCTCATAGAGCACCCACATAGCCTTGGCCGCGTCCATGGAGGAGCCGCCGCCCAGACCGATGATCCAATCCGGCGCGTACTCGCGCATCTGCTGCGCGCCGCGCTGCACGGTCTCCACCGAGGGGTCGGGCTCAACCTCGGCAAACACTGTGGACTGAATGCCGGCTGTGTTCAGTTGCTGCGTGACCTTGTCCACCAGGCCCAGGCGGGCGATATTGGCGTCGGTCACGATAAAGGCACGCTCGCCTTGGAGACTGGCGAGCTCGTTCAACGCGTCTTCACCGAAAACGATGGTCGGGCTGCCGAAATACCACATGCTCTCCCTCCAGGCACGTTGGCAATAGGCAAGCACCCATACGGTCGGCTCATGCCGCCACGTCAGGCACCTGCGGCTTGACGAACCCAGCAGACTGTCGAAGCGCGCTAGTCGCTGAACTTGGTCGGCACTCGGGTGGTGCAGGCAACTAGCTCTTTGGCCGCCTTGACCGCGCCCATGATCTTGACCATGTTGCCCTGCAGCTTGAGTTGCTTGGTCATCATGCCCTGGATAGGGTCCAGTTTGCCCTCGATGACCTTGCGCCAGGCGCTTTCCTGAGCGCTGATCACAAAGGCAGGCGTCTTGGTCGAGCGGTCG
>Ga0315289_10012767_pt1 | contig 11807 bp, 11 predicted proteins | sample YL17G11_40_MG_FD_203452 | JGI IMG/M metagenome (GOLD analysis project Ga0315289, IMG submission 203452) | Sediment microbial communities from Yellowstone Lake, YNP, Wyoming, USA - YL17G11_40 | ecosystem: Environmental > Aquatic > Freshwater > Lake > Sediment | place: USA: Wyoming | collected...
AAGGTTGGAATCTTTAATTTTATAAACTTTTTTGTAATCAACGTGGCCCGGTTCTCCTCCGCAAGCAATCTCGTCTAAAATAACCCACTTGAATCCCAAATCCTCTAAAATAGGCACCAGTTCTTTTCTATAAGCCATTTCCGGCGGGAAAAATCCCTGCGGTTTATATCCCTCTCCCAAATAAAATTTATTAGTTTCGTCGTTAATCTGAATTTGACGAATAATTTCTTTTTCTTCCACCAGCGGCAAAAAAGCGTGGTATTTGGAAGAACTGGTAAATTCCGCTCGTCCCTCTTTGCCCAGTTCTCTCAATATATCAATAAGATCTCGATATTTATATTTATCAAAAAGTTCCAGAAGGCTGCCGTTAATGTTAAAAGTGAGGCGGATTCTTTTATTCTTTTTTATGCCGTGAAGTACGGGCCGATAACTTTGGGTAACAATTGCTTCCATTATGTCCTCTTGCTGGCCCCACGGCTGGTAAAAATGTAAAAAATTAGCCCAATGCATGATATTCAATAGCTTTCTTAAACAGGTCAACATATTCGCGAGCTGATTTGGTCCACGAAAAATCGGCTTTCATAGCTCTTTTCTGAATATCGCGCCAGAATTCGGGATAACGATAAGTCTCAATAGCTCTTACCATTGCGCCGTAGAAAGCGCGATTGTCAAATTTTTCAAAAACAAAACCGGTACCGGTTTTGTTCGCAGGATCATAATCCACAACACTATCTGCTAAACCGCCGGTCTTGCGGACAATCGGCACCGTACCGTAGCGCATCGCTTCCATTTGGGTCAGACCGGATGGTTCAAAGCGCGAGGGAATAATAATGGCATCGGCGCCGGCATAAACCGTATGGCTAAGAACTTCATTATAGCTCAAGTGAATGCCGACTTTTTGGGGATATTTTTTTGCCAGTTCTTGAAAAAAAGTCATAAAATGCCCTTCGCCGGAACCGACAACTATCAATTGCATGTTAAAATTTTCCAGGAGCGGTTCAGCCGCATCCTTGAGCAAACCAAATCCTTTTTGATCGGTTAACCTTGAAACAATGCCAAAAAGCGGAACATTATCACGGACCGGCAAATTAAACTTCTGCTGGAGAGCCGACTTATTTTTTGTTTTTCCGCCGGAGAGCGTTTTTATATTGTAATGCAATTGAATATTGGAATCGGTCTCGGGATTATAAATATCGGTATCAATACCATTTAAAATACCGGAAAGTCTTGACCGTCTTTCGCTTAAAAGCTCATGTAATCCTTCACCGTATTCGGGCGTGGTAATCTCCTGGCTGTAAGTAGGTGAAACGGTGTTAATGGCATCGGCGTACATAATGCCCCGCCTCATGAAATTAAGCTTCGAAAGTCTCGGATCGTTAAAGCCCGGAATCTCTTCCCTGCCTGAATCATAGTCCATCTCGGATACGAAACGATGATCGAACATTGCCTGAAAAGAAAGATTGTGAATGCAAAAAACAACAGCAATCGCTGAAAGCCTCGGATCATCTTTGTAAATAGTATGGAAATAATTGGGGATGAGACCGCCTTGCCAATCAGAGGCAATAATCACATCCGGCCGCCAGGAAGAGTGTCTTAAAAATTCAGGAGTCGCTCTCGAAAGAAGCGCCCATCTTATTGCGTCATCGGCGTAGCCGTAAACGTTTGCCCGTTTTTCGTAATACTCCATGTTTTCAAGAAAGTACGCGATGGTTTCGCCTGAATCATTGTCGTACCTCAAAACATTAGAAATAAAAAGGCCGTGCGGATCTTCTTCCTCGGAAGGCGCCGGTCGCAAATCCTCAAGTTCTAAACGCAAGGGATATTTTTCAAGGTCAATTGTGGCATATTTAGGAAGAAAAACGCGAGCGTCGTGACCTAATGCCCGAAGAGCCTTAGGTAAAGAACGCATTACTTCGCCCAATCCGCCAACCTTGATAAAGGGCGCCGCCTCGGAGGCAACAAAAAGAAACCGCAGTTTCGGTTCTCGTTTAAAAATATTAATCGGCGAAAGGATGTTGACCATGAACGTATTAATTATAACCTAATTTTATTCTATCATAAAATCGCCTGTTTGGCGATTTTTTTTGACGCGTCTCGGTCTCTCGATGGTTCGATAAACTCACCATAAATACCGCGCTGACTCGTGCTGCGTTCCTCGGTCTAGAATTTAAATTATAGAAGTATTATAAGACCTTTTTGTGGTAATTGAAAGATAGCAAATTGGTTTAATTCGTTTGATTTTTAATTAGATTTCTGTTATAATTAAAATATAGGGTGAAACCCTCGCGAGAGGGTTTTTAATTTGTAACATAAAAAGAAATGAAATTGAGAAATATCGCCATTATTGCGCACGTTGATCACGGCAAAACCACTTTGGTTGATGCCTTATTAAAGCAATCCCTAAATTTTAAAATTAAAATGGATGCGCCGCAGGATTTGATTATGGATTCCAATGAATTGGAGCGGGAGCGGGGCATCACGATTTTTTCCAAGAACGCTTCGGTTAAATACGGCGATATTAAAATCAACATTGTTGATACGCCGGGCCACGCCGATTTCGGCGGCGAAGTGGAACGGATTATGCGAATGGTGGACGGCGTTTTGCTTTTGGTGGATGCCAAAGAAGGCCCGATGCCGCAAACTAAGTTCGTTTTAAAAAAAGCCATTGAAGCCGGCCATAAAATTATTGTCGTTATCAATAAAATTGATAAGCCTAACGCTCGGCCGGAATGGGCTTTGAACGCAACTTACGATCTTTTCTTTGAATTGGAGGCTAGTGAAGAGCAGATTGATTTTCCGGTTGTTTATGCCGCTGCCACCTTTGGCAAGGCCGGTTTTACGAAAAACTTAGGAGAAATGAAAGACATCAAACCGGTTTTTGAAACGATTATTAAATATGTTCCAGCGCCGGTTATTCCGGAAAATCAGCCGCTTCAAATGCTCACGGTTAATTTAGCTTATGATAATTACAAGGGTAAAATCGCTGTTGGCCGGTTGTATTCCGGAATATTAAAAAGAGGAATGACAGTGGCGCATATTAATCGCTTAGGCGAAGTGAAAGATGCTCAAATAAGCGCTGTGATGCTTTTTGACGGATTGAACAGAATTGATGTTGAACAAGCTGAAGCTGGCGACATTGTAGCAATCGCCGGTATTTCCGATATTAACATTGGCGAAACGATAGCTGACGCGGAAAATCCTATTGCTTTGCCGACCATTACCATTGATGAGCCGACAATTAAAATGATTTTCGGCATTAACACCTCGCCGTTTAAAGGTCAAGAAGGCGAGTACACCACCTCTCGAAATCTAAAAGAGCGTTTGGAGCATGAATTGGAAACCGATGTTGCCTTGTCCGTGGAGGCGTTGGCTGGAGCCAGCGATCATTGGGTAGTTTCTGGTCGCGGCGAATTGCACTTGGCGATTTTAATTGAAAAAATGCGGCGCGAAGGATATGAATTGGAAGTTTCCAAGCCACAGGTTATTTTCAAAGAGAAAGACGGAAAGAAAATGGAACCTATGGAAATGGTAACTATTGAAGTGCCGCAGGAATATTCAGGCGTAGCGATTGAGATGTTTGGCAAAAGATTGGGCATAATGAAAAGCATGCGCACTGACAAAGATACGGTGATTATGGATTTTAAAGTGCCGACGCGCGGCTTAATCGGCATTCGGGAGAAATTTTTGACAGCTACTCGGGGCACTGGCATTATGAACAGCATCTTTTTGGGCTACGAAGAATATCGGGGCGAAATGAATACCATTAATCACGGTTCTATTGCGGCGACTGAAGCTGGGATAACAACTAATTATGGTTTGGTGACAGCCCAAGGCCGCGGCAAATTGTTTTTGGGAGCTGGTGTTCCGGTTTATGAAGGAATGGTGGTTGGTGAAAACGCCAAAGTCAGCGACATCAGGGTTCATGTTTGCCGGACCCGGCAATTGACCAATTTTCGGGCGAAGCAGGAGGCTTGCGAAGATCAATTGGAAACGCCTTTAAATTTAACCCTGGAACAATCTTTGGATTATATTTCTGATGATGAGTTGGTGGAGATTACTCCAAAAAGCGTCAGAATCCGCAAAGTTCATTTAACGGAAATAGAGCAAAAGCGCGCCAAAAGGCAAAAAGAAAATGGGTAATTCAAAAACCGCTTGCGATTAGCAAGCGGTTTTTGAATTGGCTGCGGGACTTGGATTCTCTTCGACTCGTTGCGCTCGCTCAGAGCAAGACATCCAAGTCCGATAACAAATCGCCAATCTCACTGCAAGCTATTATCAAGACAGCTCTCATAAATAGCTTGCAGTGAGATTGGCGAAGTGCTGCGGGACTTGGATTCGAACCAAGATACTGGGCTTCAAAGGCCCATGTCCTGCCGTTAGACGATCCCGCAAGTTTGGCCGGAAAATTTTTTAATCGCGGCTGATTAAAGTGTAAGTTCCGTCGTTACTGTACATTAAGGTGAAGTTGCGGCCAGCGTGGTCTTCAAATTGGGCTTGGCCTTTATTTCGAGCTTCGTCCAAAAAGACGCGGCGTTCTTCGGGGTTGAGGTCGTACTGGAGGTAGTAAACGCCGTAAGAAACATTCCTTTCCTGGTCATCGTATTTAATGTAATAGCCGCCGATATAAATTTTTTGAGTCATATTTTTATTATTTATCGACTTTAAAGATTAAACGAAAATTTTAAATTTAGCAATTTCTATTGGTGTGAATTTTCTAACACAATAATTTCTAAAGGTAAGGTGGGAATGGGCGAGTGTTTGATTTCTTCTTTAACCCGCAGGAATCCCTCCATTAATTTCTGCAGATGCTTCAGGTCAAAATTTTGGCTGAGCTTTATGATTATTTTTAATTCTTCTTCAGTCATCTCATCTTTAATAATTTTTTCTGTTTCAGCATTGGTTTTTAACAAAAGGATTTTTCTCAAATTTTTGATAACGGCCCGGCTGAATTCTATCAGGTCGGCGCCATCCTCGTAGATTCGGTTTAAAAAGCGGATGGCCTCACTCGCGTCGTTTTTCTGTAAATATTCCAAGAACCGGCTGATTTTCTGGAAATTGACTCGTCCCAGAATCTCTTCCAATGTTTGGGCTGTGATTTCTTCGTAGCCGAGGGAAATGAGCTGGTCTAATAATGATTCGGCGTCGCGCAAGCTGCCTTCGGCCGAGAGTGCGATTTCCCGCAGCGCCTCATCGCTGATTTTTATTTTTTCTTCTTGGGCCAGTTTATTCAGGCGCTCAATAATTTCTTTGATGGTCAATTTTTTAAAATCAAATCTCTGGGTGCGGGAAACAATAGTGGCTGGCAATTTTTCCGGTTCAGTGGTGGCTAAAATGAAAATAGCGTGAGCCGGCGGCTCTTCCAAAGTTTTGAGGAGGGCGTTGAAAGCCTCTTTAGTGAGCATGTGAACCTCGTCAATGATGAAAACTTTACATTTTGATTTAACCGGCGAAAAGCGGATGCCGTCTTTTAAACTTCTGATTTCATCAATGCCGCGATTAGAAGCAGCGTCAATTTCAATTAAATCCAGAGAGCGGCCCTCGTTTATTTCTGTGCAGGACTCGCATTGGTTGCAGGGTTCATAATCAAATGCGGATTTTTGCGGATTTTCAGGCGGATTTATGCTGATGCGATTTGTGCAGTTGACCGCCTTTGCTAAAAGTCGGGCGACAGTGGTTTTACCAGTGCCGCGCTGGCCGCAAAAAAGATAGGCGTGGGAAACGCGGTTGGTTTTTAAAGCATTAGTAAGCGTTTGGACAATGGCTTTTTGGCCGATTACTTCGCTAAAAGTTTTTGGCCGATAGCGCCGATATAAAGCAAGATGAGCCATAAAGATAATTCAAAAATCAAAAGTCAAAATTATTATACTCGTTTTAGGGTTAAAAAGCAAAAAAATTGTTTAATTTGCTTAAAAACGGCTTTTATAATACAATAATTTCAATCGTCCAACTTTTTTATGAACAAAACCCTTAAATTATTGATAATTTTATTTTTGGTTGTTTTGGTTGGCTTGTTTGTGGGCTCCCAATTTTTACATAGCCGGGAGATTGCCATACTTTCTAAAGACAAAAATCTGACGACTGATTCGTGGCCGGAAAAATTAAAAAATCCAGCCATTGCAATCAAGGCGGTTTATGCCACCAGCTGGACAGCGGCCAGCGACAAGCAGATTGATTATTTAATAAAGCTGGCCACCACCACGGAAATCAACGCCATTATCATTGACATTAAAGATTACACCGGCCATATTGCTTTTGAAACGCAATCACCTTTGATTAAAAGCATTGGCTCGGAAGAGATACAAATCAAAAATCTGAACAAACTGATTAACAAGCTCCACAAAGAAAATATTTATGTCATTGCCAGAATAACTGTTTTTCAGGACCCGGTTTTGGCAGCCAAAAGACCAGAGTTGGCAGTTAAAAGCAAAAAAACCGGCGCTAATTGGAAAGATAATAAGGGATTGAGCTGGGTTGATCCGGCTTCGCTTGAGGTTTGGAATTATATTTTGACTATTGCCCAGGAAGCTGATAAGCACGGTTTTGATGAATTGAATTTTGACTATGTGCGTTTTCCATCTGACGGCAATATGCAAGATATGACTTTTCCTTTTTATGACGGCCAAAAACCGAAGCACGAAGTCATTCGGGATTTTTTCAAATATCTTTCCGACAACCTGCGGTCAAATGGCGTCAAAACTTCAGCGGATTTGTTCGGCTTGGCCACGATTAACCACGACGACTTGGGAATCGGTCAAATTTTGGAAGACGCCGCCCCTTATTTTGATTTTGTTTGCCCCATGGTTTATCCTTCGCATTATGCCAGCGGATTTTTGGGCTATAAAAATCCAGCGCTTTATCCTTATGAAGTTATCAAATATTCTTTAGAAAACGCCCAGAAGCGTTTAGTGGCATTGACTGCCACTCCCACTCCTTTGGCTAATGCCACCACTACGCCGTCAGTTTTAGCAACACCGAAATTCGCCAAAGTGGCAGAGCTTCGGCCTTGGCTTCAGGATTTTGATATGGGCGCAATCTATGATGCCAGAATGGTGCGTTTGGAAAAACAGGCAGTTTATGACTTAGGCTTACCAGCAGGTTGGATGATGTGGGATCCCACCAATGTCTATACTGTTACTGCCCTGGACCAAAAACAAAAGTAGAGGTATTTATCGGAGTTTTTGGGAGTTGCAATCGGCGATGCAAAAAGTATCATAATTATAATGAAGCTTTTTATCGTTGCCACGCCAATCGGGAATTTGAAAGACATAACCCTTCGAGCTTTGGAAGTTTTAAAAGAGGTTGATTTGATTTTGGCTGAAGATACACGCCGCACCCTCAAACTGCTCAATCGCTTTGAAATTAAAAAACCCCTGATTTCTTACCATCAACACAGCCGATTGCAAAAAATAGAGCAAATTATCGAGCTCTTGAAAAAGGGCAAAAATTTGGCCTTGGTTTCCGATGCCGGCACGCCGGGGATTTCTGACCCGGGCAATAAGTTGATTGAGTTGGTTTTAAAGGAGTTGCCGGAAACGCAAGTTATTTCCATTCCAGGACCGTCGGCTCTGGCCGCTATTCTTTCTGTGGCCGGAATTGAAACAGACCGGTTTTTGTTTTTAGGATTTTTACCGATTAAAAAACATCGCCAGGATTTTTTGCGGCAAATTGTTGAATCGCAATACCCGGTTGTATTTTACGAATCGCCTTATAAAATTTTGAAAACTTTAAAAGAATTGTCAGCTCTTTCGGCTGATTTTCAGGTTGTCGTTGCCAAAGAATTGACAAAAGTTTTTGAAAAAATTTATCGGGGCGGATTAAATGAAGTTATCAATCAGATAGAAAAAGACAAGCCAAGGGGGGAGTACGCGGTAATAGTCTACAAATAATTTTTTATTTTAAATTTAAAGCAAGGAAAATCAAAGAAATTATAAATATTAATGACTCACTTATTGAAATCGGAGTCGGCTTAAAATAAATATTTCTTATCCAATTTTTGTCCCCGTATTGTTCGGCCGCGATTTTTTGCTCTTCCGGCGTCCAAGAGACAACTAATTTTTTAGAAAATTTTCCGTCTTTTGTTGAAAATAGTTTATAAAAGCGACGTGAAAGGGGGTAAAACCATTGAATGCCCCAGCCAATTCCAATGCTATCATGAACAAAATGTAGGAAAGTTAAAATGGCAAAAAGAAAAGCCAGTGGGGTGTTAATTGATAAGATAATTAAGAATCCAACGGAAATAAAAAGCAAAGGCGAATGCAGTAATTGTCGATGTGTATGAGTTTGTGCGTTTAACTTCTTGCCCTTCATCCAATAAAAAATAAAGTCTATATCGGGTAGCAGGGCAAATAAAATTCCAATAGCAATTAAAACTAGAGATAAATTAATGTTCTCTATTTTAGCGAAGGCAAGTGCCCCAAAAATTCCCAGTGCTATATCCAATAACATAGTGGACCTAGGCAGAATCGGACTGCCGTCTCCGCTTTGCAAAAGCGGTGTTCTGCCATTAAACTATAGGCCCTCATTTAATATTATTCAGATTAATGCCTATTTTCAAATTTCCAATTTTTACAAAACAAGAGGAGCAATTTTTAAAATTAAAAAAGCAAAAAGAACAATTTTTTCTACAAAGTCCAGCGGCGTTTTCAGATAGGAAATTTCCTTCTTTCTTAAGAGATATTCCACGACTAAAAGCGCAATCATTAGCAGGTCCCATCCGATGAAGAATTTAAAGATTATAAAATGGTAGTTGATAACGCCGAATAAAACAAAGAGCAGCGCAATATTATTAAACTTATCGCTAATGTGGTCAAAATATTCGCCCAGGTAAGTTTCTTGATTTTTTAAACGCGCCATTGCTCCGTCTAATAAGTCCAGAAAATAAATAATGATATAAATGATAATCTGGAGAGGCCGGGGATGGAGTATGGCAAAAGGAAACCAGGCCAAAAGAATAATTGAGCGAAAAGCGGTTACGTGGTTGGGCAATAGCCACCGCGGCAGAATATTAACTAAGGGTATAAATTTTTTATCCTTGGCCAACCTCAATTTATCATGAATTTGAGAAAGGCGAAGACCAGGGCCATAGAGCATATTTGTTAAGTTTCGTATGGTCGGGCCAGGCGGAGTCGAACCGCCGCTATACCCACCCCAAGGGTACGGACTACCGCTATCCGATGGCCCGAATTCCGAAAATCAGATTCACCCTAAATAAAACTACTTGGTTTTATGTAGGGTTCTAATACATTTCGTGCAAGCTTTTACGCGTTTTCCAGAAGATAATTTAACCCATTGGAGATTGGCTTTGGTTTTTTTTCTGCCAACCGGGTTATATTTACTTCGCACTTTTTTGCGTGTTATACTGTACTTATAAGATTTTCCGCAGATAGAGCATTGTCGCATATGAGATATCTTAACGCATTTTTTTTCTATTCGCAAGTTTTATGAGTTTGGCAATTTTAATTTACGAATTTATCATATTGATTTTAGCCATCATGGTTCACGAAATCAGTCATGGAACAATGGCTAATTTTTTGGGCGACTCAACCGCCAAGGATGCCGGACGGCTTTCTTTTAATCCGGCCAGACATTTTGAACTTTGGGGCTCTTTTCTTTTGCCGCTTCTCCTTTTCTTTTTAAGTGCCGGCCGTTTAATCTTCGGCTGGGCAAAACCAGTGCCATTTAATCCAAACAATTTGAAAAAACCAAAGCGAGATACCGGGTTCATTGGTTTGGCCGGTCCTTTAAGTAATTTTTTGATGGCTTTGGTTTTCGGCATTTTTATTCGGTTGATTGTTCATTTTCAATTAACGGAGTTGGCCAAAATAATTCCGTTTTTTGAGTTAATCGTTCAAATCAACTTAATACTGGCTGTTTTTAATATAGTGCCCATTCCGCCGCTGGACGGCTCCAAAATTCTTTTTAGCTTGTTGCCTCGGTCCGCTGAAAGAGCGATGTTTGTGCTGGAGCAATACGGCATGTTCTTTCTTCTGGTCTTCATATTTTTCGGATTCCAATATTTAGTGCCAATTATAGACTGGCTTCGTTTTTGGATAATAGGAGGCTAATCTCAAAACCCAGAACATTAATTAGCACTCTTGACATCAGAGTGCTAATTCGTGTATAATGGCTTCAATGTTAACTGAACGGCAGAAGAAAATCTTAAGTTTTATTGTGCGGGAGTATTCCAGAAAAGGCGAGCCGGTTGGCTCCAAAGAATTTTCCCAGAAATTTTTTCCGGATTTGAGTTCGGCGACCCTGCGCCGGGATTTTTTTAACCTGGCACAAAGCGGATATCTTCTTCAGCCCTATACTTCTGCCGGTCGCATTCCGACTGATAAGGCCTATAGATTTTTTGTGAATGAAGTTTTGGGTGATGAAAAAAATATTGAGGAAGAATCGGAACATTGGCAAAAGAAAATACAAAAAGTAAAAGCCGACGATAAACAAGCAATTTCGCAGTCAATCAAAATGATTGCGGATTTTTGCGGCGGATTGGGAGTCGGCTATTTGCCCGCAGAGGGCCTGATCTACAAAACCGGATTGACAAATTTATTTGCCCATTTAGCGGGGATTTCTTTTCCGGAAATAAATCAGATATTAGAAGATGTGGAATTGATTGACCAAAGAATAGAGAATGTTTTTGAGGATTTGATGGCAAACGAACGAGCAATTTTTATCGGCAAAGAAAGTCCGATTACCAGAAGCGATAATTTGAGCATTGTTTCACGGTATTTGCCGCTGGGGCAAAAACGATTAATTTTATTGGTCGGCCCAAAGAAAATGGCCTACGAAAAGAATCTTTCCATTTTGGAGGCCATTGCTAATATTTTGGAGTAATATGGAAGAAGCAAATGATAAAACCAAGAAAGAGGCGGCAGATATTCCGGAAGCGAATATTTCAGAAATAGAACGATTAAAAGAATCGCTGGCCGCCTGTGAAAAAATGCGCGACGATTATCTGGCTGGTTGGCAGAGGCAAAAAGCGGATTTTTTGAATTATCAGAAAGATATTATTAAAAGAACCGAAGAAATTATCAAATTTGCCAACGAGGATTTAATCAAAGACGTGCTGATTGTTTTGGATAGTTTTGATATTTCACTTAATTCTTTAAAGATGGAAAAATTAGCCGAAGCAGAAAAAAGAATGGCGCAGGGAGTTGAGTTAATCAAATGTCAATTGGAGGATGTTTTGAGAAAGAGGGGGCTGGTCGTGATTGAGACCAGAAATCAAAAATTTAATCCGGAATTTCATGAGGTTTTTGAAGAGGTGGATGGGGATGGCGAAGAAGGAACGATTGTTGAAGAGGCCATCAAGGGTTATCAATTAAACGGCAAGGTTATTAGACCGGCAAAAGTTAAAATTATTAAACACAAATAAAAGGTCAAAAATCAAAATTCAAAAATAAAAATAACTATGAGCAAAATTTTAGGCATTGATTTAGGAACAACTTTTTCGGCGATGGCTTATGTTGAAGCCGGCGAGCCGAAAATTTTGGAAAACAAAGAAGGCGGAAGAATTACGCCTTCGGTTACGGCCATCGCCAAGAATGGCGAGCGGTTAGTCGGAATTTTGGCCAAGCGCCAGGCGGTTACCAATCCCAAAAACACCATTTTTTCGGTTAAGCGTTTGATCGGTCGCAAATTTAGCGACGCCGAAGTTCAAAAAGACAAAAATCTCTTGCCTTATGAATTACGAGAATCAAGCTCTGGCGGCGTGGAAATAAAAATGGGCGAGGATTGGTACCGACCGGAGGAAATTTCCGCCATGATTCTTCAGAAATTGAAATTTGATGCCGAGGAAAGATTAG
>Ga0315289_10012768_pt1 | contig 11807 bp, 11 predicted proteins | sample YL17G11_40_MG_FD_203452 | JGI IMG/M metagenome (GOLD analysis project Ga0315289, IMG submission 203452) | Sediment microbial communities from Yellowstone Lake, YNP, Wyoming, USA - YL17G11_40 | ecosystem: Environmental > Aquatic > Freshwater > Lake > Sediment | place: USA: Wyoming | collected...
AGGCGCGCAGCAATATCTCGGGGGCGGGACGGAAGCTGAGCCAGGAGGAGGTCGAGTTCATCAGGGCGACGCTGGCCTAGTCGAAGGCGGGCGCCAATCCGCTGGGAGGAAGGCATCGAGATGGATTTCGTGCGGGTGATCCCTTGTCTGGACATCAAGGGAGGGCGAGTCGTCAAGGGGGTCCACTTTGTTGATCTGGTTGATGCGGCCGACCCCGTCGAGGCGGCGAGGGCGTATTCGGATGGCGGCGCGGACGAAATCGCCTTCCTCGACATCACCGCGACCGTCGAGCAGCGGCGGACGATGTTCGATGTGCTGGCGCGGGTGGCGAAGGTCGTGCGGGTGCCGCTGACCGCGGGCGGTGGCATCAAGTCGCTGGAGGATATCGAGCAAGCGTTGGCGTCGGGCGCGAGCGCGGTGTCCATCTCGAGCGCCGCCTTCCGCGACCCCGGGCTGGTGAAAGAGGCGGCAGAGAAGTTCGGATCCGCGAAGATCATCATCGCGATTGACGCCGACGTCAACGTGTCGCTGCCGTCGAAGCGAGAGGTCTTAATTGACGGCGGGCGCACTGCCACCGGCAAGGATGCGGTGGAATTCGCCAGGGAGATGGCCGACCTCGGCGTGGGGCAGATCCTGCCAACCAGCAAGTTCGCTGACGGAACGAAAGACGGGTACGATCTTGAGCTGACGCGAGGGATAGCCGGCGCGACCAAGCTTCCTGTCATCGCCAGCGGCGGCGCGGGGAAGCTCGATCACTTCTACCAGGCGGTGGCGGAGGGCCACGCCCAGGCCGTGCTCGCCGCCTCTGTCTTCCACTTTGGCGAGATCACGATCCGTGAGGTGAAGCAGTACCTGCGGGCGCGCAAGATACCGGTGCGGTTCTGATTCCGATCGCGCGGCGATGGGCCGGCGAAGACGGCGTTGGTCGCGGACGCCAGCGCAGCAAGCGATCTCATGGAGGCGGAGGCATGTCGAGGAAGTTCAAGGCCGAGGAGATGACGCCCGCGGAGTTCAAGGCTGCGGTAGCCGAGAACCCGGTGTTCATCCTGGCGACCGGCATCCTGGAGTGGCACGCCGACCACCTGCCGCTCGGAACGGACGCGCTGAAGATGCGCGGCCTCGCCGAGCGCCTGGCGGCCGAAGCGAATGCGATTCTGCTGCCGCAGAACTGGTTCGGCGTCGTCGGCTATGACGAGATGCTGGGCACGATCACCTTCAGCAAGGGGCTGGTGAAGCAGATACTGACTGAGTTCTTCGAGAACCTGGAGAAGATGGGGGCGAAGCTGATCGTGCTGCTGACCGGGCACTACGGCCCCTATCAGGTGGGGACGATCAAGGAGGCCGCGGCCGAGTACATGGCGAGCAGCCCGGTCCGGATCATCGCGCAGCCGGAGTACGAGGGAGTGGACTTCTCCCAGTTCCCGTGCAACGCCGACCATGCGGACAAGTACGAAACCTCGTTGATGATGCTGTTCTATCCCCAGCTTGTGCAGATGGACAAGTGGAGGCCGCAGCTCGAGATTCCCTATGACTACGAGCCGCGGGAGAACGCCTGGGGATATCGCTCGCCGCGGGGGAGCTGGGAGTTCTCGCCCGACTTCCGCGAGCACGCCTCGCCGGAACTGGGAGAGCGGCTGGCCGCCGCGATCGTCGCGCACCTCAAGCAGCGCATCGCCGAGGAGCTGGCGGCCCTGTAGGGCGCGCAGGTCTCCGCCTGCGCGCCGGCCATTCACGTATCCCGTCGCGACAGGAAAGTCGCTCCTACGGGCCCACCACCTCCACTTCCCCGCTCTCACCGACCCAGAGCCCGACCAGCGTCACCGGCACGTTCCAGAAGCGGACGACCTGCAGCGCTTTGTGGATCTGCTCGATATGCTCGTGGCGCGGCACCGGATTGCCAGCGCAGTTGTGGTGGCCGGCAACGGCGAGGACGCTCGAGCCATGGCGCGAGATGGAGGTCTGCGCGCTCGCTCTCAAGTGCTCGATGAGTTCAGCGGGCCCCTCGACGAGCACGCGGTCCGAGCCCGGGGTGGTGATCATGTCAACGTAGTCGAGGTAGTAGTGGGCCTTCAGCCACTCAGCGACCGGCTGCTGAATGCGTCCGTCTATGCAGGCGATGACGGTACCGAAGCGGCCGTTGCTCATTCCCTCAACCCGTAGGGCAGGAGCTTCGCCTCCTGCCCGCTCTCCCGGCGGAGTGGGGCGGCCTCACCCTACAAGGTTTCCCTCAGCTTCCTCGTCAACGCCGGGACGATCTCGAAGAGGTCGCCGACGATGGAGTAGGTGGCGATGTTGAAGATGGGAGCGGCGGGGTCCTTGTTGATGGCGATGATGCAGTCGGCGCTGCTCATTCCTGCGAGGTGCTGCACCGCGCCGGAGATGCCGCAGGCAATGTAGAGCTTCGGCTGCACGGTGCGCCCGGTCTGGCCCACCTGGTGGTAGGCGGGAATCCAGCCCGCGTCAACAGCCGCGCGGGAAGCGCCTACCGCCCCGCCCAGCGCCTCCGCCAGCTCCCGGATGAGCGCGAAGTTCTCCGGCTTGCCCAGCCCTCGCCCACCCGAGACGATGATCTCCGCGTCCTGGAGATTGACCCTACCGTCGGTGTCGAGCTGCACTATCTCCACGATCTTGGTGAGCATGCTGCGCTCATCGAGATGGACAGGGACGTTCACGACCTCGCCGGTCCGCGATGGATCGGGCTCGAGCGCCTTCATCACGCCCGGCCGGACGGTTGCCATCTGTGGGCGCGCGTGGCGGGAGACGATGGTGGCCATGAGGTTGCCGCCGAAGGCGGGCCGGGTCTGAACGAGCAGGCGCTCGCTCTCATCAATGTCGAGGCCGGTGCAGTCGGCGGTTAGCCCTGCGGAAAGCCGCGCCGCGACACGAGGGGCGAGGTCGCGGCCCTGCGGCGTGGCGGAGATCAGCACGATCTCGGGTTTGTGCTGGTTGATGAGGCCGGCGAGGACGTCCGTGTAGGGGCCGGTGCGGTAATGCGCGAGCACGGGATCTTGCGCAAGGTACAGCTTGTCTGCGCCGTAGGCGAACAGCTCCGCCCCCATTTCCCCGACGCCGTCGCCGAGCAGCACCGCCGACAGCTCGGCGCGGAGCCTGTCGGCGAGCCGCCGCCCTTCGCCCAGCAGCTCCAGCGTGCCGCGGCGGAAACGGCTATGAAGATGCTCGGCGATCACCCAGATGCCGCGGTACTGCGTGACATCCACGTCAGGCGTATACGACGACTCGAGCAGTATCGCGTCGAACTTGCAGGCGCTGGCGCAGGCGCCGCACTGGGTGCAGTTGTCGTTGAACCGCGCTTTGTCCTCGACGATATCTATCGCGCCATACGGACAGGCGCGGAGGCAGAGCTTGCAGCCGGTGCAGTTGTCAACTACTAGACAAACAGCCATCCAATACTTCTCCAATCACGTAGCGAAGGGGGCTTATTGGGCAGGAGACGAAGCTCCTGCCCTACGGACTTGCGTTGACGCCCATCAGCATGCTCACCGCCTCCCACGCTGCATCCAAGGTCTGCCTCTGATCAAGGAGTTCCGAACGCAGCCTAACCTTCCCGGTCCTCGGTCGGGGTTCGCCCTCGCAGTGGATCGTGTACCTGATGATGTAACTACTACACTCGTATGGCGGCTTTACGGCGCACACCAGCGCTCTGGGGGGAGCCTTGTGCTCCAGCTGCTCTAACTGCCAGGTAATCGACGTCCCGTCAGGTGTCATCTCAGCACCCTCGTGCTTCAGAGTGTGCCGTCGATGCCGGAACCTGCCTAACTCCGGATAGCGCCACTCCATGCGTCGGCTGTCGCGTGCATGCCCTGCCGCATCGCCGGCCGAGGGGTCGCGCGGGTGCGGCGGTACTAACGTAGGCTTAGGGACATCATCGATGAAGACCGCGTCGAGTGTGGCGGGCAAGGTGATGACCACTCTGATGCCGACTGCATACGCAGTACCCCGGTTCGACATCTCGAACACGAGAAGCGGGCACTGAGTCATGCTCACTTGGTGGTCGAAGAGCGTGTACCACCCGTCCGCCCACTGATGGTATTGGACATTCCTGAGACCCGCAGCTGGACGATGGCTGGTGGCCTGCTTGAATCGTGGGTCACGATCGTCGAGGTAGCGCCCGTAGATGGCTTCATCAAACTCACTGGCGGCACTCCGGATTTGTCGACCGAGCCTCACTGTTACCTCGTCACTCCCCTTGTGTGCGCTGCCAGCGCCAGCTCTGACCCGGAGACCAAGCTTAGGCCTGGCACGCATGAGCCGTTGGAGTAGGACCGCGAGCACACCCATGGCCGTCAGAGCCGCTGTAACGATGGCGATTGCTCCGGCTGGCGATCGTGCATACTCACGCCAAGGCATTGTACCCCTCCTCAGTGTTGCTGTGGCTCGCAGGGCAGGAGCTTAGCTGCCGGCCGACGCGATCCAGAGAGTCCACCCGGGACGAGTAAGCCGCCTTTGTCTCCATCCGCATCCCCGCCCTACCCTACTTCACCAAAGTTTCGTAGGCCAGGCATGCGGCCTCACCCCGCCGCGATGTTCATGTCCTTGATAGCTTGGGCGAGTTCGTCTACCACTTCGTCGGCCGAACCCTCCAGCCGCTTGCCGCCGCCCCGCTTCGCCGGCGGCCAGACCTTGATGACCTGGGTGGGCGAGCCGTCGAACCCGGCCTGCTTAGGGTCTGCGTTTAGGTCGGCCAGGGTCCACTTGGTGATCTCGGCGCGCTTGGCCTTGAGCACGTTCCTCATGCTGGGGTGACGAGGGTCGTTGATCTGCTTCACCACCGTGACCACGGCCGGCAGCTTGACTTCGACGACCTCGAAGAAGTCATCCAGCACCCGCCGGGCGCGAAGCTTGCCATCGGTCACCTCCAGCCCGATGGCGAAGGTGACCTGGGGGATTCCGAGCCGCTCGGCCAGCCCCGGCCCGACCTGCCCGGTATCTCCATCAATCGCCTGCTTCCCGCAGAGGACCAGGTCAACGTCGCCGATCTTGCGGACCATCAGCGCCAGCGCGTAGGAGGTGGCGAGCGTGTCGCTGCCGCGGGAGGCGGGGTCGCTCAACAGGATCGCCTCATCCGCGCCCATCGCCAACGCCTGGCGCAGCGCCTCCTCCGCCTGCGGCGGCCCCATGGTAATGACCGTCACCTTCCCGCCGTGCTGGTCGCGAAGCCGAAGCGCGGCCTCGATCGCGTTCTCGTCAACCGGGTTGACGATGCTCTTCACACCCTCGCGAATGAGGGCATTGGTCTTCGGGTCAACTCGGACATCGGTGGTTTCCGGGACCTGCTTGATGCAGACGACTGCGTTCACCGGTTCAGCTCCCGGAGGACGTGGTTGGCGATGACCATGCGCTGGATCTCGGAGGTGCCCTCGACGATCTCGAAGAGCTTGGCCTCGCGCATGTACCGCTCGACCGGGAACTCCTTCGTGTAGCCGTAGCCGCCGAGGATCTGCACCGCCTTCGTGGTCACCCGCATGGCGACCTCGGAGGCGTAGAGCTTCGCCATCGCCGCCTCTTTCTCGAACGGCTTGTTCCGGTCTTTCAGCCAGGCGGCGCGCCAGGTAAGCAGGCGAGCGCAATCCACCTCCGTCGCCATGTCCGCGAGCATGAACTGGATCGCCTGGAAGGTGGAGATGGGTTTGCCGAACTGCTCGCGCTGATGGGTGTACGGCACCGCGGCCTCGAGCGCGGCGCGGGCGACGCCCACCGCGCCGGTCGCCATGCCGATGCGGCCGACCGCGAGCGTACGCATGGCGACGAGGAAGCCCGCGTTCTCACGGCCGAGCATGTTCTCCTTCGGAACGCGGCAGTCGGTGAAGATCAGCTCGCGGTTCGGCAGCGACGGGAAGGCCATCTTCTTCTCGTCCTTGCCGAACTCGAAGCCCGGCAGCCCCTTCTCGACGATGAACGCGGTCAACCCTCGCGCGCCGCGGGAGGGATCGGTGCTGGCGACTATGACGTACGTCTGCGCCTCGCCGCCGTTGGAGATGAAGATCTTCGTGCCATTGAGCAGGTAGTGGTCGCCATCCTTGACGGCTCTGGTTGCCACCGCGCCCGCGTCGGAGCCGGCATTGGGCTCGGTCAGCCCAAAGGCGCCGATATGCTCGCCCTTCGCCAGCGGCACCAGGTACTTCCGCTTCTGGTCCTCGGTCCCGAACTGCATGATGGGTACCAGCGCGAGGGAGTGCGCGCCGTAGACTGCTCCCGTGGTCGTGCAGGCCCGCGACAGCTCCTCGCCGACCGCCGACCAGGTCAGGAAGTCCATCCCCAGCCCGCCATACTCCTCGGGGACGGGGATGCCCATGAGGTCGAGTTCCGCCATCTTACGGACGTTCTCGGCCGGCCAGGCGGCTGCCTCGTCGGTCTCCTTGGCCTTCGGCGCGAGCTCCTCGTCGCAGAACTCCTTGACCGCGTCGAGTATCGCTTGCTGGTCCTCGTTGAAGGTGAAATCCATGAAGATCTCTGCCTCCGGGCGCACTTCTGCGAATCGGGCAGGAGCATAGCTCCTGCCCAACAGATGCTACCGGAAAGGGGAGGGAGAGTCAACGCGTCGGCAAGGCGGCAGAACGGAACTGGTGTCAGGCGCGCGGTCCAGTGCACTACGTGGTGGGACGCGCGGTAGACAGCCGGACGATCTTGGACGGCATCTCGGTCGGCCGTCGCGGCGCGGGGCGGCCGAGATCGTGTAGCAATCGCCCGTCCGCCTCGGCCAGCACCTCCAGCCGCCGCAGAGCTTCTTCGACGGCATCCCTGCTGAACGGGCCGCATTCGCCATGCCCCGGGTAGATCCGCGACACGTTGAAGCTCAGCAGCCGCTCCAGCGATGACCGGTAATCGCTCACACACGAACCCCAGTGCACGTCCATCCAGCCAATGGTGCCGTCGCAGCGAAGCACGTCACCGACGAAAAGGCTGTCGCCGACCTGCCAGGCGACGGAGTCCGGCGTGTGGCCGGGCAGGTGGTGGGATCGGAACACGAGTTCGCCGATCTCCACCGCGTCGCCCTCGTCTATGGTGTAGTCAACCAGTGCGTGGTCGAGGGGGCTGTGGGCAGGACACTGGCGCAGGTGTTCGACGGCGAGCCGGTGGGCTACCACCCGTGGCCACTCCCCCGAGCGGAGACCGCCAACAGCCCCCGCGTGGTCCTGGTGGCAGTGGGTGATGAAGAGAGCGGCTATCTTGCCTTGGCCGATACCATCTGCCTGGAGCTGCTCGAGCTTGCTGGCAAGCCCGGCCTCGCTCCCGACGTCAACCATAGCATAGGCGCCGCCGCAGTCGAGAGCGTAGACGACCTCGTTGCGAGACTCCGCCCGATAGATGCCGGACCCGACCACCATGGCGCTCAACCCCTCTCGGCACGCCGCTTCCGCCGCGGTTCGACGTCGAGGGGCGGCCACCTCTCAGCATTCGCCTGCCGCGGCGGCCCCTTCCCGGAATCGCCCCGGCTTGGCTTCCGCTGGCGAGACGGGCCCCTGGTGCGGCCCCATCTCGCCAGCCCAAGACAGAGGACGGGGGCGTTCCTCGAAGAACGAGAAAAGACAGGAGTCGGAAGACGGCAAGCCGCGAGGGGATGAGGACGAAGATGGTGTTCTCGTCGGTCGTTTTCCTGTTCTTGTTCCTTCCGGCTGTGCTGGCCGCCCACGCACTGGTCCCGCGGCGGGGCCGCAACCTGCTGCTGCTGTTCTTCAGCCTTCTCTTCTATGCCTGGGGCGAGGCCTTCTACGTAATCCTCATGCTCGGCTCCATCGCCATGAACTACGTGTTTGGGTTGTGGGTCGAGGCGAGCCGAAAGTCGCCGCGCCACAGGCTGGTGCTGGGATGCGCCATCGCCGCCAACCTGGGCGCACTCGCCGTCTTCAAGTACAGCAGCTTCCTGCTCGCGACCCTAAAGGCCGTGCTGGGTGACCTGACGGTGTTCCTCTCGCTTGTCGGAATCTCTCTCGAGCTGAAGCCCGTCCACCTGCCGATCGGCATATCCTTCTACACGTTCCAGGCTATGTCGTATGTGATTGATGTCTACCGGGGGCAGGTTCCGCCGGAGAAGAGGCCGGTGAATGTGGGCCTCTACATCTCGATGTTCCCGCAGCTCATTGCGGGGCCGATCGTGCGGTATCGAGATATCGCGGCCCAGCTCGGCTGCCGCGCCATCACGACGAGCGATTTCGCCTATGGGGTGCGCCGGTTCATAGTCGGCCTTGGCAAGAAGGTGCTGATCGCCAACACGCTTGCGGTTCCAGCCGACCGCGCCTTTGCGCTCGCCCCGGACCGGCTCACGCCGGGTATCGCGTGGCTGGGGGTGGTGGCCTTCACGCTCCAGATCTACTTCGACTTCGCCGGCTACTCCGACATGGCCATCGGGCTGGGTCGGATGTTCGGGTTCCGCTTCCTGGAGAACTTCAACTACCCCTACATCTCGCGCTCGATTCGGGAGTTCTGGAAGCGGTGGCACATATCGCTGTCGAGCTGGTTCCGGGACTACCTCTACATCCCGCTGGGCGGGAGCCGTCGGTCGCCGCCCAGAGTGTACCTGAATCTGGTTACCGTGTTCCTGCTATGCGGGCTCTGGCACGGAGCGAGTTGGACGTTCGCCATTTGGGGGCTGTATCACGGCCTCTTCCTGGTGCTTGAGCGGGTGTTCGTCAAGGACCAGCGGCCTTCACCCTTGGGCCCGCTGCGGCACATCTACGCGGTGGTGGTGGTCGTCGTCGGATGGGTGCTGTTCCGAGCCGACACCTTTGGGCAGGCGCTGGCCTTCCTGGGAGCGATGCTGGGCCTGGGCGGGACAGCGGGCGCCGGCAGCTCTGCCGGCGCCTATCTGACGTCGGAGGTGGCGCTCGCGATGGCGGCCGGAGCGCTCGGCTCGACACCCGTAGTGCCGTGGCTTGCGGGCCGGTTCCGAACCTACACCTCCGCCTCCCCGGCGCGGGGCCGGGTAGTGCTGGCACAGGCAGGCAGCTTCGCGGCCCTGGTGGGACTCGCCGCCATCCTGGTCGCCTGCGGAATGTCGCTGTCGGCGGGCACACATAACCCGTTCATCTACTTCCGATTCTGACACCCCCTATGGCTCTGCGATCTGGCAACATAACTCGGAGCTGGCCGGACCTGCTGCTGATTGCGGCATTCGTCGCCGCGATCTACCTGCCGATCGCCGAAGGTATCCTCCAGCTCGATAGGACGACCGCGCCGGAGGAGAAACGGTCGCTTGCACGATTCCCCCAAGTGACGCTCTCCGCCAGCTGTCTCGCTGGCCTGCCGCCGAAGCTTGAGGCCTGGTACGATGACCACTTCGGCTTCCGCAATAGGCTCATCCGGGCTCACAACTGGGCAAAGGTGATGTGGCTGCACGCTTCCCCTTCGCTCAAGGTGGTCGTGGGCAGAGACGGATTCTACTATCTGGCGGACGAGGAAACCGCCGCGCAGTCAGAGCTGGCCAGCGATCAACTCCTGCGCCAGTGGCAGCAGGCGCTAGAGGAGAAACGGGACTGGTTGGCGGCGAAAGGGATAGCGTTTATTGTCGTGATCGCGCCGGACAAACAATCCATCTATCCCGAGAAACTGCCGCGGGCTGTCGCCGGTCAGCTGTCCTCGGTCCGCACCGAGCAATTCGTGCAGCACATGGCCGCGCACTCGCAAGTGGAGGTCGTAGACCCCCGCCGGCCGCTGCTGGAGGCAAAGAAGGAGTCGCCCGTCTACTACCGGACCGACACCCACTGGACCGCGTTCGGCAGCTACGTTGTTTACCGAGAGATCATGGCGAGGCTGTCGGAACAGCTAGCAGAGGTGAAACCGCTCTCTTTGTCGGAGTTCGACAGACTCGCAAAGATGCTGCCAGGAGGCGACCTCGCCACCATGCTCGGGGTCGAAGACGCCGTCCAGGAAGAGCGGACCTGGCTGATACGACGGCGTCCGCCAGGGGCGCCCGAGCTACGGCTGCCCAACCCCGAACCTCCGCCGGGGACCGGCGCCGCGATCAGGATTGGCGAGCAGTCGGCGGCAGACCTGCCGCGCCTGGTGATGTTTCACGACTCGTTCGGGCTGCGGCTGATGCGATTCCTGTCGGAGCACTTCAGTCGCAGCGTCTATGTGGAGGCGCGGGACGTCAAGCGCTTGACCGTTGAATGGGAGCAACCGGATGTCGTCATCCTTGAGGTATGCGAGCGCTATCTCGCTCGCCGGGACGCCTTCACGAGCAACCCGGCCATGCAGCAGGACCTGGAAGCCTGGCAAGCGGGAAAACGGCCAAGGAGGGAAAGCGGCTCGTCGGCTGCACTCAGACGGGCGCTGCCGCCCACCCGCCTGGGTGTGCGGGCGGAGGGGCATGCTGCCGGCTCGGTGCCATTGGGCCCGGGACGGGGCCGGGCCTCCACCCTCAGCCGCTAGAGGGCCGGCTTCAAAACGACGATCTCGGTGGGCTCCGGCAGGTCGTCTGCTGTCACTACCAGCTCGGAGCCTTCGACCTTCCTGACGCGCGCCTTGCCGGCAAGGAACGGCTCGACCGCAGCGAGATTCAGCGCGGTCTTCGGCGTAAGGTAGTGCATGGGGATGGCGATGTTGGGCCGCAGCCGGTCCACCACCGCAGTCGCGCCTTTCGCATCAATTGTATAGGTGCCGCCAACAGGCACCAGCAGCACGTTGATGCGCCCCAGGGAGGCAGCATCCGCAGGGGTCAGGGCGTGACCCAGATCGCCCAGGTGACAGAGGGCGAGCCCCTCCGCTTCGATGATCCAGATGGTGTTGCCGCCTCGCTCTGCGCCGCGGCTGCCATCGTGATGGGTCTTGAGGGCGCGGAAGACGATGCCCTCATGGCTCTCCTGCCCGGCTCGCTCGATGACGCGAGGATTGCCCGGCACCATTCCGACATAGTTATGGTCCGCGTGAGCGTGGCTGACGGTGACGTAGTCGGCAGCTTCCTCCAACGGGCCGTAGCCTATTGCTCCGCCGAACCCGCCCGGCTCATAGGGATCGGTGACGATCTTCTTGCCACCGGCCGTGATGAGGAATGTCGCGTGCCCAAGAAACCGTATGTTCATCGGTGCCCTCCAGCGTCAGGCTGCTGCTGGTCCCGCCTGGAGCAGCGCAATGGTCTGCCTCAGCACTTCCGCGCTGCGCAACAGCGCCCTGTGTTCGTCCTGCGACAGGCCAAGCTCCTGGTGGGCCAGCCAGCCGCTTCTTCCCACCCGCGTCGGCCTGCTCAGGGCGACTCCTTGCAGTTCGCCGCGCTCCTGGAGGGTAGATACCGGTAGCGCGGCCCCGGTATCGCCAAGAATCGCGGCTACCACCTCGCGCACGGCCAGGCCGACCGCGTAGCCTGCCCCACCTTTCAGCCGGAGGCATTCCGCGCCGGCCGAGCGTGTGGCATCGGCAGCCCGGCGGACCGCGTCTTCCGAGTAGTTCGGCAGCTCGGAGATGGGCTTGCCGTCCCAGCGAAGCCTCGAGATGATGGGAACCATCGAGTCGCCGTGCTCGCCGATGATCATCGCGTCAAGTCGCGACGGATCCACTCGGAGCTCCTCGCCGAGCAGCGAGCGGAAGCGAAGCGAATCCAGCACAGTTCCGAGGCCGATCGTGCGCTTGGCCGGCCAGCCCAGTTCGGTCGCCGCGAGATAGGTGAGAACATCCACCGGGTTGGTGACCACGAGCAGGACCGCGTCGGGGGCCGGGGCGACTGCCTGGAGCGACTGCACGATGGTGCGGAAGAGCGCGGCATTGCGCTCGAGCAACTGAAGGCGCGATTCGTCCGGCCGGCGCCTGAGCCCGGCGGTGACGATGACGATGTCGGAACCGGCCACCGCGCTGTA
>Ga0315289_10012769_pt1 | contig 11806 bp, 4 predicted proteins | sample YL17G11_40_MG_FD_203452 | JGI IMG/M metagenome (GOLD analysis project Ga0315289, IMG submission 203452) | Sediment microbial communities from Yellowstone Lake, YNP, Wyoming, USA - YL17G11_40 | ecosystem: Environmental > Aquatic > Freshwater > Lake > Sediment | place: USA: Wyoming | collected...
AACGCGCATGTTTTCAAGCAAGAACAGGCCGAGTACGTGCGAGAGGGGATCGACTGGAGCTACATCGAGTTCGTCGACAACCAGGACGTGCTGGATCTCGTGGAGAAGAGGCCCGGCGGCGTGATCGACGCGCTCGACGAGGCGTGCCGCTTCCCGCGCGCGACGGCGGCCGACTTTGTCGACAAGCTGTGCTCCTCCAAAGTCGTCAGCGACTCGCCGCGATTCGCGCGCGCTCGCAGGCTCCCCAACGGGTTCACGGTGGAGCACTACGCGGGGGCCGTAACCTACACCGCGGACCACTTCCTGGGCAAAAACCGCGACTTTGTCGTGGCCGAGCATGAGCAGCTCGTCCAGGCCTCGGCCGACGCGTTTGTCGCGGCGCTGTTCCCCAAGAGCAGCGGCGAAGGAGAAGAGGGCAGCGGCACCGCGTCGCGCTCTTCGTACCGCTTCTCGTCCGTCGCGTCGAGGTTCAAGGCCCAGCTCGCGGACCTCATGGCGGCCCTCGCAGAGATGGAGCCGCATTATGTCCGATGCGTGAAACCCAACGGCCTCAACTCCCCCGCGCTCTTCGAGCCGGCGCCCGTCTTGCACCAGCTGCGCTGCGGCGGCGTGCTCGAGGCGGTGCGCATCTCGTGTGCGGGGTTCCCGGCAAAAGTGCCGTACGCCGACTTTGTCGACCACTTCTGGGCGCTGGCTCCCAGCGGGGCCGCGGCCGCTGCCGCTGCTGCCGCGACGGCTTCGACGGACGACGACGTCGACGCCGCGGCGGCGAGGGCCATCGTCTCCGCCGCCGGGCTCTCTTCCTCCTCCCAGGCAGGGAAGACAAAGGTCTTTCTGCGCGCCGGCGGCATGGCGAGGCTCGAGAGGCTCCGCACGGACGCGCTCCACGCCGCCGCCGTGACCCTGCAGAGGCACGCCAGGGGCTTCGTCGCCCGTCGCAGGGCCGCCCGCGCCCGCACCGCGGTCGTCGTCCTGCAAGCCTGCGCCCGCGGCTTCCTGGCCCGCCGCGCCACGCGCGAGCTCCGCGCAGCCACGGCCGCCACGAGGATCCAGGCCGCCTGGAGGGCCCACGCCGCCCGCGAGCGCTTCCTCGAGGCCAGGCGCGCCGCGGTCGTCGTCCAGGCCCACTGGCGCGGGCGAGCCGCCCGCCTCGCGACGCGCGACGTCCGCGCTTGGAGGGCTGCCGTCGCGATCCAGTCGGCCTGGCGCCGCGCGCAAGCCAGGCGCAACCTGCTGCGGTGGCGGCGCGCGGCGCTCGCGGCCCAGTGCGCCTGGCGGTGCAAGGTCGCCCGGCGGGCGCTGCGCTCGAAGCGCGCCGAGGCCAGGGACACGGGCAAGCTCGTCGCCGACAAGGCGAACGCGGAGGCCAGGCTGGCGGAGACGGCCAAGATCCTGGAGCAGGTGACGAAGCAGCGCAACGAGATGAAGTCGGTGCTGAAAGAGGAGAAGCTCGCGAGGGAGCAGGCTGTGGCGGCCGCCAAGGAAGCGCAGCAGGCGCTGGCGGCCGCGACGGCGCGGGCGGCGAGGGACGCCGAGGCCGCGTCGGAGGCTGCGGCCTCGGAGCTCGCCGCGCTGCGCGACGCCGTCGAGCAGGCGAGAGCGGAAGCCGAGGGCGCCCGCGCCGCCGCCGCCGCGGCCCGCGCCGCCGCTGCCGCCGAGGCCATCTCCGCGGCGCAGAGGGTCGCCGCGGCCGAACGCTCCGCGGCCGAGGCGGCGGCGGCGGCCAAGGCGGCCGAGGGAGACCTGAAGAACAGGCTCGCCAACGCCGTCAGGCAGCGCGACACGGCGCGCGAGGAGGCCCTGGTGGCTTCCGAGAAGCTCGCGAAGCTCGAGGAGGACGTGGCGAGCGGCGCCGTCGCTATCGCTGCCAGGGGAGGTGCCGCCGCCGCTGCCGCCGCCGCTGCGGGAGGGGCAGCGGGAGCCCTCGTTGCGGGCGGCGCCTCGTTCGCCGGAGGAGCAGGGAGGGCGCTCGCCCCGATGGTGGCCGGCGCGACCGCGACGCTCTCGGAGGTCGACCGGCGGCAGCGCGAGCTCTACACCAAGCAGCAGCTCCTCCTCCGCGAGCAGCGCACGGCCGACCAGGAGAAGCTCCTGGCGGCCCTGGCCTCGGCCTCGGACCTGGGCTTCGCGCCCGTCCCCGGCGGCGGCCCGGGGGCCGGAGGCGGCGGCGGCGGCGCCCCCCTCGCGGCAGTGCTCGTCTTCCGCTGCTGCCTGCAGTGGCGCGCGTTCGGCGCGGACCGCACGTCGCTCTTCGACCGGCTCATCGGCGCGATGGGCGCGCAGATCGAGCGCCGACAGGACGACAACGCCGCGCTGGCGCACTGGCTGGCGACGACGGTCACGCTGCTGCACCTCCTGCAGCGCAACATCAAGCCGGCGAGCGGCGGCGGGGCGTACTCCTCGAGGAACAGGGCGAACGGGGGCGGCGGCGGTGGCGCGCTCGGGGGGTCGTCGGCGTCGTCGCCCGCGTCGCGCTCGTTCTTCGGGTCTCGCGGGGGCGCTTTCTCCTCGTTCTTCAGCCGCGCCGCCGGCGTCGCCACGGGCGGGGCGGGCTCGCCGATGGGAGGCGGCGGCGGGGGAGGAGGCGGCTCCGGCAACGGAGGCGGAGGCGCCCCCTCCCCCGACGGGAGGGGCCCGCCCTCGGCCCTCGACGCCTCGATCCACGCAGGCACCGCGGGCGCGCTGCGCCCCGTCGAGGCCAAGTACCCGGCCCTGCTCTTCAAGCAGCAGCTCGACGCGTTCGTGCAGAAGATCTTTCCGCTGCTGCGCGACAACGTCAAGAAGGAGGTCGCGCCGCAGCTGGCCGCGTGCGTGCACGCGCCGAGGGCCGGGCCCGGGACGCGCAGGAGGGCGGCGGCGGCCGCCGCGGCCGCGGCCGCCGTCGCGGCGCCGGGAGCGGCGGCGAGCGCTGCCGCTGCCGACGCTCCCCCCGCCTCTTCTACCGCCGCCGCCTCCTCCTCCCTCTCCCCCCACTGGGGCGCCGTCCTCGGCGCCTTCGACCGCACGCTGCTCACGCTGCAGCGCGCGCACGTCCCGCGCTTCCTGTCGCGCGCGCTCTTCCGGCAGCTCGCCGCGTTTGTCAACGTGCAGCTCTTCAACCAGCTGCTGCTGCGCCGCGAGTGCTGCTCGTTCTCCAACGGGGAGTACGTCAAGACGGGCCTGGCCGAGGTCGAGGCCTGGGTGACCGCGAGGGCGAGCGAGGTTGAGGGAGAGGCCGGGGGGCCGTATTCCTCCCCCGGCGGCGGAGCTGCCGCAGCGGCCGGCGGACCTCCCTCCTCCTGCGACCGCGGCCCGTGGGTCTCGGCCGACGCGTGGGAGGCGCTGCGGCCGATCCGCCAGGCGGTGACCTTCCTCGTCATCCACCAGAAGCACCGCAAGTCGCTCGACGAGATCACGACCGAGCTCTGCCCGGGGCTCAGCGTGCAGCAGCTGTACCGCATCTCGACGATGTACTGGGACGACAGGTACGGGACGGAGACGGTCTCGGCCGAGGTGCTCGCGGCGATGAAGAGCGCGATGATGGTCGGGGGAGGGGCCGGCGCGCTCGCGGCGGGGAGCCAGCCGTCAAGCGACTCCGCCGCCGCCGCCGCCGCCGCCGCGGCGGCGCACTCCTTCCTGCTGGACGACGACTCGTCGATCCCGTTCACGGCCGAGGACGTCGCCAGCCGCGTCGACGACGCCGGGCTCTACGGCGAGCTGCCCGTGCCGGCGTGCCTCGCCGACGGCGGCTCGTTCGACTTTCTGCGGCGGGACCTGAGGAGGGGCCCGAGCTCGGCGTCGGCGGCGAGCAGCGGCGGAGCAGGAGCTGGTGCCGGTCCCATGGTGACTCCGCCGGGGCTGCCCCGCGCCGGAGGAGTAGGAGGAGGAGGGGCCGGGGCGGGAGGGGCAGCAACGGGGCCCTCCCCGCTCGGATTGGGAGGCCTTCCGTCGCCGCCTCGGCCACAGCGGCTCCCTTGATGATTTGTTTCTCCTTGGTGCCGTGCTCTCTCTCTCTCTCTCTCCCCCACCCCACACAAACTTTTCCCCCTCTTCCCTTGAAAGTGTTTTCTTGTTTTTTCCTATCCGTTCAGAAAGAGAGAGTTCAATTGTTTGGAGAGAGAAAAGAGAGAGAGAGAGAGAGAGACTAAAAATGAAAAACGAAACGGTGATGATAAAAAAGGCAACTTTCTCTCTATTTTTTGAATTTCATCTCTCTCTTCTTCTTCTTCTTCTTCTTCTTCACATCGGCGACAGCAGCTGCGCCAGGCTCGGCCTGGGCTCCGTGTACAGCATGCCCAGGACGAGGATGGTCGGGATGAAGCCGTAGTGGACGATCGGCTGAACAGCGAGTTTTTTTTTTTTTGGAAGAGGTTGAGGTTGAGAAGGGAAAAAAAAACGTCGAACGACGGGCGCCGACGTCGTTGAGTGCGCATCCGCTCTCGTTTTCGAGCTCGTTTTCCCCTCTTGTTAATCGTGTCCATTCCCTCAGAGCGAAACATGCATCGAGCTCTTGCTGCGCCCCGGAAGAGAAAAAGAAAAAGAAGGAAGCAGTGGAGAGAGAGAGAGAAGCGAAAAAGTCTATGGTGAAGGTGCCATCAAATGTCGACGCTCCTCTTTTTCTTCTCTTTCGTGCTGTTCATCTCTTTTCCTCACCTTGCCGTACTCGACGACCTTGTCGACGGCCTTGGCGATCGCGGCCTCCACGTCTCCGACGGTGATGGTCATTGTTTGGCTTTCGAGAGAGGGAGAGGAATGGGAACCAAGAGAGAGAGAGGGAGAAAGAGAAAAAGTGGAAAATCGTCCTTCTCTCCTCTCTCTTTCGGCTCTCTCGTTTCACTATTGAAAAGTCGACTCGGTATGCTGATGTCACCGTCCTCGCCCTCCGCCTCCTCGGCGTCTGAGGACGACTCGTCCCCCCGCAAGCGCCGCGCCCCCTCGGCCAGGGTCGCGGCGGCCGCGGCCTCTGCCGCGGCGGCCTTTGGCGGCGCTGGCGCCGGTGGTGGAGCAGCAGGCCAGGCGACTTCTCCGTCGCCCAATCGACGGATGCCTCTTCCCGCCAGTCTGCCCCCTCCTCCGCCGCCGCTCGACGGCATCCGACAGTTCGCGACATTCAGCTCCGCGACCGAGGCGACCCCACAGTTTGCCCGCGAGCTCGGGGAGGCCCTGAGCCGCGCGACGTGGGCCAGCGAGGGCGGCGAGCCTGCAGACGTCGCCGCGGTGGTCCCGGCCGCGACGGCGGTGTCGATCCTGGAGGCTCTCGCGGAGAGGCTGGCGGCTGACGCGACGGTGATCGACGTGAGTTTGTGACTTTTTGCTGATGATGAGCGAGCCGAGAGATCAACGACAGGGAGAAAGAGAGAAAGAGAGAGAGAGAAAGCGCGCGAGAGAGAAAGCGGATGAATCGACGGAAAACCGCCGAGCGGCAGAAACAAAAAAGCCCGCCAAAAAAGAACATCGACGTCGAAAAAATATCTCAAAACCCTCTTCGACTCTCCAAAACTCGAAAACTCGAAAACGCAGGTCGAGCCCCCGAGCCACGCGCGGGTCGTCGTCGTCGGCGACACGCACGGGCACTTTCACGATGTGCTGGCGATGTGAGTTTTGGATGGAGAAGAGAGAGAAGGAGAGAGAAGGAGAGAGAAGGAGAAGGAGAAGGAAGAGAGGACGAGTTTCCTCGGAGTTGCCGAAAAAAACTCATTTAAAAAAAAAAAAAAAAAAAAAAAAGGCTCGAGCTCGTCGGCGAGCCCTCCGCGGACACCCGCTACGTCTTCAACGGCGACTTCGTCGACCGAGGCGCGTGGGGCCTCGAGACGCTGCTGCTGCTGGCGGCGTGGAGGCTCGCGACGGGGGCGGGGAGCGCCGTGGCGGCGAGGGAGGGCGGAGGAGGAGCAGGAGGAGGATCGAGGGGGAGGGAAAAGGCAGCTGTCGCTGGCAGCAGCAAAGCGGCGGCCACCGCCGCCGACGCCGCCGGCGCGGCAACGACGACCTCCCCACCTCCCCCTCCTCCTCCCCGACAGCGCCGCGACCGCGGCGGCTGCCTCACCCTGCTCCGTGGCAATCACGAGTCAGCCACATGCACCTTAGTCTACGGCTTCCGCGCCGAGCTCGAGGCCAAGTACGGCGTGAAAGCCGGAAACGTGGTCTACAAGGCGGCGAGGCGCGCGTTTGCGCGGCTGCCGCTCGCGGCGTGCATCGGCGGGGCGACGCTGGTGTTGCACGGGGGGCTGTTCCGCGCGCCGCCGAGCGCGCTCGGCGGCGGCGGCGGGTCCAAGAGGAGGAAGCGCGGCGCCGGCAGGCACCGCAGCGGCGGCGGCAAAAGGGGCCCCTCTCCGGACGACAACGTCGTCGTCATCGGCTCGCTCGACGACCTGCGCGCCGCGTCCAAGGGCGGGCCCGACCCCTCCGGCCGCGGCGCCTCGGCCGTCGCCGCGGACGTCCTCTGGTCCGACCCGGCCCCGGACGACGGCCTCGAGCCCAACGACGCGCGCGGCGTCGGCGTCCTCTTCGGGCCCGACGTCACGCAGCAGTTCCTGAGGAAGAACGCGCTGCGGCTGCTGCTGCGCTCGCACGAGGGCCCCGACGCGCGCGACGGCCGCGACGGCATGGCGGGCGTGCTGGGCGGCTGGGCGCTTGATCACTCGGGCCCGCACGGGTCCCTCTACACGGTGTTTTCGGCCCCGTCGTACCCGATGTTCCAGGCCCCCGGGGACGACCCGTACGTGAACCTGGGCGCGGTCGCGGTGCTGACGTCCCCGGGCTTCTGCGAGCCCAACTTCGTGCAGTACGCCGCGGCGCCGCGCCCCGGGAGCGCCAGGCCTTTCTACGCGCTCAGCGACGCGCCGGACTCGGACGAGGACGTCCCCGTCGGGTTTGGAGACAACGGGATGAGCGACCTGAGCGGGTCCGAGGGAAGGATGACGGCCGGAGGAGGAGGGTATTCGTCGTCCGACGAGGAAGGAGACGAGGTCGAGACGGCGATGCTGCCTCTCGTCGCTCGGCCTCCGCCGCCGGCAGCAGTCGCCGTTTCCTCTTCTTCGCCGCCCCCGCAGCCGCCGCAGCGGCTCCGCTCCCTGGTGGCAAGAGGCCCGGGCGACTCATCGTCTGTGCTGCTCCCTTCTCCCCCGCCGCTCAGGACGACGCCGCTGAGACTCTCGAGTGCGAACAACAACGCTGCTGCGAACAGCGGCGCTCTGCCCCCTCCGTCGCCGCTCGCAGCCGCCGCGCCCGCTGCGGGGGGCCCGGCCGCCGCCGCTGGCGGCATCGCGGGCCTCAGAGAGCGCGCCGGCGCGCCCTCTCCCTCGCCCTCCATCTCCGTCGCGGCCCTGCCCCTGCCCCTGCGCATGCACATGCAGCACGTCCCGTCGTCGTCGCCGCCCAACCCGCGCCACACGCACGCGGGCCTCTCGGCGTCGGCGAGGAGATGGAGCTTCGGCGGCGGCGGCGGCGGCGGCGGCGGCGGAGGAGAAGCGGCGGCGGCGCAGCAGCAGCGGCAGCAGCAGCGGCGGCCAGGGAGTCCCGGAGGAGCGAGGAGGAGCCCGAGAGCCGCCCCGGCGGCCGCCGCCGCCGGCGCCCCCGACGCCTTCGTCCCCCCGGGCTCGAGCCCCCTCGGCAGCAGCGGCGCTCCTGCGCTGCCGTCGCTCCCTTCGTCGCAGCAGAAAACTACTCCCCGAAGAGAAGCGCTCCTCTCCGCCGGCGCCGCGGTGGCGGCGGCGACGGTTGCCGCCGCTGCCGCTGCTCCTTCTGCTCTGCAGCAGCAGCAGCGCCCTCCCGTCAGCCCGCGCCTGGCAGCTGCTGCAGCGGCGGCGCAAGCGGCGCAGCAAGCGATGCCTGTTCCTCCTCCTGCGGGCTCCCGCTCGCCCGACGAAAACGCGACAACGGCGGCGGCGGCCGCGGGGGAAGGGCGGCAGGAGCTCTCGCTGTCGCTCTCTCCGAACGGGAAAGCTGCTGCTGCAGCTGCTGCTCCTTCTCCTTCCCCGCAGCGACAGCAGCAGCAGCAGCAGTCTCTGACCCTGCGCGCGTCTCCGGCGTCACCGAGGAGAGCTGCAGCTGCGGCCAACGGAAACAAACGATGACTTTTTAAAAATGTTTTTGTTTTTTTCTTTCTTTTTAGACTTTGGCCCCCCCAAACTCACAAATGTAAAAAGACACCGCCCGCTTTCTTTCCCTCCCCTTGCTTTTTTCATTTTGTTTCGTCGGCGACGTTTTCTATAATCCGTTTCGCGATTTTGTACTTTATACAAAGCATTCGTTGTTTTCCCCCAAAGGAGAAAACAATGAATGCTTGCTTCTTACTAGTTTTTTGTTTTTCTTCTTCTCCTCACGCGACGGAAGCGCCAACCTCCTTCCTCTTCCTCTCCTCCTTCTTCTCCTTTTCTCTTTCTTCCTCTTCTTTCTCCGAGTCCCGCTCCATCTCCTGCAGGATCATGTTGTCCTGCGGCTTGAACAGCCACACGAAGCCCCTCTCGGCGAGCCTGTGCCCGAAGGTGCCGAAGGCGCAGAGCAGGCAGACGAGCCAGAACCTCGGGGAAGAGAAGATCGCGAGCGCCGCGCCGTTCTGCGCCGCGTCTGCTGTCCCTTTCGCCTGCAAGAGAGCGGCATACCCTATCTGGAACGGAAACACCAGCGCGTAGGAGCCTAGCAGCACGAAGACGAACAGCGGCGTCCAGAAGCGAGACACCAGAGCCACCTCGAGGGTGACGCACCCCAACAGCGCGACGAAGACGGCCTTCCCCAGAGAATAGACGTCGACCGCGGAGGCGTCGGCCCTGGCGCCCCTGGAGTGCCTCCCGCCGCCCCCGAGCGACCCCAGCCCGTACAGCGGCACGAAGAAGCAGACGCAGGCGTCGACGCAGGCCATCAAGACGCCGTTCTTCCAGAAAGAGCGCGTCGTCAGCGACGAGCGCGGGTGGTAGGTCGCCGGAGAGTCGAGCAGGGCGGAGACGCGATCGACAGGCCTGTCGAGGACGGCGAAGGCCATGATGGGAAGCGAGGTGAAGACGACGTTGTAAGCAGCCGCGGAGATGTCGTCGACGAGGGCCTGGCCCGAGAAGCCGCAGTAGAACTGGTAGAGGAAGAGTGCGGCTAAAGTTTTTTCGGTTTTTCATTTGAAGGGGGGGGGGGAGTGAGATTTCTTGCTTCCTTTCTCTCTCTCCTCCTCCTCCCCGCCAAAAAAAGACAAAGACAAAAAACCAAAACTACCAACCAACCAACTCACCCCCAAAGGCCACGTTCTTGTAGAACGAGTACTTGATCAGCCGCGAGAGCCTGTACGCCGACAGCGAGCCGTGCACGAGCAGCAGCCTGACCAAGAAGCGAAACTGCGAGATCGCGAAGTCGGCGTTGTTGACCGCCTGCCTCCCTTCCTTGCCGATGATGCCCACTCCGACGTCCGCGGCCTGGATCATCGCGACGTCGTTGGCACCGTCGCCCACGGAGAGCATGCGGCTGGAACGATGGAGATGAGAATGAGGAGGGGTGGGGTGGATGGGGTTTCCGGAAAGAGGGAGAGGAAAGGGAAAAAATGAGTTTTTTGTTTTGGAACGTTTTTCGACCTCGACCTCTCTCTCGACCTCTGAAGAAGAAATCCCCCAAAAATCAAAAAAATCTTCAACTCTTACCCAGACTGCTTCCGCATCTGCCTCGCGTACCACCGCGTCACCCTCCACCTCTTCCCCGCGCCCGCCGTCGCGGCCTCGTGCTCCCTCATCATCCGCACGATCCCGGCCTTCTGTGACGGGCTCGAGCGGCAGACGACGACCGACGAGCAGAGCGCGCCGACGGCGGCGAGGTTGGATTCCAGAACGGGGTCTCCGAGGATGTGCGAGAGCGTCGCGCCGTCGATGACAAGCTCGGCCGGGACGCCGAAGTTGGCGTTGTCCTTGTTCGAAGAGGAAGGAGAGGAAGCAGCGGCAGTGGAACTGGAGGCGGCCACTGGAACAGGAGCGGGACAGGCATCCCCCGCGGCGACGACGGGCCCCAGCCCCCGCGCCTCGAGTTCCGCCGCGGCCCTCGCGAGCTCGGCCGTCGCCCCTTCCCGCGACGCCGCGTCCAGCACCAGCAGCGCCTCGGGCCGCCGCACCAGGTTGCACGACACGGCGATGTTGGTCGCCGTCTCTCTCTTGTCCCCGGTGATGACCCACACCTTGACGCCGGCGCCGAGCAGCGCGGCGATGGCCTCGGGGACGCCCTCCTGCAGCTTGTCCTCGATAGCCGTCACGCCCACGAGCTCGAGGTCGCGCTCGACCTCCTCGGCCAGCAGGGCCAGCGCCTCGTCGCGGCCGTCGAGCAGGGAGCCCGCGGCGCGGTAGCGCGCGTGCCAGTCCGCCCAGACGGAGGGGTCGATCACCTTGGTCGCGAGCGCGAGCGTGCGCAGCCCTCGCTGCGCGAACGCCCTCAGATTGCGGTTGGTGGCCGCGAGCAGCACCGGGCTCGTCGACGACCGCAGCATGCCCAAAACACGCGCGTCTGCGCCCTTGCAGAACAGCCGCACCGTGCCGTCCGGGGCTCGGGCCACGACCGACATGCGCGCGCGGGCGGAGGAGTACTCGAGCACCGCTAGCACCTCGAAGACGACGCGCGCGCCGAGCAAGGACAAGACGACGCCTCCGGCGCTGCGCCCAACGAACTCGTAGCCGACGGCGCGGGCGGCTTCGACGAGGGCGACCTCGTCCGGGGAGGGGCCCTGGTAGACGGGGCGCGAAGGAGGCAAGGGGGGAGAAGGAGCGGCGGCGGCAGCAGCAGCAGAAGCAGCAGAGGCTGCGGCGGTCGCCGTCGCCGCCGCCGCCGCCGTCGCCGTCGCGGCCGAGGCGGGAGAGGAGGGAGTCGAAGCAGAGGAAGAGGCGGGCTCGACTATCAGCGAGTGGCAGACGCAGACGTTGGTCCAGAAGTCCACCAGGTGCGCCCCCAGCAGCGCCGGGTCCCTCTCTTCGTCGGCGCCGTCGCCGTTTGTTGGAGCACGAGGAGCCCGAGGAGGAGCGGAGGAGGTGACCTCCTCTCCGTCCTCTTCGTCGTTTCCGCCGCCGCGCGACTTGCCCCTCGTCTCCTCGCTCGCAGCAGAGGCAGCCGCGGAGGCTGCAGAGGCCAGCGCCAGCGACGCCTCGCTCTTCGAGCTGCGCAGCGCCAGCTCTCTCCTCCCGGAGCCCCCAGCGGCCACCAGGGATCTCCAGCTGCCGTCCAAGGTCAGGGCCTCGGCCGCGGCGGCGGCCCTCGGGTCCCAGGCGCGGGCGCAGGCGCGCCAGTCGCCGCAGCCGGCCGCGCCCCCTCCCCCTTCCCTCTGCTGCCGCTGCTGCAGCCACTCCTCGAGCCTGAACTCCGCCGATCCGTAGACGGTGTCCTTCACGGCGATCTGCCTGAGCTGCATCTCGTTCGACGTCAGCGTCCCGGTCTTGTCGGAGAAGACGTAGTCGACCTTGCCCAGATCCTCGATCAAGCTCGTGTTGCGCGCGAGCGCGTAGTCGCCCGTGGCCGGGTCCCGCATCCCCTCGTCCCAGTTGACGTAGACGAAGCCCTGCCAGAACTTGACGATCTCGAGAGTGACGAAGAGGGAGATGGGCACCAGGTAGGAGTAGAGGATCCAGAAGGTGACGAAGAGCACCCCGGCGTAGAGGACGGGCGAGCGCACGTTGCCCTCCGACGGGCTCTCCATGCCCAGGTGCGCGCGCCTCCTGCCCGCGAGCTCCCTCCAGGCCGCGCCGGCCGCGGCCGAGAAGACGCACAGCGCCAGCTGCAGCGCCATGACCAGGGCGATCTGAAAGTTGAGGAAGTGGTCGTACGAGCCGACCTTGGAAGGGGTCGCGGCGGAATTCATCTGGATGCGCGACTCGCGGCC
>Ga0315289_10012770_pt1 | contig 11806 bp, 7 predicted proteins | sample YL17G11_40_MG_FD_203452 | JGI IMG/M metagenome (GOLD analysis project Ga0315289, IMG submission 203452) | Sediment microbial communities from Yellowstone Lake, YNP, Wyoming, USA - YL17G11_40 | ecosystem: Environmental > Aquatic > Freshwater > Lake > Sediment | place: USA: Wyoming | collected...
GCGGCGGCGGCGGCCCGCCGAAAAACCCACCGCCGCCGCCCCCGCCCTGCTGCATCTGCATCTGCTGCTGCTGCTGCTGGATGTGCATCGCGGCCATTCTTGCCCTCATCTCCATCGCGGCCGCGAGCTCGAGCTGCTGCTGGCTCTGCGGCGGCGGCGGCTGTTGGCCCCCTGGGCCGTGGGGGCCAGGGGGAGGAGGCGGAGGAGAGAACATTCCGCCTCCGCCTCCACCGCCGCCGCCGCCCTGCAGCGACGCGAGGAAGCTCGCGCCGCTGATCGCCGGAGGCTGCTGCTGCTGCTGCTGTAGAGGCGGCAGCGGCATTGGAGGCCCCGGAATAGAGGGAGGCGCACCAAAGGAGATTCCGCCGCCTCCGCCGCCAGCGCCGCCACCGCCCTTGAGCAAGCTCAGCAGCTGCTTCCCGGCGTCCGGCGGCGCAGCGGCCGGGGCCCGCGCCCCCCCCCCTCCGGCGCTCTTGCCGCCGGAAGAGGAGGAGGAGTCCCAGAAGCTGGCCTCGATGTCCGCGGCGGAGCGCGCGACGGCCGGGATCGCGGGCAGCGGCCTCCCTCCCGCAGCCGCCGCGGCGGCGGCCGCGGCCAGGCGCGAGAGGTCAAAGGCCTGCGACGGCGGAGGCGCGGGGGCAGAAGCCGCGGGAGGCGGAGGGGGTCGAGGCGCGGGAGCGGGAGCGCCGGCGCTCCCGGGGAACCCCCACCTCGACTGCGCTCGCCCGCCGCCGCCGCCGCCGCCGCCGGCAGCGGCGGGGGCGCCGGCGCCGAGGTCGAGGTCGTCGAACAGTCCATCCACCGCCGCCGCGGCCGTGCTCCCGGCCGAGGCGTTGGCCGCGGCCTCCCGCTCGCTCGCCAGGTCCTCAAGGGCCTCGCGCCGCATCGCCTCGATCTCGGCCTCGTCCAGGAGCATCTCTGCGAACGGGGCCGCCGCCGCGGCTCTGGCGTCCTTCCTCGCCCCGGCGCCCTCGCCTCCCCCCGCGGCCTTGTTCCTGCTCGCCAAGTAAGAAGAGCGCTCGGCCTCGAACTCGGCGCGGCGTCTGTCCGCCTGCTCCTGTTCGCGGGAGCGCAGAGGCGGCTTGGCGGAAGACGAAGAAGAGGGCGGGGAGGCGGCTTTCTTGGCGCGCCAGTCGGCGGCGTCGCCCCGCGCGGTCTTGTTGGCCGCCGCCGCCGCCGCCGCCGTGCCCGAGAGCTGCTGCTTGGCCTTGGCCTCCGCCGCGATGAGCGCGGCGGCGGCGACGGCGGACTTCCTCCCGCCGAAGCCGGCGGAGCCGTCGGGGTTTTTCGGGCCCTGTGGAGGCTGCTGCTGCTGGGTCGAGGAGGAGGAAGAAGGCGAGGGCTCCGGCAGAAGGAGGTCGTCGTCGATCAGCCTCGAGCGCACCGGCTTGGTTGCGTCTCCTCCTGTCGGGGAAGAAAGAGAAGGAGGGGGAGGAGGAACAACAGCGGAGCTGTTGCGCCAGCTTCCGGCGCCGCCGCCGCCTTCGGTATCCTCCTTGTCCTTGCTGCCCGGAGCGACGACGGCCGGCGTCGCCCTCCAGCTCCCGCCGCCGCCGCCGCCGTCGCCGCCTCCAATCACCGCGCTGCTGCTGCTGCTACTGTCTCTGTTGCCTCGTCCTCCTCCTCCTCCTCCCCGAGTTACGGCGCTCTTCGCTGCTCTCCCCAGGCGAGCAGCGGCCGCGGCCACGGCAGCGGCTGCCGTCGCCGCGGCACCGCGGCCGACGCCTGAGCTCGCGGCAAACCCGGGCCTGCCTCCTCCGGGTGGCACAGGGACCGCGATGGAGGGGGACGCCAGGGGACCCGGGATCGGCGCCCCGATCGCGACGGGCATTCTTCCCGGAGGGGACGACAGCAGCGAGGCCGGCGCCGGCACGATCGCAGGGATAGTCTTGGGCGGGGAAGCAGCGAAGGCTGCCGCAACTGCCGCCGCCGCGGGCGCGTTTTCGCGGGCGACCCAGAGGTCGTCCAGGGTCAGGCCCTGCGGCAGGTATCTTAGCGCTTCCTTGTTTTTGTCGGCGATGGCCTTGAGCGTGGCCCTGGGGGGAGCAGGAGGAGAGAGAGACGGGGGAAAGAGAAAACAGGGTGTGGAGGTTGAGAAATTGGAGAGATCGAGGGGGGTGGGGGGGTGGGGCAGCATCGTCGCCGATCGTGGCGTCGTCGATGTGATGAAAGCAGATAACTCTTCACTTACTTGTCGTAGCAGTGCTTGGCCTTGGGGTTTCCCAGCGGCGCCAGAGGCTGCGTGTGGTAGCTGGCGGCTGGCGGCTGCTGCGGCGGCTGCGGAGGGGGAGGAGCAGGGACGGCAGGAGCGATGACGGGCTCGTCGGTCTTTAATTCGACGAGCCCCAGATCATCGCCCTTCGTGTCGCCCTCGACCTCGCGCTTTTCCTCTCCTTCCGTCTCCAGCTTGGGCAGCACCTTGGCCTCGTCGTTATCGCTCCCGCCATTTGAGGAGCCCATGGCGAGCTGGCGAGAAAGAAAGAGCAAAGAGTAGCTTTTATTTGCGCCGCGCTCGCTCGGAGAGGCCGCAAAAAAAGATAGAAAAGAAAAAAAGTGGGGAAAAATGTGTTTCCACTTTTTTTTCCTCCTCCTCTTCGACAGCCGAAAGTCGAAAGAAACAGGGACGACGCACTCAAGCTTCAAGTTCCGCTGCTCGCCGTTGGCAGCTCGTGCTCTCTCCTACATTCTCTAACCCATCTTCCCCCACGAGATATGCGCCTCCCCCTCGGCTGCTGCAGCCACGCGCCAGCGACGGCGAGCACGAGCACGAGCTCCGCAGTCATCAACAGCAGCGTCGTCGCGAAATTGCCGATTGCTTCCTCCCGACGCTCCTCCTCCCAACGCTCTCCCGTCAGCAGGAGGTCCGTCGCGGCCATGGCCTCCTCGGCGTCGGGGCCTCCGATCATGGTCAACGCGTGCACCGGCAAGGTGAGGGGCTTTGGTGAAGTTGGAGAGGGAGAGAAGAGCGGAGAAGAGAAAGGGGGAAAGGCGAAAAGAGTTTTTTTCGATCGACGAAACCTCCGTCGCCGCCGCGACCCTCACCCTCGTCCGCGACCTCGACCTCGACGACCCTCCCCCTCCCTCCAACCGCCACCAAACCAGATGGGCCACGCCACCGCCGAGGCCGTCCTCCGCGCGGGGCTCACCCTCGTTCCCTTCTCTTTCACGGGCTCGTCCGAGGCGGTGGCGGTGGGGAACGTCGCCGTCTCGGGCTACCCCGTCGAGCTCATCGGGCCCGAGGCGCGGCAGAAGGCGCTGCGGGACGTCAAGGCGGCGTTCCCGGGGCTCGTGGTCGTCGACTACACGCTCCCCACGGCGGTCAACGACAACGCGCTGTTCTACTGCGACCACGGCGTCCCCTTCGTCATGGGCACGACGGGAGGCGACCGCGTCAAGTTGCTGGACGACGTCAAGAAGTCCGGAAACTGGGCCGTCATCGCGCCGCAGATGGGGAAGCAGGTCGTCGCCCTGCAGGCCACCCTCGAACTCATGGCCGAGCGGTTTCCGGGCGCGTTTGGCGGCTACTCGCTGCGCGTGACCGAGTCGCACCAGGCCGCCAAGGCCGACACGAGCGGCACCGCCAAGTCGATCGTCGAGAGCTTCGTCAAGCTGGGAGCGAAGGCCGCGAGCGGAAAGGCGTTCGAGGCGGAGAGGGACATCGTCCGCGTCCGAGACAGGGCCACGCAGCTCGGCCTCATGAAGGTGCCCGAGGCGGCGCTCTCGGGGCACGCGTTCCACACCTACAGGCTCGAGAGCGGCGACGGCTCCGTGAACTTCGAGTTCCAGCACAACGTCTGCGGCCGAACGATCTACGCCGAGGGCACCGTCGACGCCGCGCTGTTCCTGGCGTCGAGGGTCAAATCGGGAAAGGAAAACGCAGAGGACGGGTCGAGGGTGTTCAACATGATCGACGTGCTGCGCGAGGGGGACATGCGATGAGGTACTTTTCCCTCTTTTTTTACTTCTGATTCAGTTTGTTGTGAGTGCTACCTTTTTTTTTTTACCGGTGAACAAAAATCGGTTTCTTCTCCTCTCCTTGTTTCCTTTCCTTTCATTTCATTTCAATTTTTCACTCGCACTCGTCCAGCAGCGACTGCGCCGACTCGTGCACGCCGTTCTCCGAAAAGTACTCCACCAGCCTCCTCAAGAAGGCGTCTTTTTTACCGACACAGTCGGCGTCACAAACCAAGCAGACGTGCCTCCGAGCCCGAGTCACGGCGACGTTCATCCTCCGAGCGTCGGCCAAAAACCCGACGTCGCCCTTCTCGTTCGACCGCGTAGCGCTGACGACGATCGCTTCCTTCTCGCGGCCCTGGAACCCGTCGACGGTGGAAATTTCCACCGACGAGATCTCGGCCGAGTCCGGGTCGGCCGGTTTGGCCTTTTGGGCGAGGTCGGCGCGGAGCTCCCGCAACAGAGCGACCTGCGCGGCGTAGGGCGCGACGACGCCGATGTCGCTTCCTCTCGCTCCGGCCTTCAGGAGGCGCTGCACGTGGGCCATGGCCACCGCGGCCTCCCTGGGGTTGGAGGTGGAGTCAGAGGAGGAGGCCAGGTCTCGAGAGCCAGCGCTGCTGCTGCTGCTGCTGCTTCCCTTGACCTCGTCGCAGCCGCAGCCCGAGGTGTCGAGCAGGAGCAGTGGCGCGAGAACGTCGTCGTCGTCGCCGCCGCCATCGTTTTCGCCGTTTTTGCCGTTTTCGCCTGCACCCTCTCCGCCTCCTCCTCCTCCTTTCCTCTCCGCGATCAAGTCGCCGAGCGCGTGCTCGGCCACGGACTCGTGCGGCCTCAGCCTGCCCCCGTACATCTCCTGCGAGGACCAGTCGGAGATCAGGCGGTGCATGCGGTACTGGGTCGTCAGCATCGAGGCTGCGGAAACGGGAGCAGCAGAGCCCGGGGCCGCCGAGGTCGGGGTCGGCGTCTTCTTCGGCGACGGCGCCTCGCCAAACCTCGCGTGCGCCCTCTCGAACAGCGTCACGCTCAGCCCTCCCTTGGCAGCCTCGGCGCTGATCACAGTGGGTGCGAGCTGCCTGTGATCTCCCGCCAGCACGCACACGCGCGCCCGCAGCGCGGCGGCCCAGGCAGCGGGCTCCGTCGCCTGCGCCGCCTCGTCGACGACGGCGACGTCAAACCTCTCATTCGCCAGCGAGCGGCCCTGGACGCTCGCGAGCGTGGTCGCGACGACGCGCGAGTTGCGCAGGGCCTCGCAGACGGCCGCGGCGTCGCGCTTCTTGGCCTCGGTCTGCAGGGCGCGCATCTCGGCCCGCGCGGCGCGGCGGGCGGCGAAGGAGGAGGAAGCGCCTTTCTTGTGTCCCTTCGAGGAGCTCGAGGAGCTCGCCCGGAGCAGCTTCGCCGCGATCGCCTTGGCCTCGGCCCTCGCGTCGGCTGCCAGCCCCGACGCGTCCGCGGCCATCACCCGCGCCTCCAGGCACGCGCACAGCACGCTGGGAAGCAGGCGCGCCGGGTGCCCCACGCGCACGACGGGGAACCTCTGTCCCTCCGCGGCGACGAGCCGCTCGACCAGCGTGTCGACGGCGACGTTGCTCGGCGCGCAGACCAGGACACGCTGGCCCCTCGCGACCAGCGCGCGGACCAGCGCGACGAGCGTGGTCGACTTCCCGGTGCCGGGGGGGCCGTGGATGAGGGCGAGGTCGCGGGCGCGCAGGACGAGGTCGACGGCGCGGCGCTGCGACGGGTCGAGCGAGCCCGTGAAGCGGCGGAGGAGGGCGAGGCGCTTTCGGTGCTGCTGCTGCGCGGCGCTCCCGCCGCTGGCATCGCCTCCCTGCCCGTCGTCTGCTTCCTCTTTTTCTTCCCCGTCCGCCTCTTCTTCCTCCAAGATCGCTGCTGCCTCTCCGTCTTCGAACAGCGGCCTCCGGCCACCGCCACCGCTGCTGCTGCTGCTGCTGTCCCCGAAGAGCAAATCGAGCAGGGGGAGCCCCGCCGAAGTCGCCGCTGCCGAGCCTCCCTTCCCGCCGACGCCGCCCCCGCCCGCCGCCGCCAGCGCCGCCACCGTCGCCGCGAGCCTCCTGTGCGTGACGTCGTTCGACAGCCGGTCCGCCCGCAGGCTCGCCCCCGCTTCGGCCGCGGCCGACAGCTCGTCCCCCGGGGCGTCGTCGACGGCGATCGTGAGCGCGTCGTCGCGGAGGCGCGAGACGATGCCCGAGGCGAGGGGCGGGTCCGACGCGGGGGCCCTGGCGAGGCGGAGCTCGACCAGGTCGGCGAGGCCGAAGCGGTGGGCGGGGAGGGGCTGGCGGGAGGAGGAGGTGGGGGCAGCGGTGCCGCCGCCGCCGCTGCCGCCTCCTCCTCCTCCTCCTCCTCCCCCGCCTCCCCCTCCTCCTCCTCCTCCCCCGCCGCGGGCGCTCACGAGCGTCAGCAGCGTCCTCCCGAGCAGCCCGCCCTCGGCGCCCTGCACCCTGAGCGGCCGGATCGTGTTCCCCCTCGCCGCGGCGCGGGCCCGGGCCTCCTCGTCGTCCGCTCCGGCGGCCAGCGCCGACCGGGCGGCGTCGGCCTCGGCGGTGCGCTCGAGCTCGAGCAGCGGCGCGAGGGCCGCGGCAAAGGCCTCGGCGGAGAGGAAGCGCCGCGGGTCGTGGTGGGCCTTCTCGCTGAAGTCGGCCCCCTGCGAAGGCCGCTCCGCAGCCTGCTTCGTGCTCCCATCCTTCTTCTTCCTCGCCGCCACCGCCGCCGCCTTGTCCTGCTCGGACTGCCTGGCTGCGGCCAGGAAGTGAGGGGTCGGGTCGAGGTTGAAGTGTTCTGCGAAGAGCGAGCACAGCGCGGCGTCGTCGCCGGCGTCGACGGCGATCACGCTTCCTCCGTCGCCCACCTCGAGCCTCCGCGCGCCGCCCTCGCCCTTGGAGACGTGGGCGACGCCGGCTTCTTCTGCTGCTGCGTGGAGGGCTGCCCTTGCCCGCGCAGAGAGCGAGGCGGGGAAGCGGAGGAGAGGCATCGCTTGCTAGGAGAGGGGACGCGGGGAAGCCAGGAGAGGCATTGCTTGAAAATGAGTGGGGGGAGAGGGGAAAAAAAGAGGCTCGGCCTTCAAAATCGAGAAAAAAACAGAGAGCAATCAAGAACAGGTGTCTCTTTCCTTGATCGATGGCACTGTACTGCGCCTCGTCCTCGTATCGCGTGGCCGCTCTTTCGCCGACGAGCTGCTCTCGAAACACGCAGCGAAACATTCCGCTGAGCAGAACGACGACCCAAACAGCTGGTTCCTCTTCCTTTCTCGCTACAGCAGCAGCTGCCGTGCTCCTCTGCTCGTCGCTCTTTGCCCCGTCGGCCCTCGCCGCGGACTTTGCCGCGCCCGGCTCGGTCGACCTCCAGCCCCCTCCTTCGAGGGCCGAAGGCCTGGCCCGAAGCCGCACCGCCGCCCCGTCGCCGCCGCCGCCCCCTCCGACGGTCGAGCTCCTGTCGGGCAGCGTCCGCGTCTCCGACGGCGACACGGTGGAGATCACGTCGGAGGCAGACGGCACCAGGCACAAGGTCCGCATCTGGGGCATCGACGCCCCCGAGACGAAGCAGCTCTGCCGCGACGGCGCGGGACGAGACTACGCGTGCGGGAAGAAGGCGACAGAGAGGATGCGCGAGCTGCTGGGCGAAACAGCGACGTGTGAGATCAGGGCTCGCGACCAGTACGGGAGGGCCGTGGCGCGGTGCTTCCCCGGGAGCAGGACCGAGGAGGACATCATTTCGGAAGGCGAAGGCGAAAGCGGCGACGCCGGGCTCGCGTTGATCGAGTCCGGGGACGCCGTGGCCTACAGGCAGTTCTCCAAGGGCTTTTACGAGCCCGCGGAAGAGGTCGCCAGGGAACAGAAAGTAGGCCTCTGGGGCGGCGAGTTCGAGGAGCCCGCGGACTGGAGGCGGGCGCGACGGATCGAGACGCTCCAGGGCGTCGCGGCTCGGAGGGCGCCGAGCCCCGGGGGGCCGCTCGCGCTCGCGCCGAAGCCCTCGCTGCCGCTGCCGCTGTCGCCGCAGTCGCCGCAGACGCCGCAGACGCCGCAGACGCCCTCTCCTGCAGCCCGCGAGAAGGCGAAGGACGACAAGAAAGCCGGTTGCGACATCAAGGGGAATATCTCCTCCGGCAACGCCAAGCGGTACCACCTCCCCGGGACCGTCTTTTACGATTCCGTCAAGGTCGACGAGGCGAAAGGCGAGCGGTTCTTCTGCTCCGAGGAGGAGGCCGTGGCCGCGGGCTGGGAGAAGGCCAAATACGGAGGTAGGCCCCCGAAGAAGGAGAAGGAGAAAGCTGGAAGCGAGAGCAGCGACGAAGGAGGAGCTGCTGCTGCTGCTGCTGCTGCTGCTCCTTCGACCGACGCGGAGGTGCAGGCGGAAGGAGCGCGGGAGTGATCAGTTTTTTCTTCGATTCTTTTCTACACTTGAAACTCTTTCAACACCTCCTCGCGCCCGCTCCTTCAGGATTCCATTTGAGGAGCAGGTGGACCATTTTTCACTCGTTCCTCAAGTGCTCCGTGTCGTCGCACCCCCTTCCTCTGATGACGACGCTGCCGTCGTCGAAGACGTCCACGACGGCGTGGCAGGGAGAGGGAGCAGAGGGAGCAGAGGGGGAAGAGGAGGGCCCCGCTGCCCTCTCGTGCTCAACGACACCGCGGACGACCCTGTGCACGATCCCGCCGGCGCAGACGCCCGCGCCGTCCCTGTGCGAGTGGCCCGCCAGCGTCGCGACCACCGTCCCTCGTCCCCGCTTCCCTGCTCCTCCGAAGGGGCGCAGGATCGCGAGCACCTCGTCGTAGTTCCAGAGCAAGCAGAGCGGGTTGGCCGTCCCTGGCAGAAGGGGTTGGTGCACGGCGACGACGGCGCGCTGCCCCTCGCGCTCGGCGGCCTCGAGCTGTCGCCGGAGCCACGACAGCTGCTCGTCGCTGCAGCCGCCGTTGAAGGCGACGAAGCGCCTGTCCGGCCCCGAGAGCCCCTCGGCCGAGAACCAGCCCCCGGCCTCGTTGTGCGCGTTGTTCTTTCGGAGGAGCTCCTCGGCGAGGAGCCGCTTGGGGTGCCCCGGCTCCCTCCCCATCAGAGAGACGTCGAACCCGTCGAGGGCGATCAGGCGCAGCGCCTTGCCTCCGGCCTTCCCGAGAGTCCGGGAGTAGTAGCCCCGCTCGGGGCACGCGCGGGAGACGAGGAGCCCCTCGTCGCCGCCGCCGCCGCCGCCGCCGCCGCCGCCGCCGCCCTGCCCTCGCCCCCCTCCGCCCCCGCTCGCGTCCCCAAAGAGTGCCAGCTCGGCGTGCAGCTCCGCGCGCGTCCCCGGCCAGGAGGCGAGGCAGTGGTTCCCCAGGACGTGCGCCTGCTCCGTCCCGCTCTCGCGGAGTGCGGACAGGACCCGCGAGAGCACCTCCCGCGGCCTGCCCGTCGCCTCGCTCGCGTCGACGAGGTCGCCCAGGTGCAGCAGGACGTCGACGCCCTCGTCCTCGCCCCGGCCCTCGCCGGAGAGCGCCCGGGCCGAGTCGCGCGCCGTGAGCAGGGCGTCCCTGTACCGCCGCGTGACGCCCGAGAAGGAGGGGGCGTCGTCGCGGTCGGCGGCCTGCACGTCGGCGAGGACGCCGAGCCTGCAGATGAGCGTCGGCGCTGGCGGTGCTGTTTTCAAGTTTTTTTGCACGGTGAGAGAGAGAGAGAGAGAGAGAGAGAGAGAGAGAGAAAGAGGGAAAAGTTTTTAGGTTGAGTTTTTCTCTCTTCTTCGGTCACCCGCTTCCTCCTCGATCGAGAAACGCAACGCCACGTGCTCACCTCCGTTGCGGCTCGTTGCCTTGGCCATCGCGGCTGGAGAGTGGTGCGACGCGATCGGACGAATCTGCGAGGTCAGAGGGCGCATCCGAGTTCTCGCGAGAGGAGCGTGGAGTCGGAATCGAATCGGACTTTGGCTCCGCCCAAGAAACGACGCTCGAGTTTTTTTCTGACGGCAACGACGAGGGGCAGCGTTTTTCCACAGACGTCGATTTCAATCACGTTCAATTCTCCGCCTTCAAGCGTTGCTTTTCGTTTCGCTCAAGTCCTATCGAGTTCTCAGAGAGGCGCAACTGCTCTCTCCTTGATATCGATCCATATCGCTATGCCGCCGCGCCGCCCGGGCTCCACGCTCGCATCGGGCAGGCGCAGGAAGAGCTCGACGTCGACGTCGGTCGTCGCCCGCATCCAGGAGCAGCAGCAAAAGCGCCTCGAGCAGGAGCAGCAGCTGCAGCACCAGCGCTCGCTGGCTGCGGCCCTGACCGCCCGCGAGGTCGACGCGGACGACGACAGCGACTACGGCATCGAGCTGGACGACAGCGTGAGTGGTCGAAAAGGGCAAGAGAGGCGTTTGCCGCCAAACCGCCGGCGAAACTCCATCATCGTTCGGTATTGTTTTTTTCGAATCGTTTGTCGCCGTGCTCACCAGAGCTTCACTTTGTTCTCACCTCTCTCTCTCCGACACACACAACCCGCATGATCATGCAACATAGGCTGAAGAGCCGCCGCCGACAGTCGAAGAATTGGATTCGAAGAAGAAGAACAAGAAAGAGGACAAGAAGAAAGCATCGGCGGCGACTGTTGCGGCGACGATGGAGAGCGACGACGACGCTGCGGCAGAGGCAGCCGCAGCCGCGGTCGCTGCGGCAACAACTGCTGCAGAAACAGCAGTCCCTGTCGCGGTCAAAGCTTCATGTTCTCCTTCGTGTTCTCCTTCGAAGAGAACCGGCGGCGCCGCAACGAGGAAGAGGGCTCGTCGCGGGGAGGAGGAGGAGCAAGAGCAGCAGAAAGGGCCGCCTCTTCTCGCCCCCTCTCCTTCTGCCGCAAAGCGAGGCCCCGGCGGCCGCCGTCCTCCCGCTTCTCCTGTTGCCGTCGTCGTCGCTCCGCTCGCCGAGAAAGTACTCCGGGAAGAAAATCAGCAACAAGAGCAGCAGCAGCAGCAGCGGGAGCGGCAGCTCCCAGCTTCCCCCTCGGCCTCGGCGGCGGATGCCGCGACCGCCCGCGCCGCCTCGACCGTCGTCCGCAGACGCCTCCTCGACCCCTTCTCCGCCGAGGCCGCGGCCATGCGCCTCAGGCCCGCGGCGGCCCAGGCCGCGGACAGGCTCACCGCCCTCCTCTCCAGGGCCGTCTCGGGAGCCAGCGGCGGCGCGGCCTCCGCTGTCTTGGTCGGCCCTCGGGGCAGCGGCAAGAGCGCGGTGCTCGCCAAAATCGTCTCTCGCCTGACCGCCAGGTTTGGCGGCGAGAGAGCGACGACAGAGGAGCAAGGGGAGCGCGGCGGCGCGAGGAAGAAGCAGAAGATGGGCGAGGACGGAGAAGGGGCCGCGGCGGTTCCCTCGGTGAGCTCTGCTCGCCTCGGCGTCGTCAGCCTCTCGGGCCTGCTCCATGCCGACGAGCGCGTCGCCTTCCGCGAGGCCGCGCGGCAGCTCTGCGAGGCCTTCGGCGTCGACTTCGTGCGCTCTGCCAGCCACGACGACAACCTGCGGTTTTTCCGCGCGGTGCTGCGGGCCGTGGCCGAGGCCGGCGAGAAGGAGGCGGAGGCGGAGGAGAGGAACAGGGCGGGCAAGGGCAGGCAGGGAGGGAGCAGCATCGCCGGCGGAGGGACGAGGAGCCACCGCGCCGTCCTCTTCATCCTCGACGAGCTCGACGCCTTCGCCCGCAGGCCCCGCCAGGCCCTCCTCTACGGCCTCTTCGACGCGCTGGCCTCTGCGGGGGCCCTCGGCGCAGCGGTGCTGGGCGTCAGCGTCCGCGTCGACGCCCTCGACCTCCTCGAGAAGCGCGTGCGGTCGCGGTTCTCGGGAAGGGTCGAGGCGCTGCCGCGGCCGGGAGGCGCGGCGGCCGTGGCCCGGGCCGCCGCCGCGGGGGACTC
>Ga0315289_10012774_pt1 | contig 11804 bp, 9 predicted proteins | sample YL17G11_40_MG_FD_203452 | JGI IMG/M metagenome (GOLD analysis project Ga0315289, IMG submission 203452) | Sediment microbial communities from Yellowstone Lake, YNP, Wyoming, USA - YL17G11_40 | ecosystem: Environmental > Aquatic > Freshwater > Lake > Sediment | place: USA: Wyoming | collected...
TCGAACAGGATGGTTGCACCATCCACATTGCAGTGAACAATAAACCAGCCTTTGTCACCTCCGGCACCTGCAGGTGTTGCAGGGGGTAACGGGTTCAGTGTTGCGTACAGGTCGACAGCCTCCCCCTTTGCAGGCACCCGCGGGATGGAGTCAAGAAAGGTCGCATACCCGGGCTTTTCAACCCGGTATGTCGTATACGGGGTCCCGGTGGTGGCTGTGGCAACCGAGAACGTTCCCTGCTCAATCGTCCCCAGATATTTACCATCAAAATAGACACCTGCGCCATTGACATTGCAGTGCAGGACATACCACCCATAATCGCCCCCGATATCAGTTCCCGCAGCAGTTGCGGACGGGATGCAGGTTACTGCAAGGACACCGGCAGCAAGCAAAGCCAGGATTAACCATTGGAATTTCATTGCATCTCCTCTTATTGATCATTCATCTTTGAAAATATGGTATAAATACTCACCGTCATGCAAAGGGAAAGGAACAGGAATGAAAAGGAGCACCGCCATGCTATTCCCCGCCTTTGTTTTCCCACGATTTTTCATATCAGGAAAAAGCCGCTACCCGGGGGGAGAGCGCTCACACTTCCTCTTCCCGCTTTTTCCACACGTGAAGCACCCAGAGAAACGACACCGCGGTGGCGATCAGCGTGGAAACGATGAGCATCGGCATATACCACCACTGCGCCGCCATCTTTCCCTCCATGACCCCGCTGCCGGCAATCGTCGCGAGCGTGTTCGGGACGAGAAACGCCGTGCCCAGCACGGTAAGATAAGCAGTCACGAGTGCGAACCGGTTGTTCAGGCTCTGGAGCTGGTTGTTGTAGATGCTCTGCATCACTTCAAGACCGGAGGCGAGCATGGTCGACATCTGCTCGGAGAGCCCGATATGCCGGTCGATGTTATCCGAGAGCATGCCGATCCTCCCCAGCAGCCGCTCGTCATTGCTGATCAGGTCGGAGTCCCCGTAGCGCAGCGACTCGACCACGTCCTTTGTCGCCCACAGGACGTTTAAGTAATCAATCAGCACGTGCTTCATCCGGTAGATGTTATGGGCGACCTTTTTTTTGCTCACCTTCTCTTCGATTAACGACTTACTGATCTCGTCCCCGGCCGTTTCGATCTCGCGCAGGTACTCGAAGTTCCGGTCGTTGTTTTCATCGATGATCCGCTCCAGGAGCTGCGTGATGCGGTCGGCAGTGCTCCCGGCTTCCATCCTCTTAAGGAACTGCGGCGCATACCGCGACAGGCGCAGCAGCCGGTTGAGCTCGATGCTGTGGACGGTAAAGATCACGTTGTTACGGATAAGGATGATCAGCGGATGTACCTTCATCTTCTCGTTCTTCATCGAAACTGCAGGAAGCATAATGCCCAGTTCGGTATCGTGGTCCTCGTACGCCGAGTAGAACCCACCGATGAGTTTCGATACCGGGATCTTGGAAAAACCGCCTGTCAGCGCAGCGGATTCAAACGCTTTTTCCTGCTCTTCTGCCGTCCAGTCAATCCATGCGATGCTCGCATCGCTGACAACGCTCACGTACTCCTCGAGTGCCCGGTCGGTCAGCCGTTCCACCTGACCATCCTTGTGCAGGATGATGCAGAAGTTTGAGACCTGCGGTGCAGGCGGCGCCACATTCTGCTGTGATGGTATTGTCTCCATTCATCTCACCTCGTATAGTATTCTTATGGCGGGGGGTGGTTCTCCGGAGTAGGATGGTGCCGGCAAGGTAATAAGGTGTGACTGATCAGCCCCGGTCAACGAATGGCTGTCAACGGACGCGTTTTCCTTTCTTGGTTTTCTATAGCCCGAAGTGACAATGGGGAAGGTGATTGATCTGAAATGTTATTCAAGGAAGTGATGGGTCAGGTTCATCACATCGCGGTAGGGGATAACGCCGACGAGCCGGTTCTGTTCATCGGTGACAGGAATCGCCCGGAAATCGTACCGGGCAAAATTCTGCGAGGCTTCCTTGAGCGTGCTTTCCGTGGACAGGCTGATCACATTCTCGACCATGATATCCTTTAAAAGCGCCTTGTCATCAGCCTTCAATAATTCCTTTAAGTCGATGACACCGAGCAGGACATCCTGTTCACTCGTGACATAGACATACATGATCACATCCTTGTCCCGGGCATGCCGCGGGTAATCGTTCTGGACGTACTCGACGGTTGTATCCGGGGAGAATTTCAGGAACTTCTGCGTGGTGTAATGGATAACTTTCTCTTCCTGTTTTTCCAGAATGGCGTTAATCTTTTTGGCATTGTCAGGGTTGACGGCAGTAAGGATCACATGGGTATCCTCGTGGGGGAGCACCGAGAGGATATCTGCCGCCTGGCCCGGGGTCATATCGTTGATCAGCTGGACCACCTTGTCCTTGCTTAGGGACGCGATGATGTCCCGCTGCACGATGGGCTCGATCTCCTCAAGCGTATCGGATGCATGCTCGTTTGAGAGAGAGGAGAAGATCATGACCCGCTGGTCATGGTCGAGTTCTTCGAGGATGTCGGCGAGGTCGACCGGGTGAATGTCGGCAAGTTTTTCCTTGAGTACCTTTAATTTCACGTCACCCTTGAAACTGCTGATATGCGACGGGAGCGGCTGGACATATGTCCACGAAATCGCACCGTCATTGTCGCGATCGCCTTGCGGATAGAGAATGCCGGCGAGGGACACCAGTCCCAGACGGCGGAGCCGTGCGTACTTGCTCGTATCAACTTCGGTTACATAGAGTTTTTCGTTCCGCTCAACGAGGCGGATATCATAGACCACTTCCACCTCGGCATCCTCCGTGTCGAGCACTTTTTTATCGAGGATGTGATCCCGGAGCAGGATTGCGTCATCCGGGGGTTGCATTTCAAATTTTTTCATCTCATCGATATCGATGACAACCGTTCCCGGGACAATAGTCGTAACATGTTCCCATGGAATAAGCAGTGAGGGAGCACCAAACGGGCGGGAAACAAGAAGGTTTTTTACTTCAGGGAGTTTTGTGGTTTCAATGATCATCAGGTCAGAGAGTGTCCCGATCTTCTTTTCGCGCAGCAGCACCTTTGCGTCAAGCAGACTGCTCAACAGGTAGTGTTTGTCTGCCTTTGCCGGTTTTACCGCACCCGTATCATTGGTCATGGTTATTTCCCACCTCCTTATACCATCAGAGCATCGTCCAGAACTTGTAGCCGAGCAGCAGCACAAGGAATATCAGGTACAGGCGGAGAAAAAGCAATACCACCTTCACTCCGCGGGACATCCTGATCCGGGGCGTGGCGTACTTCCGGTTGATCTCGGTTATTTTGTCAGTCCACCCGCGAATTACACTGCCGATCCGTGTTCTAAACATGCCTTCAATTGTTATCATGTGTGCTCCTCCAGCTCATTTTCCTATGCAATCCACTCCGGGAAGAGTGTCGAAATGCCATACAGGGTGGAAAGGACGATGATCGCAATGACGATGACTGCACCTGCCACGTTCTGTGCCGTCGTGTTCCTGTATTTCCCCATGACCTCTTCGTTGTTCAGCAGCAGGATCAGGAACACCAGTGCTGCCGGCAGCAGGGTGACGGCGATCACCTGGACAAAGAGGGTAATGAGGACCAGCGGTGCATTCGGGATCAGGACAACAATCCCTGCAGTGACCAGCGCAAAGAAGTAGCATGCGTAGAACCATGGCGCCTCGCGGATCTTCAGGTTGAGCGAGTGCGCCCACCCGAACACTTCTCCAAATGCCCACGAGCTCGCAAGCGATATGCAGATCGCACCGAGGAACCCTGCATCAAAGAGCCCGATGGCAATGAACGTGCCAAGGTACGGGTTGGTGGTCATCAGGATGGATGCCGCTTGGGCTGCGCTCTCAATCTCGCTCCCGTACAGCACAGTGCCGGCGACAACGATCACGAAGATGGCGACAATCACGGTGAACGCGGATCCGATCAGGGTGTCCACCTGACCCCATGGGATATCCTTCTCCTTCATCCCCTTGTCAACCACCGCACTCTGCTGGAAGAAGATCATCCACGGGGTGATGGTTGTCCCGACATTTGCCATTAAAAAAAAGAACAATGTGCCGTTGAAGCCGCCCGGAAAGTGGGGGACAAGACCGACAGAGAGGACTTCGCTGACCGACGGGTGCACGAGGAACGCTGCCGGGATATAGATCAGGTTGAGTGCGGCAAACAGGATTGCAATCTTCTCCCACGTCCAGTACCTCCCCTGCAGCACCATGAGCATCATGATGACTGAGACAATGATGACGGTGATGAGCGGATGGATATGGAAGATGGAGAGCGCCGCGGTCATGCCGATGAATTCGGTGATCAGCGTAAGCCAGTTCAGCAGCGCGAGGTCTAAAAACGAGAACCACCCCCAGAACGGTCCAAACGCGTCAAAGATCGCCTCCGCATGCCCGCGTTTCGTCACAGCGCCGAGCCGCACCGTCATCTCCTGCACAATATACGCGACCGGAAAGATAAGAAGTAGGAACCAGATCAGTCCATAGCCGAATTTGGCTCCGGTAACGGTATATGTCGTGATACCCCCGGCGTCGTTATCAGCAAGCATGACGATAAGCCCCGGGCCGGCAAGGAGCAGATAAATTTTTACTACTTTGATAAATCTCCGGTATTTATAAAAAAAGGTCGAACCAAAATCCATTCCTGCACATCCGGACATCGTAGTATACGTTACATTATACGGAATCCAGCCCCCGTCTAACAGGAATGAACAGATCGCACACCGTTCACTTCCTGACCGTTCCTCCTAGGTAATCGCCAGCAACCCTTAATAATAATTTGGTGCTGCCGTTCCTTTCACCGTCGTGGTGATACTTTCACCCCGCGCAAACCTGACGCTTATCAGTCTCAGAACTGCAGGGTTCCGGTGCGATGAGGATCGAGCTGTACAATGGGATCACGCTCCAGTCCGGCGCGTTCAATGCGGTGATCGCCCCGGAGAGGGTCATTGTCTCTGCCCTCAACAGCCACGCCGATCTCCAGCGGTTCCTGTTCCTCTTTGTGTGCGGTAACTACTCGCGCCTTCTCTCCTCCATCAGCCGCACCTCGGCAAACTTCGAGGTCCGCAGGGCATTCACCGCCCACCAGCTCTTCACCATCCTAAAAGAGGCGGGCCACACCATCGTCTTTGTCGAGCACGACCCGACGATGTTTGACGGGGCGGAGAAGATGATCACACCGGTCTCTGCTGCACTCAGGGACGTGGGGCGCGAAGCGCTCGTGATCCTGTACACGCCATCGGTGGATCGCCCGTTTTCCGCACTGGTGCGCTCGGCTGACCGTATCGTCCAGATCACGCCGGCCGGTGATCCCTCCTGCCACCGGCACCGCAGCGCCCGGCCGTGCCCTGCAGGCGGCCCGCTGCCCCCTGCGCAGACGACGCTGGAGGTGTCGTGATGGGCAGGAGCTTTGCAAGCATCCGGCAGGGCGTGAAGAGCACCGCAGACCGCTGGGCCCGGTCAGCACGGGCGCTCAGGAAGGATGACCAGCCGTACGGCGAGAGACTCGTTGCGCTCGCCACGATGCATGCAAGCGAGGCGTTCTACGGCTGCGATGACCCGCTCGAAGCCGCGGTCTTCTCCGTGCTCGTCGAGATGATCAAGAAGCAGGAGCAGGACGGGCGGAAAAAAAACGATGTGGATCCTTGATTCGGTATCCCGGGGCGGCGTGGACCTCTGGTACAGGGACGGCACGGTAAAAAAAGTACACCACGGATACGACCCGCCATTCTACCTCCACCTGCCCGACCCGCACCCGCACCACGGGATGATCGAGGCGCTGGAGAGCGGGTACCGTGCAGAGGAGTGCACGTTTACGACAATCTTTGGCGATCGTGCGGGATACAAGGTCTTTGCCGGGCGCCCGGTGGCAGAAGCGATCGAGCAGCAGACACGGTACGAAGCGCAGCTCTTCAACGTGGACGTGCGCATCGACCAGCGGTTCATGGCAGAGCGCGGCATATCCCCCTGCTGCACGGATCAGAAGTCACGGTTTTCACCGGACCTCACCTGCGACCTGCGCCGGATGGAAATCCGTATCAGGGATAACCCGGCACGCTCCCCGGTCTGCTCTGATATCGATGTCGTGTGCGGGCGCACCGAGCGGCTGCACGGGGCGGAGCACGATGTGCTCGCCGACCTCTTTGGGATCGTCGCTGCGTGTGACCCGGACGTGATCCTCATGCCGGACGCCGATACGTGGATGCCGAAGCTGCAGAAGCAGGCCGGGGCCTGCGGCCTTGTGATGCCGTTTTCCCGGACCGGGAAGTACCGCAGGATGGACGCACGGTCGTACTGGAGTTACGGGCGCGTCGAGCACAAGGAATCGGCACTCATCCCGGACGGGCGGATCCTGATCGACACGGAGCAGAGCTTCGTGTACCGGGAGGGGGGGCTTGCCGGCGTGCTCATGGCGGCGCGGCTCTCCGGGCTCTCCCCGAACCTCGCGTCCCGGTTCACACCGGGCACGCTCATCTCCGGCTATGAAGTGTACGAGGCGGTACGAAGGGGAATTGCGGTCCCGTTCCGCAAAAATGACGCGGAGAAGGTGCGCCGGTTTACCGAACTCAGATCTGCAGACCGCGGCGGGATGATGTTCCAGCCGGCGCCGGGGGTCTACGAGGACGTGGATGAGATCGACTTCACATCACTGTACCCATCGATCATCGTGCAGTCGAACCTCTCGCCCGAGACCATCGATCACCCGGAGAGACCGGGCTTTTTACCGGCAGTGCTCGACCCCCTGCTCGGCCTGCGGATCAGGACAAAACAGGCAAAGAAGCAGGATCCCCGGTATGCCGGCATCGATTCGATCCTCAAGTGGATGCTTGTCACCTGTTTCGGGTACACCGGGTATAAAAATGCAAAATTCGGGCGGATCGAGGTGCACGAAGGGATCACCGGGCGGTCACGCGACATCCTCCTGCGCACAAAGGATATCGCGGAGGCGATGGGGTTTAACGTCCTGCACGGGATCGTGGACTGCCTCTGGGTGAAGGGATCGCCCATCGGAGCGCTGAAAGCCCGTGTCGAACAGGCGACCCGGCTGCTCACGGAGGTCGAGCACTTTGACTGGATCGTGTTCCTGCCGCAGAACGACGGGTCCGGTTCGTACGGCCACTACTACGGCAGGCTATCGGACGAGAGTGTGAAGGTCAGGGGGATCGCTGCACGGCGGCATGACACCCCGGAATACATCCGCTCTATGCAGCGCGACATGCTTGCCGTGATGTCGGGGGCGGCAACGATCGCGGATCTTGTAACCGTGAAGGATCGGGTCAGCGCAATCCACCGGCACGCGGTGCAGGAGCTGCCCCATGCACCGGCGAGCGACCTGGCAATCAACCGGCGGATCAGCAGGCTCACGTACGCGCACCGCTGCATTGAGGGAGCGGCGGTGAACGCGTACCGCACGAACGGCACCGGTATCGCTCCGGGCATGAAGATCAGCTATGTCGTGAGGGACGCGCGGAAGTACCAGGTCGATCCCGCGTGGGACGCTGTGTCGTTCGATCGTTCCTACTACCGCGGGCTGCTGGAGAAGGCATGGAAGGAGATCTCGTTTGCGTTTACGCAGGGAGACGCCCATTCAATGAGAGGGGACGCCGGATCATCGAACATTGAGCACCATGCACCGGAAAAAATCAAAAAACAGGACTCACTCTCCCATCACGGTACAGACAACCGTCCGCTCCCTCCCCGCGTTCACATCGAGTTCCAGTAAGACGATCTGCTGCCACGTCCCGCAGGTGATATCGCCGCCCTCAACCGGCACCGTGAGCGAGGGACCGACGAGTGCTGCCTTGACGTGAGACCTCCCGTTGCCGTCGCCCCAGCGGGTGTTATGGGCATAGCGGGCATCGTCCGGTGCGAGGACGGAGAGTGCCCGTTTCAGGTCGGAGAGGACCCCGGGCTCATACTCAATCGTGGTGAGTGCTGCGGTTGAGTGCCGGACAAAGAGGTGGACAAGGCCATGTTTCACACCGCTGTTGCTGACGGCTTTTTTTACTTCTGCCGTGAGATCGATGATGTCGCCTTCCTGTTGCGATGCCAGAGTGATCGATGTACGGAACATGAGATTCACAAAAAAAGATCTTCTCTTCCTGACAAAAATAGTTCCTGTTGACAGTCCGGGACATTTGACAGGGGAAACCATATACTGCAACAACGGTCAGGAACGCGTGTACCCCACCGTATCAGGATACCGGACGGAGGGGCAAAAAACCGAGGAGATCCCGTGCCTGCCCGGTCAGGAACACAAAAAGGGGTTGCGGCAGGAGAGGTCAGGGATTATTTGTGCCCTGCCCGTTCTTTTCTCCCGGAGGGAGTGCCTGGCCATTGTCCATCTCAGCCGGGACAAATGCCACCCCGATGACACGGTCACCCTCGTCGAGCCGTATGATCCGGACACCTTTTGTGCCGCGCCCGATGATCCGGATCTCGTCCACCGGGGTCCGCATGACAATTCCGGAGGCAGTCATTACGACAATCTCATCGCTGTCCGAGACCGCGCGTGATTCGATCACGACCGCGTTTCGTTCCAGGAGGATATTTTTCACGCCGGTTGTTCCCCGCCCGTGTCCCCGGAACTCGTCAAACTCGGTCCGCTTGCCAAACCCCGCATCCGAGACGGTCAGGAGGTGGTCCTTCTCGACAAGGGTGACCGACTGGATCGTGTCATCCGCCTCCCTCATGCGCATGCCCCGTACGCCCACGGCACTCCTGCCGACAATCCTGACGGTCTTTTCGTGGAACCGCAGGCTCCTCCCGAACCGGGTGGTCAGGACAATCTCTTTTGTACCGTCGGTCTGGATCACATCGACCAGCTGGTCCTTGTCACGGAGCGTAATCGCGTAGATGCCTGAGGGGCGGGGGCTTGAAAATTCGTCCTGCGGTACCTTAATGACCTGCCCGGACTTTGTGGCAAAGAGCAGGTAGTGGTCGTTGCGGAACTCGCGGATCGGGATGACGGTCGTTACCACCTCATCTTTTAAGTTGAGCAGGTTGACGATCGGTTTGCCCTTTGCGACCCGGGAGCTCTCGGGGATCTGGTAGACCTTGAGCCAGTAGATGCGGCCGGTGTTGGTGAAGCAGAGCAGGTAATCCTTCATTCCGGCAACAAAGACCGAATCGACAACGTCTTCTTCTTTTGTGATCATGCCGGCGATACCGTGCCCGCCGCGCCGCTGTTTTCGGTAGGTGTCAAGGTCAGTGCGTTTGATGTAGTTTGCCGTGGTGAGCGAGACAAGCACCGTCTTGTCCTCGATCAGGTCCTCGGTCGAGAGGTCTCCTGAACCAAGAGCGATCTGCGTCTTCCTCTTATCGCCATATTTCCCGGAGATATCTGCCGTTTCACTGCGGATCTCGTCGCGGATATTCTTCTCGCTTGAAAGGAGTTGCACGAGCCGCAGGATCTCTGCCTCAAGCCCGCTCTTCTCATCGGTAATCTTCTGCTGCTCGAGCGCCGCGAGCCGGCGGAGCTGCATCTGGAGGATCGCATTTGCCTGCGGTTCGGAAAGCCCGAACGTTGCAATGAGCGCGGTGCGTGCGGTTTCCACCGTATCGGATGCACGGATGGCAGCGATCACCTGATCGATCTTTGCGAGCGCGATGAGAAGCCCGTTGAGGATATGCACCTTCTCCTGCGCTTTTCTCAGGTCGAACTCAGACCTGCGCCGGACCACCTCAATCCGGTGCTGGACGAAGCTCTCCAGAAGCCCGTGGAGTGTGAGCACGCGGGGCTGGTTGTCGACAATCGCGAGGTTGATCACCCAGAAGTTGGATTCGAGCTGGGTGTGCATGTAGAGGTTGTTGAGGATCACCGGTGACATCGTGCCCCTGCGAAGCTCGAAGACAACGCGGATCCCTTCCTTGTCGGACTCGTCGCGGATATCGGTGATCCCGTCAATCCTTTTTTCCTTGACCATGTCGGCAATGGCCGCGATCCACTGGGCCTTGTTCACCTGGTAGGGCAGCTCGGTGACGATGATCCGGTCGCCCCGGTTCCCGCTCTCGGACTCCTCGATCGCCGCGACGCCGCGGACGATCACGCGCCCCTGCCCGGTGGCGTACGCATTCCGGACGCCCTCCGTCCCCATCATGATGCCCCCGGTCGGGAAGTCCGGGCCCGGCAGGACCCGCATCAGGTCATCGAGGGAAACCTGCGGGTTGTCGAGATAGAGTGTCACCGCGGCGCAGACCTCGCGGAGGTTATGGGGCGGCATCTTTGTGGCCATGCCGACCGCGATGCCATCAGAACCGTTGACGAGCAGGTTCGGGATCTTTGCCGGGAGCACGACTGGTTCCTTCAGCGACTCGTCGAAGTTCGGGACGAAATTCACCGTTTCCTTGTCAATGTCGCTGAGCAGCTCCTCGGCGACCGGTGTGAGCCTGACCTCGGTGTACCGCATCGCTGCCGCAGCGTCGCCGTCCACCGAGCCGAAGTTGCCCTGCCCCTGCACGAGCGTGTAGCGGTAGGAGAACGGCTGCGCCATCTTGACGATGGTGTCGTAAATGGAGGTGTCGCCGTGCGGGTGGAACTTACCCATGACTTCCCCGACCACCCTCGCGCTCTTTTTGGTGGGCTTGTCGCTTGTGTTGCCCATCTCCCACATCGCAAAGAGGGAGCGGCGGTGCACCGGTTTGAGACCATCGCGGGCATCGGGGATCGCACGCCCGATGATCACGCTCATCGCGTAATTGATGTAGGAGGTCTTCATCTCGTGCTCGATGCTCACCGGTTCCACGCGGTGCGTGAGCGTGCTGCCGGTGGTCACGGGCGGGGTGCCTTCAGATGTCAAGGTTCGTCACCTCCCGTGCGTGGCGCTTGATAAAGTCTTTGCGCGCCTCCACGTCTTTTCCCATCAGCGTCTTGAAGATCTCGTTTGCCTGCATTGCGTCCTCGATGTTCACCTGCTTGAAGATCCGCTGTTCGGGGTTCATCGTCGTTTCCCAGAGCTGGTGGGCGTTCATCTCACCAAGGCCCTTGTACCGCTGGACGGTAACCCCTTTCTCACCCATCGCCGCGGAGATCTGCTTCATCGCCTCCTCTTTGTAGGCGTACCTCTCCTCCTTGCCTTTTGCGATCCGGAAGAGGGGGGGCTGGGCGATGTAGACATACCCGAGCTCGATCAGCTTGAGCATGTACCGGTAGAAGAACGTAAGGAGGAGCGTCCTGATATGGGCCCCGTCCACATCGGCATCGGTCATGATCACGATGTGGTGGTAGCGCGCCCGCTCGGTATCGAACTTTTCGCCGACACCGGTCCCGATTGCGGAGATGAGCGTCTGGATCTCGGCGTTCTTGAGGATCTGGTGCTCACCGGCCTTTTCCACGTTCAGGATCTTGCCCCGCAGCGGGAGGATCGCCTGGAACTTCCGGTCCCGCCCCTGTTTGGCAGAGCCGCCGGCTGAGTCCCCTTCCACAATATAGATCTCGCTCTTTTGTGGATCGCGCTCCGAGCAGTCAGCGAGTTTTCCGGGCAGCCCGGCGCTCTCGAGGGAACTCTTCCGCCGGGCAAGCTCGCGGGCGTTGCGTGCCGCCTCGCGTGCCTTTGCCGCAGCCAGCGCTTTTTCCACAATGATCGCGAGCACTTTGGGGTTCTCATCATAGTATTCGCAGAGCGCTGCATAGACAAGCGAGTCAACAATCCCGCGCACGTTGCTGTTGCCAAGGCGCATCTTGGTCTGGCCCTCGAACTGGGGGTTTGCCATCTTGATGGAGATGACCGATGTGAGCCCCTCGCGCACGTCCTCGCCGCGGATTGCGAGTGCGGATGCGCCTTCCTTGACA
>Ga0315289_10012778_pt1 | contig 11800 bp, 8 predicted proteins | sample YL17G11_40_MG_FD_203452 | JGI IMG/M metagenome (GOLD analysis project Ga0315289, IMG submission 203452) | Sediment microbial communities from Yellowstone Lake, YNP, Wyoming, USA - YL17G11_40 | ecosystem: Environmental > Aquatic > Freshwater > Lake > Sediment | place: USA: Wyoming | collected...
GGTCGCGGGCCTCCGCATCGGCAAGATCTGGCACAATTTTTTGCCGCTCTCGACTTCGAACTCCGTCGCCCTCGACCTCCTTCAGGTCGAATCGCCCTCGACCGCCGCCTCCTCTCCTCCTAGCATCTCCCCGCAGCACTACGCCTTTTTGACCGACGACTCGGGCTTCGACGCCGGCCTGCGGGCGCTCAAATCCCGCAAGATCGAGTTCTAGGCTGACCACACCGGAGCGGGGAAGAAGAAAATCAACCACCTCTGGGGCGGCCGCGGCGTGTACTTCAAAGACGAGGTCTCGGGGCACGTCATCGAGCTGATGACCGTCGTTTACGGAGACCCCAAGGAAGTCGACGAGGCTCTCGAGAAGCTGAAGGCGGAGGAGGAAGAGAAGAAAGAGAAATAGAGGGAGGAACGAAAGGAAGAGAGGGAGAGAGAAAGGTGCCCTGTCGCGCGCGTACGCGCGTCTCCTTTCTTCGACTGCTCCCCCCCCTTATGTTTTGATTTTTTCGCACTCAAAAAAGACAAAAAGTCATTACACGCGCGCGAGGGAGAGAGAGCGCATCCCATTCCCCTCGCGCCGCCCGCTCACCGTTGCTTAGTAAGAGAAGACAGGAGAAGAAGAAAATAGAACCAAAGACCCCCCCTGCCTCTCTCTCTCAAATCTCAAATCAGAAATCAAACTCAAAAGACCCGAAAAAATATCTCCTCATGCCCCTCCACCCTGCGGCAGGTCGCCCTGAGCGATCACCACGGTCGGCTCGTTTGGCCGCGGGTACTCGAGCGAGAACACGCCGTACTCCGCGTACTCCTCGACCGAAGCCCTGATCTGGTCGTGAGAGAAATGCCTCCCCAGCAGAGAGACGAGGTCTCCCCAGCCGTACGTCAGGCGGCGCGACCGCTGCGCGTCGTCGCGGATCGAGCCGTAGATCGCCGACGCCGGGTCGGCCCTCGCCCTCGCGGCGTTCGTCCCCGCGTTCGCCCCTCCCGCCCCCGTGTAGGCGTCGTCGAGCAGCGAGTGCTTCGACATGCGCATCAGCCGCAGGGCCTCGTCGACCTCGGCCTGCCCGACCTGCTCCGCGAACCGAAGCCGCGCCAGCGCCTGCGCCAGCCGAAGGATGGAGAGCAGCGTCCGCGCGGTCGTGTACGAGTGCGGCACCGAGGCCGCGGCCTCCTCGGCGCGCATCTCGGCGTAGACGGCCGCGATGTACTCGGTCAGCGATTCGGGAACGGAGGGGGAGCACTGCTTGGCGCGGGCGACGTAGGCTCGGAGGACGGCCGGGGGCAGGAACGTCGACGAGGCGTTTTGGGTCTGGGCCGCGTCGGCCGCTCCCGCTCCCGCTCCTCCCGCCGCTCCTCCCGTCCCCGCTGCCCCCTCCTCTCCGCCGCCCGCTCCCCCTCGGGTCGTCGGCGCAGCCCCCGTCGCGTGCACCTCCAGCACGTGCGCCGCCAGCGCCCTGTCCCCGTCCGGGTCCGCCCTGTCGAGGATGAGCCACATCAGGTCGAAGCGCGACAGCAGCGCCGCCGGCAGCGCGATGTTCTCGGCGGGCGACCGGCGCACATCGTAGCGGCCCCAGGCCGGGTTGGCCGCCGCCAGCAGCGTCGCGCGCGTGTTGAGCGTGGTGGTGATGCCTGCCTTGGCGATGGAGACGGTCTGCTGCTCCATGACCTCGTGGATGGCGGTGCGGTCGGTCTGTTTTTGGGTTTTGGGTCGGGAGGGAAAAAGAGAAGAGAGAAAGGGAGGGAGATGAGTTTTTTTTTGTTTTTTTGAAAAGTTTTTCCGGCGAAAGAGAAAAACCTCGAGAGAGGAAAAGAAAGAGGGAAAGAAAAAACCCCTTAATCTTCTTACCTCTTCCATCTTGTCGAACTCGTCGATGCAGCAGATGCCGCGGTCGGCGAGCACCAGGGCCCCTCCCTCGAGGACGGCCTCGCCTGTTTTTTGTTTTGTTTTTTGTTTCGAGGTTTAGGTTTTTGATAAAAGGAGGGAAATTGAGAGAGACATTTTTTGTTTCGCGACTTCGCTCCCGCTTCCGCTCTCGCTCGAAGGGAAAAGAAACGACCAGCTCCTCTCGACCCTCACCCGTCACCGGGTCGCGCGTCACCGCGGCCGTCAGCCCGACCCCGCTCGACCCCCGCCCCGTCGTGTACACCGCGCGCGGCGCCAGGTGCGCCACATGCTTGAGCAGCTGGCTCTTGGCGACGCCCGGGTCGCCCATCAGGCAGACGTGCACGTCGCCGCGCAGCCGCATGCCGTCCGGCAGGCTGCGCGTGACGCCGCCGACGAGCGCGAGCAGCAGCGCCTTCTTGACGTCGCCGTGGCCGAAGATCTCCGGGGCGAGCGAGCCGGCGAGCCTGTCGTAGACGTCGGCTGCCGCGGCCGCGGCGTCGACCGCGGCGGCCAGCGCCTGGTCCTCGGCCGCCGACGCGTAGCTCTGCTTGTCGTGGTCGACGCGCGTCGCCTCCAGGAAGGTCTTGGCCAGCAGCGCCGACGAGGAGCCCTGGGCGCCGCCGTTGCGGCCGCTGCCCATCAGCCCCGGCGTCGGCGCCTCGGGGAGGAAGATGCCGCTGACCATGACCGAGTCCCCGGGGCGCATCGTCCTCGTCATCTCGCCGCGGAGCTGGACGGTGATGGAGCGAGGCGTGGAGCCCGGAGGCACTTCGAGGGGAAGCTCCTGGAGCTTGACCTCCTGGTACTTGACAAACTTGGAGCCGCGGGTCTGCAGGTGCAGGACGCCGCCGCCGTTGCCCCCTCCTCCGCTGCCGCCGCCGGCTCCGGCGCCCCCTGCCCTGCGGGCCGCGCCGGCGGGGAGGGCGGTCAGAGGGGTGAAGACCTTGCTTGTGACCTCTTGGTAGACCTGGAGGGTGGAGCGAGAGAGAGAGGAAGGGGGGGGGGGGGGAGCGAGAGAGAAAGAAATGAAAGAGAAGAAAGAAAAGAGTGAGTTTTTTTTTTCCCGATTCCATCGAACACTCGAAAAAAACCCGAAAAAGCAAAAAAAATGTTTCCCTCTCTCTTCTCACCTCGATCCCGCTCGCGTCGTCGAGGTACGTCGCCACCGTGATCAGCGGCTTCACGTCCGTCGCGTGCGTGACGATGCCCCTGACCGTCACCAGCGACCCGATGTGCGGGGCGCCGACGGACCGCAGCGCGAGCGGCTTGCTCTTGCCCGAGACCGAGGGGCGGAGCAAGGCGTCGTACCGGCGGAGGAGGTCCGGGGGGAGGCGGTTCTGCGGGTCGGCGACGAGGCCGGCGGCCCCGGGGCCCCCCTCGGCCTCGGCGCGGGCCTGGCGCTGTCGTTGTGTGTGTGGGGGGAGGAGTGAGGTGTTTTTGTTTTTTTTTGCGGCGAAGAAAAGTGAGAAAAGAGAGGAGAGGTCGAGAAGAGGGAGCGCCGACGACGAGGTCGGGAGAGCATCGTGATTTGATAGCGTTTGAAATGCAGTTTGATCTCGAGATCAATCCGTTTCGTTCCTCTTCGGGCACCGCCGCCGCATCTTTTCCTCTCTTATTCCCTATCAGCGTCTATTTTCCCTGTCGAGGTCTGCTCTTGATCAAAAACAGAGAGAGAGAGAGAGCGGAAAAGAAGAGGCGATTAAAAACAACTCCTCACCTGGCGCTGCAGCACGTCAAAGACGTCGTCGGGCAGGTCGCCGCGCGTTGGCGGCGGCATCGCGGCGTCGGCGGCCTCGGCGGCGAGGCGCGCGTAGCGCCTGGCGTTGGCCGTGGCGTCCGCGGCGAGCTCGCCGTCAGGGTAGTACTGCAGTTTTGTGATGAAAGGGTGTCGGAGGAAGAAGCAGAAGGGGGGTGAGAAGAGAGCAGTCGACCATCGCTGCCGGTCGAACGAATTCAAGAGCCGTTTTGCCGCCATCTCCGTCGCTCTCCCTCGCGCGCGAGTGGAGAGCTCACCTTTCTCCTCCTGTGCTCTCTCCCTCTCTCATCAATTCACTACTCACCGCTGCCACATCATCAAGGTCGATCTCGAGCGTTCTTCGATCGCGGTTGGCGATGTCTTGCTGTGGAACGGGTAGGAGTTTTGTTCGAGAAAAAATGTTTGATTGGTGAGAGAGGGGCGCCATCAAAAAATTCGGCGAAAATCTCTCGGTCTTGAAAATCTCTCTCTCTCTCTCTTCCTTACCAGCTGGATCAGGTACTTGAGCTGATCCGTCTCAGGGTCGAGATAGTTAACCAGAAAGGCCTGGAGCTTCTCTGTGAGGGTGATTGGTTCGAGAGATGGCGGAGGCGCAGGGGGAGGGCGAGAGAGGGCGGTGAGAAAGAAACGGACGAAGAATCCATCTTGCAGAGTTTGTCCGCCGAAAATCGAGCATCCAAATACTCTATTCGTGTCGTACCTCGCTCCAGCGGGTACTTGTCGAGGGGCGGCATGGCTCGTTCGTTCTGTCGCGCTTGCGTCTCGGATGAAGGAAGACGAGCGAGCGAGCTAGCGAGGAGCGAACGAGAGAGAACGAGAAGAAGCAAACGATAAAAAAAAAGTGAGAAAGCTGAGAGAAGCGGAGCATCATCGTCAGATTTCGTCTTCGTCGAAAAGAAGCTGAGCGAAGAAGAAGAACGAAAAAAGATGGTTCCGCTCGAACTCCTGAAGGAGAACAAGGTAACGGGCGCACCCTTTGAGATGTTTTGCTGCTGCCGCAGAGCTTCCATGCCGCGAAGAATCAAAGAGAAACAAGGAGCCTGCGAGACGAGAAAGAACGATCCAGCATTCGGTCGCACTCACTCGACCTCTCTCTCCCTCTCTCTTCCTCTTCCTCTCCCTCTCTCTCTCTCTCCCTCTTCTTCTCCCTCTCTCTCTCTCCCCCCCTCTTCCTCTCCCCCTCTTTCAAAACGACTGAAAAAAAGATGTTTGGCGGCGCCGTGCGGCGCTACAAGCACTTCTCCAAGAGCTGCGGCTGCGACATGACATTTTCGGTCTTCGTCCCACCAGCTGCAGTGACCGAGGAGGAGGGCCGAAAAGCCCCAGTCTTGCTCTTCCTGTCCGGCCTCACCTGCACGGACGAAAACTTCACCCAAAAGGCCGGCGCGCAGAGGGCCGCGGCCGCGCGCGGGATCGCGCTGGCGGCCCCGGACACGAGCCCTCGGAGTTTGGGCGTCGCCGGGGAGGACGACGGCTGGGACCTGGGCACCGGGGCCGGCTTCTACGTGGACGCGACGCGGGAGCCCTGGGTTGAGAAAGGAGGCGACGACGCCGGCGGCGCTTCTCGGGGGTACCGCATGTTTTCGTACGTGACTGTCGATCTTCTGGAGGCCTTGCGGGAAGTGCCCGGGCTGGACGCGAGCAAGATAGCGCTCAGCGGGCATTCGTGAGTTTCCCTTGAGATTTTTTTAAAATAGATTTTCACCCGTTTTTTCGACACGTCAGAAGACAAAACTCAACCTTGTCTCTCTCCCCCCCTCACTTTCTCTCTTCTCCTCTCTTTTCTTACTCCACCCCCGCCACACAAAAAACAGCATGGGAGGCCACGGCGCCCTCGTCCTCGGCCTCAGGAGGCCCGACCTCTTCTGCTCCGTCTCGGCCCTGGCCCCCATTTGCAACCCCTCCGTCGTGCCCTGGGGCGTCAAGGCGTTTTCTTCCTATTTCGGCGGGGAAAAAGAGGCCGCGAAGGGGGGTGAGATTCCGGAGTCGTGGAGATCTCACGACGCCTGCGAGCTCCTGAAGGCGTACGCGGGCCCCGCCAGGAGCATCCTGGTGGACTATGGAAGCGCCGACGAGTTCCTCGAGGCGCAGCTGAAACCCCTCAGCTTGGAAGAGGCCGCGAAAGCGCCGAGCTCGAAAGGGGCGGTGACTCTTGTCGTCCGCGAGCAGAAGGGCTACGACCACTCCTATTACTTTATCGCTTCTTTCATCGACGACCACGTGGAGCACGCGGCCAGGGCGCTATTGAAGAAGGCTTAGGAAAGCAGCAGGGGAGAAGGGGGGGCGTGTTGGACTTGTCTATCTTGTTTTTCTGTCAGTGTTGTTGAAGGAAAAGAAGGAGAAAAAAAGGCTATCTTCTTCTTTCTTTTCGTCTCTTCCCTCTGTCCCCGCCTCTTGTGATCATTCGGCCCTTGCTCGTAGAAAGAAAAAAGACGTATTTGATTGGTATTGATCGTTTCTGATTCTGTGTTGTTGTTGCAGCTCCTCGCTGTCCCTTCTCAATGAAAGAACGAAAACGAAAACGAAGATAACTTTTTGATGCTCCGCTCCGCTCGCGTCGCCTTTTTCTCTCCCCCACTCTCTCTTTTCTCTTCCCTCCCCGTCTCTCTCTCCCCCCCCCCTTCTCCCCTCTCCCTCTCTAAGCCGCGCAGGCCTTCTGTATGGCCTGCAGCGCCCACCTCCCCGCGTCCGTGATGGCCCTGGCGTCGTCGGCGCTGTCCCCGGACCCCTCCCCGGTCCCGCCGCCCCCGCTCGAGGAGAACCCGCCGGCGCCCGCGGCCGCGGCGGCGACGGCGGCGCCGAGCGCGGGCCTCGCCGCGAAGAGCGGGCCGCAGCCCGGGACCGCCGTGGCGACGTCTCCCACGAGGGCGATCGCCGCCCTGCGGGCGGAGGCGTCGGCGGCGGCGGGAGGGGCAGCGGCGGAAGAGGCGCCGTCGGCGGAGGGGGGGGGCGCCGCCCCGAGCACGGCGGCGCAAAAGTCGAGCGCGGCGGGGGCCGCCGGCGCCAGCGCCGCCGCGCCGCGCGCGTCGCCCGTCGCCATTCCGTTGAAGACCCCGGCGTACGCCTCCGCTACGCCGCTCCGCAGCATCGCGGCGTACTCTGCAGCTTCCTCGTCCTCCTCGTTCGATTCTCCAGAGGCGGAGGACGCCGCCGAGGCCGCCGCGGCGGCGGCGGCCGCCTGCGACGCCAGCTGCGCCGCCGCCGCGAGCGTCGGGAGCACGTGGCCGAGGTACGGCTCGAACCGCGGCCCCAGCGCAAGCGCGACGTCGCCGAACGCCGACAAGATCGGCGGCTTGACGTCCCGGGGGGTCTCGGGGCTCTGCACGGCGCGCAGTAGGGCGGCCACGAGCACGTCGCCCCAGGGGGCCAGGGCCTCGTCGCCGACCGCCCTCGCAACGTCGCCGAGCACGCCGACGGCGGCGGCGCAGACGGCCGGGGCCCGCGTCGCGGCAAGCCCCGCCTCGAGCACGGGGGCGAGTGCGGGGAGGTAGGCCGCGAAGCGCTGGCCGACGACGTAGGAGAGGGCTCCGGCGGCGAGGAGGGCTTCCTCGTGGACGACGGCGCCGTTGGCGGAAGAAGAAGAGGAGGAGCTCGAAGCGGCGGCCGAAGGCGCCGCCGCCCCCTCCTTTGGCGCCGCGCTGCTCCCGTCGTCGGCCGAGCGGAAGACGGCGAGCAGCGCCTCCATCACAGAGTCGGCGTGCGGCGCCGCGGCCGCCTTCCCGACGTCGTCCGCCGCCAACCGCTGCAGCACCACAGTCAGCACGCCGCAGAGAAGGCTTTGCAGCTCGGCCCTGCGGGCGCGCGCGTCGGCCGAGGCCGCCGCCGCGGCCGCCGCGGCGGGGCCGAGCGTCGCCGCGAGCTTCTGGAGCATGACCGGGATCAGGGCCGACACCAGCTGCGCGCCGGCGGGGCCCGCCGGCGAGGCGCGAACGACGTCGTTCAGGGCCTCGTAGGCCGAGCCTGCGGCCCTGGCCGAGGCGGCGTCCGGGGAGCCGGAGGCGCGGTCCGCGAGCTGGAGGAGGCCCGCCATGATTTCCTGCAGGTGCGGCGCGAGGGGCGACGAGGGCGGCGGCGAAGTGCTTGAAGACGACGCTTCCGCGCAAGCGTCCTCAGCCTCCTCGGCGGCGGCCTCGGCGAGCTGTGCTATCGCGTAGCACGCCTTGTCCGCGACGTGCGCCTCGTCACGCGTCGCTCCCAGCAGGGCGGCCACGGCCTGAGGCAGCGCCTCGGCCGGGAGCAGGCTCGAGAGGCTCCCTCCCGGATCCGCAGCCCCGCCGTCGTCGCCGCCGCCGCGGGCGACAAACTCGAAGACGCGCCCGACGGCCCAGGCCGTGGTGTGCCTGACCTGGCTGCTCGGGTCGCGCGTCGCGCTGAGGAGCAGGGGGAGGCCCTGCCTGGCGAGGGCGGCGAGCGAGGCCGGGGAGGGCCCCTCGAGGATGGAGCCGAAGGCGAACGTCGCGGCCTCGCGGAACCGCCACGACTCGTCGTCGCCGGAGGCGGCACCCGGGGGGGCGCCGCCTCCTTGCCTCCCGATGTTGGCCGTCACGAACGGCACCACCAGCGGCACGACGGCGTCCTTCGCGGCCCTCGCCACGAGCCCCAGCGCCGTGCCCGCTGCCATCGACAGGTTCCAAGCGCCGTCGTCGGCGTCCTGCCCCTCCTCCTGCTTGGTCAGCTGCGCGAGCAGCAGCGGCACCAGCGCGGGCGCTGCCTGCGCGACGAAGCGCCGGTTGGCCTCGGCGGCGCCCGGGACCCCGGCCGCGGCGTCGTCGTCGAGGTCGGCCTCCTCGTCGGCGACGGTGCACCAGAACTCGATCGCCTGCTTGGCGACGTCCTCGGTGTTCTCAGAGTCCGCCGCGGAGGAGCCAGCGGCGGCGGCGGCGGCCACGACCGTCGTCCCGTCGGGGCCGACGGCCTCGCCGCCGACGGCGCGCGCGGTCACCGCGAAGAGGTCCCGCATGAAGGGCTCGAGCTTGTCGTAGTGCTGGGCGGCGACCTTGACGAGGCACTCGAAGGCCGCCTCTCGGGCCCTGGCCTCGGGGGCCAGGGCCGCGCCCTCGCACATGACCTGCATGAGGTAGGCGCGCTCGTCGGCGCTCTCAAAGTTGGCGGCCGCAAACTCGAGCGCGTTGGAGAGGGCGCGCGTCGCGGCGAGCCTGACGCCCGGGTCCCGCTCGTCGCGGCGCATGCCTGCCACGACGGCCGTCAGCACCGCGTTGACCGCGTCTTGCTCGAGGACGTCGTCGTCACGGCGGCCCATCTCCTCGCAGACGTAGCCCAGGGCCTCGAGGGTGGCCGTGCGGAGCGAGGCCGAGGCGGCGGCAGAGGAGGCCGAGGAGGCCGAGTCGGCCGAGTCGGCGGGCGGCGCGGCGGCGGTCGAGGCCATCGTCCCCAGCAGCGTGGGGAGGAGAGAGGGCCAGGCCCGGGCGGGGAGGTCGACGGCGGCAACCTTGGCGACGACGAGGGCGGCGGTGCGCGCCGCGACGGAGACCTTTTTTGTTTTGTTTTTTGGTGTCGATGAGAGGAGGAGGAGGAGCGAAGAGGTTGAGAGCGAGAAGGGGGACTTGGATCGAGCGCTCGCTCGCTTTGCTCTCGACTGCCTTCTCTTGCTTCCTCTGTGTTCGATTCTCGACCGCACAACTGGCGTCTTTCTCTTCGTCTATGCTTCGCGCCTCTCGAGACTGCTTCCGTGCCCCTCCGATCGAGGAGAACGAAGAGAGAACCGGCAAGAGAGGAGGGGGCAAAAGAGGAGAAGTTCCGCAAGAGCGCATTGCAGAGCGTCGTCGACAAAGAAGAAGAAAAAAACAGTCGTCCGAAGGAACCCGACCAGCCTTCTCACCTGCGACCCGAGCGTCGCCAGGAGCGTGCTCCTGATCTGCGCCTTCACTTCCTCCGGCAGGCTCATCCATTGCGCTGCGAGGACGGCCTGTTAGTGTTGTTATGGGGAAAAGTATACGAGGGAGAGAGTGAGGATGAGCTGCATTTTCCTTGTCGCTGCCGCCGCAATCATCGTCGCCGTCGAAGAGCCATCGATCTCCCGCCGCCGCCTCCACCTCCAGTCGTCCACCATCATCACCGTTCGACCGCCTTCCTTTCTTTTCCCGTCTTCACTCCATTCCTTACCTTTTGCACCGCGCTGGGCGCGTCCAGCGCGTTCTTCAGGATCAGCCCGGCGATCTGCCTCGCCTCGGCGGGCTTCTGCTCGCCGCCCAGCTCCGCCGCGAGCGCCGCGAGGTAGGCCGCGGGCTGCGAGCTCTTCAGGTGCTCGAGCGCCTGCTCGGCCTGCTGGCGCACGGCCGCGTCGGGGCTCTGGGCCGAGACGAGGACATTAGTGAGCTCGGGCAGGGGCTGCGCCATGGCGATGGAGAGCGGAAGAGGACGACGAGAAGAAAACCTTTCCTTCTTCGGCGATCGAAGGAAAAAAGTGGGGGGAGGGCATTGCGTTTCCATTTTTTTCATTTTTTCCCCTCTCGAGAAAGAGAGACGAGACAGCGCCCGCTCTCCGCCTCACTTCCTCTTCAAGATGGAGCCTGAAACCAACGGAGAGGCGTCCACTGCCCCTCCAGATCTCTTCAGCCTCCGCGCAGAGCTCCGCTGCCACAAGGAGGACGTGAGTCGAAGGAGAGAGGAGGGAGAAGAAGAGGCGGGAGAAGAAAGAAGGGACGGAGGCATCGGCCGATCGATTGACGGGCGGAAAAACGATCCCTTTCTCAACCCCGCCACCTCGATTCTCACGAAACTCAAAAACCAACCAACCAGGTCCGCGCCCTCGCCGTCCTCCCCGACGGCTCCCTCGTCTCCGGGTCCCGCGACCGCACCATCGTGGTCTGGAGGAAGAAGAAGCGGGAGGAGGGCGAAGGAGGGGGAGAGGGCGGCGACCGGGCTCTGGTCGCCTCGGCGACGCTGCTCGGCCACAGCGACTTCGTCACGTCGCTCTGCCCCCTCCCGAGCTCCCCGTCGACCCCCCCCGCCTCGACCCCTCTCCTTCTCTCCGGGGGCCGGGACGCCGTCGGGATCCTCTGGGACGTCGCAGCCGCGGAGCCGGTCGCTAAGCTGGGACCGGGGGCGCACAAGTGGGCCGTGTCCTCTGTCGCGGCGAGGCCCGCGGCGGCGGAGGAGGCGAGGTCCTCGTCGTCGTCGTCGTCGGCGGCGGCGGCGGCGGCGGCGGCGGCGGCGGCGCTCTTCACGGCCTCGCTCGACGGGACCATCGCGGAGTGGGACCTCCCCTCCCCTTCTCTTCCCGCCTCGGCGCCCTCCAGGGTCTTGAGGGGCCACGAGGGCCCGGTGCAGGCCTGCCTGGTGCTCCCCCGCTCGCGCGCGCTCGTCTCCGCGTCCTCGGACCGCAGCGTGCGGGTGTGGCTGCCCTCGGCGCCCTCGGTCGCGCCCCCGGACCCGGGCGGCCCCGAGGAGGGGGACGGCGACGCTTCCGCGCCCCTCCCCTCCGTCGCCGCCTCCGCGGTCCTGAAAGACGCGCACGACGACACGGTCCGCGGGCTCGCGCTGCTCCCCAGCAGCAGCGGAGGAGAAGGAGGAGGCGGAGAGGGAGGAACGTTCCTGCTCGTGTCGGTCGGGCACGACGCCCTCGTCAAGCTCTGGACGCTCCCGCCGGCCCTCTTGTCTTCTCCTTCCTCGTCTCCCTCGGCCTCTCCTTCTTCTTCTGCCGATCTCACCCCGACGCTCGCGGCCACGCTCGTGGGACACACCGCTCTCGTCTATGCCGCTGCCGCGGCGGCGGCGGCTCCGGCACCGGCAACGGCGGGAGAAGGAGCGGCAGCAGGAGGAGGAGCAGCGGAGGAGAGGCCCCTCCTGGCGACGGCCTCGGAGGACGCGACGGCGCGGGTCTGGTCGGGGTCGAGCTGCGTCTCCGTGCTGCGGCACCCCGGCTGCGTCTGGGCCTGCGCCTGGCTGCAGGACGGCGACCTGGCGACGGCGTGCGCCGACGGCGTGGTGAGGCTGTGGACGCGGAGGGGGTCCGGCAGGGAGGCGCCGCAGGGAGAGAGGGAGGCGCTGGCGGCGGCGCTCGCGGCCCGGGACGAGGAGAAGGAGAAAGCGGGGGGAGGAGGAGGAGCGGGGGAACCCTCCGGCTCCGCCGCCGCCCTGCCCGCGGGCCTCAAGCTCTCCGACCCCTCCGTCCTCTCCCGACCCGGACGCCCGGGCCAGAA
>Ga0315289_10012779_pt1 | contig 11800 bp, 14 predicted proteins | sample YL17G11_40_MG_FD_203452 | JGI IMG/M metagenome (GOLD analysis project Ga0315289, IMG submission 203452) | Sediment microbial communities from Yellowstone Lake, YNP, Wyoming, USA - YL17G11_40 | ecosystem: Environmental > Aquatic > Freshwater > Lake > Sediment | place: USA: Wyoming | collected...
AACGTTTGCGTTAGTTCCACACAGAGCAGTTCCTACAATAGATGTCGCTCCACTAATACTAGTAGCAGTAATCGCAGAGGCATACATGTAGTCACCTTTGATTGTGGTAGCTCCACTAATACTAGTCGCTGTTAGGGTTCCAGTATATGCATCCGTCGCACTACAAATTGCAACATTAATTCTCCCGATATTGGAGGTTAGTAACCCACCCGTTATCGTCGAAAATGTCCCAGCTGCCATCGTAGTAGCTGTAATAGTAGCTGCATGTACGTTTGTCATGCCACTCATCGTGGTTGCTGTAATAACATTAGAATGTATATTAGAACCATGAATAATCAGAGTACTATTTCCGTCAGCTGCTTTTCCGTATAGGTTAGTAGCCGTCAGAGTCGTCATCCTTGCCGTGGTTCCACTGATGTTGGTAGCACAGATTGTATTAGTATTGATGGTTCCAGAATCAATTGTAAAGGTAGACCCTATGGTAGTAAATGTGGTAGCCTGAACTTCACTAGCGGTTAATACTCCCGCAGCAGTCATTTTAGCAACCATTGCTCCCGCACTATTCCTAACCTGCAGAAGATCTGCAGTTTGAGTCCCTTTTTGTGATCCAAGGATAACAATAGCGGGGTCATCAACGTGCATCGGGGAGACCTGTAGAGTTCCTGACAATGTTCCAGCATCGCCAATACCTACAAATTCGGTTATTCGTTTAGCCATTTATTTTCACCCCCTCTTTCATGAGATGAAAATTTCTAAATGTAAACATACTTCATCACTCCTTTAATGTAATTCACTATACAACGTAACAGTGTGGATTAATAGTCCCCACGTAATAGCCTCATTGGCGATACCAAGCAATGTTACAGGCACGGATCCTGAGAGCAAACTTGGGGTCGTTCCTGTCTGCATAGCACATAAACATATTGTAGGAGCAGCAAATCCAGATCCTGTTAAAACTGCGGTGCCACCTGGTTTTCCGTCCAGAGAGGGAGCCGACTGAAAGCTAATTATGGCTCCAGATGCCACTAAGGTTGCATTATACCTAAAGGCTCCAGCACTCCCAGCTTCTGTAGCTGTAGCTCCTGGCTTTCCTGAACACATAAAGGTAGCCAGAATATCCACGAAGACCGTCGAACTTGGAGGAACACTAATATAGGCTGCTGTTACGACTGTATTAGAGGGACTACCACACACAACGATCGCTCTAGCTTCTACACATTTTGCTTTAGCGGTTTCATAGTTCTGTAGTTTTAGTTGTACATCTCCCGAGCGATTGGGGCGGATATGTACCGTAGCAGGATTTGTAGTATCCGGCATGACATCTCCAAAACAATTTTCCGCATCGGTATTTCTACGCATTTCTTTTCACCCCCTGGGTTATGGTTTCTTTGGGCACTCTTTTTTGTGAGAACCCACTTTGAATCCAGAAGAGAAGACCTCATCACAATAAGGACATTTAAAAGACTTGGTTGGTTTTCCTTCCATGATTTTCTCTTCTTTTTTAGTATCAGATTTTAGAAGTCCAATTATAGTCTCCAGAGCTGCATTGATCCGATCATCAATAACTTTGAGTACTTCGGGGCTAATCGCCACGGACGTCTCTGGTCGAACAACTTCCACTGGGGCAGGTGGTACTATCCTTGCCTGTGTTACCGAGGATGCCGTGCTGGCTCCGGTTACTAATCGAATACTTTCATTATTCTTTAGTCTCTTTATAGCCTTATGGGCGGAGGCAACGTCGTCTCCCTGGATCATATCAAAATCTTTTCCTTTTTGAGGATGTCGATCCAAGAAAGCAATAACCTCTGGATCTGTAGTTTCAAAGTAGTGATCGAAGAAACCCACGCGTTTACCCGGAAGAATGGTAACTCTCCTCTGTTCGTCCATCGTCCTATCTGTTGGTCTCACAACTAATTGTAATTGACTTCTTTTACTAATGTACTGTGCCATAAAAATATCCTCCTTTTAGTTTTCTGACTTCAACATTTTTAGTCTTAGTATATAAGGAATTGCAAACGTATTTTCCTTTTGTTCGGAAGTCTTAGCTTCCATAAACTCAATACCTACTTTTATCTGCTCCTTCTTCTCACGAGAAAAAGGGATAATTGATTTCAATAGATAGTAAGCTTTCTTATCTTTCCACTTGGCTCGAAATTGTCCATCTGGTAAATGGATAACATAAGCTCCAGCTTTTTGAAGTAATTCCATTAGTTGGAAGTCCTTACGTGTTATCCATACATATAGACTACATTCCTCACCCTTCTTTGGTGGTTCAATTTTGATTGCCCCTATTGAATCCAATAAAGCAGCAATATAGGCTGTATCAGTATTTATCATATGTACCTCCTCAACCTAAAAGATAGGGGGGCCGAATAGCCCCCCCATACTATAGATGGTTATTAACCAGTAACACCGTACAATAACCCATGTTTCTTTTCTGAATGGAATTCACAACCGACCTCGCAAATATACTGATCCTTTACGTAGTCGTCTCCTGGATGCTGAATGTCCGTCTCCATCTGGACATCTCGATTTTGCAGATATCTGTAGATGACGTCTTCCAACTCCATTGCGAATGCATATCCACCATAATAAGACGAATAGGAAATGTCACGATATTCCAGAACGATGTCTTTAACCAAGTTAACTGTTCCGTGAGGTGACAGGTACTGAGTAATTGCAATACCATAGGTCTTGTCTTTGGGGAACATCTGAAGTTTGCCCTGTGCCCATAGAGAGATCACGGACAAAATCATCGGAGCCGCAAATAAATACCTACTGTTTGACCCATACCTAAACACTGTCCTCAAGAAGCCCTCAAATTCCGATTCTGTCAACGTTCCACCTGCATCCGTAGCATTGGTCGAAATAAAATAATCAATACCACCGGTTGCCCTGGTGTAGTTCGTTGTAGCAGTGTATTCGTAAGGAATACCAAAATAGAAGGATCTTTCCATCTCCTTCATTAATTCGATACCCTTTTTCTTCCTCTGATAAGGTCTATCTGCACCCCCGTACAATTCTGTATTAGCCAGGGTACGAGTAATTTCCACGGACTTCCGGAAAATCTGTGCATAGTTAGTCTTCTCAGATGTGACCGTACTCTTGGTGTACAAATCACTATAAGCAGAACCTTCCATGAAAGCTGTGCCAATCTTGAAGAAGTAATCACCCGCACACAAGTCAGCGGACGGAGCTCCGACAGAGTCGGAAGCGAAGTTTCTTGTTACGTTGATGACGTCAGGAGCTGTCGCTACTGCATTGACTCGCATAATTTCTCCCGTTCGGGCGAACTTTAAAAGATCACCAGGAACGAAATAAAGATGCTCTCCCGCATTAGCCGTAACGGTAGCCATGCCCGATTCAGCGGATGTTGCCAAACTTGCCCATGTAGGGATAAGTTCGTCTTCCAGCCACTTAAAAGAAGGGTTGATCGCTACTCTTTTATTTAACTTAGAAACCAATACGTACAAAGGTGCGGCATTGGGCTCCCGCCCTGTTAACTTACAGTCGCCTGTAAGATCGGACTATTTCTTCAATCAAATTCTAAAATTTGATTGGCTCTCCGCTTAGTCTCTGAGGGTAAAATCGGTTGTTCTTTCTTAAGTCTACGAAGCCTCTCAATATACAGTTGGAGACAAGGATCATCTTGAAGTTTTGGTCTATCTTTAAGAGATTTCCCCAGATATCCCATACTTTGACGATAATCAATTAATTCTAACATAGTTTCGGCTTGAGACTTCTTTGCAGTTAGATAAGGTAAAACGAGTTCTAGGACCTTTTTGGTACTGCCTTTTCCTGTCGTATTGAGATTTATTACCCAACGTCCTTCGCCTTTTAGTTTATATTTGGCCGTCGTATAACAAAATCCAACTCCAGGAATCTTTTTATAAATTTCACTTACTCGTTTTAATAAATAGACGTTACTATTAGAGATTGTTAGCCACATATAGAGGTTTACTCGCTCAACGTGATGTTTATATCTTCCACTATCACTCTCGGCCTTGTAACCCCTCCATCCAGCCACAATACATCCTTCTCCATCTATTATACCTGCTAACCATCCGATTTGTTCCCTGCTAATTTGCTCCATGTCCATTTGCTTTTCCTCCTTTGGGGAAATGGTTTTGGGAGCTCTCCTAGCATTGAAGAGAGCTTTGAATTTGCCAGAGCTTACCGCAGTAGCAAATAAATTTTATCCGCCATATCAAGAACTTTTTGGTTAGCGGTGATACCACTGGTTGTACTTACTCCAGAGATTAAACTAGTTGCCATATATTATTTCACCTCCATTCCCCTGACAAAAAGGGCCAAGCTGTCTTAGGCGATTAAACGCCTTTTAAAATATCTAGACTTCTAGGTCCAGACTTCATCATAGCATCAAAGTCTTCCTCTTCTTGAGTCTTAGCGGTCGTTCTAGGAACGACTTCAGACTTCTCCTGAGCAGTCGTTGATGTAGATGACATAATGCCTGCTGCTGCTTTACGTCTTTTTATCTCTTCTGTGATCGCCTGCTTAGCCTTCTCATATGACGAGGCCTCCACCTCGGCTCTGATTTCAGCTCTCAGTTTCTCCATATCGGTAACAGAAGTCGTAGTAGAAACGTTGGTTGGCATAGATACCCCTTTGGCTTTTGCTAATGTTTTAGCAAAGTCATATAGTTTTGGTAATCCACTAATATCGCTATCCCACTCTGGATGGATCCTACAAGCTTCAGCAAATTCGGCTTTAATGTTATCAAAATCCGAATGCTCTGACCTAAATTTCTCAAAGGTTGTACGCCTTAATGAGAATGTGTCATAGTCTCTAATCTGCTCGACAGAGACTCGTTTAGAAACTTCCTCTGCTACCTGCCTAGCCACTCTTTCAGCAATGACTTTCGCATTAGCAACAGGGTTGTCTAAGAAGCCTAGATCATCCATCTCAACTTCCGGCTCTGGAGCCCTCACGGGTGGAGGCGTTGGTTGAGGTGTTGGTTGACGATATTCCTCTCTTGGTTTTCTACTTAACTCCTGTACTACATTTTGTAACTGGGACACTTCTTGAGACTTTCGTGTTAACTCAGCCTCTTGGTCCTGCATAGCTTTCAACATCTTTGTAAGAGATGCAGCCTCATCCTTATCTCTAAACTTTTCAGGCATTAAGTTTAAGAGTTCAGCTTGTCCTTTGGGTGCTTCAACTACTGGAGGAGTAGTCTCTACACTTGCAGGGGCACCGGATGGTTCGGGTTGGGTTGCCTGTGGTGTTGGAGCATTCTGAGGTTCGGACTCAGACTCCGCAAACAACAGAGCAAGTTCTTGGTCGCTTAAGAGATCGAGCCCAGAGTGTACTTTATCTTTGAGTTGTTCGATACTCTTCTGCTGGTCATTCATAGCATTATCCTCCTATTTTTTAATTTTCTCAGCCATTGTATTTGCGTCTTTGACCCGAGTCTCAATCCATTTAAGTAACTGCTTGAGTACCCGTATTTCCGCTCGTATATCGGCGAGATCCTCACGAGAAGCTCCCAGAAAGCGGGATTCCTCGATGTTTGGTACCATAAAACCCTCGTATAATAACTTCCACCCATAGGTATCAGTCATATTTACAAGAGCTCCTCCCAGGGTAAGAATATCTTCTATTTTATTTTTATCACGGGGTATCGTTGTTCCATCCTCTAACAATAAATCTCTTCGTTCTAGACTCATTAGACTTCTCCATTTTACAGTTTCTTTAGAGCCTCTTCAGCCCGTTTCTTTAAATCTTCTATAGCCTCTTTACTTAGTTTCTCCATGTTTAGATATTTCGGATTATTCTTAAGTATGAAATACATGGAGCCTGCTCCAACCAACCAACATACAATGGCCAAAATAAGATAAGACATGCTATCAACCTCCTTTTATCCAACTATTCCTGGAGGACCTTGTAGAGCTCCCCCTCCCGTTATCCTCATTAATTCTGCCAACTGAGCTTCTTCCGGCAATGCTCCCTGCCCAGGAACTGGGGGACCTGGCGGCATTGGGGGGCCGTTGGGTCCGGGCAATCCGGGACCTCCAGGTCCAGGCATGGGGGGACCCTGGGGAGGTGGTTGTCCCTCTTGTCCTGGAGCCGGAGGTTGAATACTAATATCTGCTACTGGTATCGGTTGCTGTTGCAGCAAACGATTTGCATTCTTAATATCGAACGAATCAAGTAACATCTTACGTAATTCAAGTTGGTTAATATAGGGATCCTGATTAAATAACTGAAAGGCCTGCATCATTTGCTGTACTCTAACTTCCTTAATAGCAGATACAGACGATCCCATCGGTTGAAAGTTGTACATCTTTAGGATATCGGTAATATCTTGTTGATAGAAGGATTGTCCGTTTCTCTGTCGAAATTCCTCTTCTCCTACAATACGAGCAAACTCGGAGGGTTCCAGAAAAGCGTAATCTAACCACAAAAACATTTTAGCCATACTTCTTAATACAGTAAACTCTAACATCTTTACTACGGTATCAAATCTCACGTTCGAAGCTTGTTGTAATTTTACAATTCCTGTTGCTGTTTCACGTCGCATTGGAGGTTGACCAGAGTCGTAAGGATGCTCACCAATAGCTAAATCCATATCTCCTTTGATAATCTCTTCTTCCTTATATGCAGAACCAGTTACATCAGGAGTGTCAATAGGCTTTATCGCATTAACATCGTTGGACAAAATTACATTCCCAGGATATGAAATAAGACTGTCGAAATCAATATCAGCATATTTATTAGCAATATACATACGATTAATGATAAGATTAACGTTGTCCATCCTTTGGTTGCGTACATCGTTTAATTCCTCCTGTAAACTTTCTGCAATTTCAGGAATACCTATTCCATAAAGCTCGTGCTGTACTGGGACATATCTCGCCATAATAAATGGGAGTAATCCCCCAAAGGGGTTCTTCTCCTTCTTTAAAACTTCTCTCCTTGCCCCAATAGTGTAAATAAACTCTCTATCCCAATATTCTAATACCTCTACTACCTTTCTATTTGAATCAAATCCATACTCATCCAAAATACCAACACTGGTCAACCTTTTCTTCTTATACTCATCTACCGCCATTATGCTTTCCAATTTTCCAAGAAGTTCTGGGACATTCTCATAAAATCCAGCTCTGGACATACTCTCAAGATCTTCATAGTCTGTATAGGATAGTTGGATTATATACTTCATTCGTCGAATTGACTTTGCTCTGTAATCTGGAAAGACGTGGAATAAATCAATGGGTTCCACATCGATATAGTTAAAACTGGCCAATTCATCATTATTAAATTTAGGGATAACCTTGGCAAAAGACGACCCATAAATTGCACATTCTTTAAAGAACTCTAAAATCTTACTAAAAAACTCCAATTGATCTTCATCTAATTGATATTCCAAAAGTCGTTCAAGAAGAATGGCAAGATCCTCGGATGCTCCCTTACGGGGTTGCACCGTTAGGATTGGTCGGGTATTGAAAATCGTTCCTAGCATCTTTGGAACTACAGCCTCTACTTTAGAAAAGATATAAGGCACAAAGATATTAGACTTATAGGGTGTATCCGATACACTCCTATAATTGCGATATAGTTTATAAAATCTCTTCCATCGTGTCTCTTGACTATCTCTCCACTGTTTAACGGCATTGTACAAATCAGAGACATATTGAACTGGATCCTCACGTAAAGTAGTTGGCATAGTTTATTCACCTTATTCTGGCTTGGGTTTTAGGGCCTCACTTACAGTATTCATAGCATCAATAATATCTGTAATTATTCCCTTTCGTGCAGCAGGAACTTCTGGATGTAGGGGCTTTTCCTCGTCTACTGGTTGAACAGGTCTTTTGTATTCTGCCCTATGTCTTGTAAAGTAATCGTCCTTCCAATCATCATCTTTATACTTCTTTCCTGCCATATATAACACTCCTTATTTTGGTTTCTTTCCTAAAAAGTATCCAGTTGTTTGCGAAGCCGTTTGAGGTTTCCTTTCATACTTCCATCCGGGGGGACGATACACGATATTAGCCATACATACATAACGTAAGGCATCTAGCAAATGGTCGTCCTTCTTTCTTGGAGCTTCTTTAGGATTATACTTATCCTTTCGTCTAGCATACTCATCCCATACGTAGTGCTTGAATTCCCGTATAAGATTTCTACAATTTTCTGTAATGTACAACGCTGGCTTCTTACCAACTCCAGGATTTAGGAGGGAGGTTACTTTTAAAATTCCACTCTGAACATCCTTATGAGCCTCAGTAATATAGATCCCATACTTACTCGCCAACTCCTGGGCTTCACTCATTCCAGTGATAGATTGGGGAGCATTGAGGGATGTATCAGCAATGGCCAACCTTGGAGGCCAGCGAACTCCGAGTTTCGCCTTAATCTTCTCAGCTAATTCAGAGATGATACATTGTTCATAAATCTCATCGTAAACCGTCCAGACATTGTCCTTATTTAAACCCAAGAACAAGATCCCGTGAGGATTACGATCGTGCAGATCCATTCCGATAGCCAGTAACCAATCTTTGTCCGGGGTGGTTACGGCTGGTATTACATGTTTATCTTGATCCCATGACTTATAAATCAGACCACTCTTTGGAATAAACATCCCGTGTAATACTGAATCTAAACTATCCTGCATTGCTGGATCTTGTTTAATAGTTTCAATTGCTTCCTTACTTAAGTGAGGATTATCAAAAATGCTCACATGGACATTCTCTACTGCCGGAGGAACTGCTCTGGGATTATCATATAACTCATCATATATCCAATTGAGACCATGCAAGGGAGTACAGGTTATAATAAGTTTACCATTAATACCACTACTAATTGTACGCATGAAGTTAGACTCATATAAATCTCTAGGAGGCTCCTCATCCATCCAACATATGTGACGTTCAGTTCCTTCATACTTTTCCACATCCTGTTCGTAGGATTTAAACTCAATGAAGGTGCCATTGTGTAGAATCATGACCATATCGTCTTTAGTAGGCATCTTCTTTATTGCATGTCGTGGCAACCACTCCATAAACATAGGAAGTAGGATTGCTCGAACACCCTCATTAGATACCCCACAGACTCTTATCTTGAGCGGCGGGTCAGGATAATCCAAGTAAGGATGAATACCAAGAGCAGCCCAAGAGCACTCCACAACACCCCAAGTCGTTTTTCCAGACCTCTTTCCTCCAAGTAGGAGTCGTGTTTTAGCAGTGCTTGTATGCATCTTAAGTAATTTTTGATTATTGACTTCATAGTTTAATAGTTTATCAGCAGCTGCTAAATGACGTTCGGTGATGATGTCATATTCTGCCATTAGGTCTCCACGTAAAGTACGACACTCGCACGAGGAAGTCTAGTGACCGCTACGTTGGCAGCACTAACTACTCGTTCAGTTCCAGCATCTGTGGCATGATCTTTATTATCCCCGGCTGCTGAATAACGTACTATACTATTATATGTCACAAATACAGTACCGGCACTGGCCGCTATCCCAAAAAAGTGAGCACAGGGTTTTGCAGAATAGGGATTGGCTGACGGGATAGTTGTAGTTGAGAGCACAACTGTTCCTAAAGGACTGTAGATTGTCACAATCCCTGCCGAACATGACGACGCTCCTGCTGTTATTGGAGTCCAACTATCACCCCATCGTAAGCCCTGTACTTCTATTCCCCACACTCTTCCCTCAACTCCACACATCGCCGTAAGAGCAGTGCTTCCGGTCGTGGCGGGTGTCCAAACAAATGGTATTGTGTGTGCTACAAAATTTCCTCTTGATCCCATTATTTCATTCCTCCGTAGTTGTATTTAAAAATGCAACGATTGCTCGTATTGCTTTAGATAGATTATTGAAAACCCACTCTTCCTTAAATAGTCCTGCCCATACAGATAGGATATACCCATTATCCGCTTCCCTAATCGTAATCTCTTTCTTCACCCTACGTTTTGGTGGAGGGGATGGCGGGGGGACAGCAACATCATTACTTAAAGGTACTTCTATAACTCCACTCTCTATATCCCCCGGACCGTGCTTTATAATCTTTGTTGGGGCTGGTAGTTCCGGATTTTTGTCGATATTCGTTCCCGCTATTACCTGATCATCTATATTCGATCCCATATATTTCTCTCCTTATACACTCACATGGGTGACATGTTCATACCAAGATAATTCTAAATTTAATGTTAATCCTGCGGCATCACTTTCTACCTCGAAACAATACTCTGTATTTTGATCCAATATCCACTCATTAGTGTCTCTACCTTCTCCGCCGTGTTGTTTTGCAGCCCCGGAGTATTCTTGCTGTAATTGAGTTCCATTTCCCGTCTTAGTTACGTCAGTGGAGTACTTCCCAACCGTTGGGGTGAGAGAATTGTCAATTATTGAGGATGTCAATCCACTATTCCTATTCCTATTCACGGCAGCAACATGAGTCCCAGTATTATCCGTGATCGTTGGAGCTTCATAGATATTGAGATAAGCAGCCCCAGAAGATCCCCACCGGGCAAACATATGAATCCACTTTCCAGTAACATTCGGAGTCTTTAAATAAATATTAATTGTCTGACCATCGCCCTTGCTCGTGCCCGAGTGAAAGGCATTATAGGTATTCCCCTCATGGATCTCATGATGAGCAAAATCTATCGTAACTAAAGGACCGTGGGTTTCTGTCGAGTTGGATCCCACATTATCAATTACAGGTTGACTAGATTGACCACCTTCACTATCGGAACCATAGATATCTGAATCTGTCCTTAAAGACCCGTCCGGCATACATGTTAAGAATGTAGCTCTTCCCGCTACTACAGAGGCCCCCACACTTCCAGCACTATTTTCAATGGCCATTATTGAAATACCCTTATCATATACGTAGTCTACCGCATCTGCTCCCTGAGCTTTGACTACATTCTCGGCCATATTGGAATCAACAACATAAAGATCACCATACGTCGACGTTTGAGGCACTTCTAGTTGGAGGTCTCCCACCAATCGGGAAAACAACTTTCCAGTAGCATCACACGTCACCTGCAAGTCCCCCACATTGGCGGACGCATATACTGATGTTATATTACTTGCCATTTGTCTCTATTTTCCTTGTGGTCTACTTTGTGTTCTTTGTCTACGCAATATTGATTTAACTTCTATGTTGGGGTGTCTACGATCTACACCCAAGTAACCGACGATAATTCCACCATTTGAAAGGTGGATTTGTTTTTTACTACAATCTACTAATCCTCCATCAATACAACCACCCAACATGATAACTGTCCTACACTTACCAGAAGAAGCTGACCCCCCAAGGAGTGATCCCCCACTAGCTAACCACTCATATAATTGTGTTGCTGGAAACCACTCATAGGCAACATCTCCTCCGATAATGGCCCCTGCTATAGCATTTACAATCCTAGATCTGTTTTCAATTGATAATCCCCCAAGGATGACTCCGCCAAGAGCATCAAATAAAAATCCCTTATTCAGAGTTGCGTGTCCACTAGCAATCCCTCCTCCTATGGGGAATGTCAAACATTTTCTTATCTCATCTGCTAATCCACCATCTGTAGAACCACCAGACATAACAGCAACTAAACCTTTATTTTTAGTAGCCGATCCCCCAGTAATGACTCCTTCTATAGATGAGAAATATCTCTTTCTTAATTCATCAGCAGATCCACCTAGTAAAGATCCTCCAACCACCATCCACTCGTATAATTGAGTTCCGGGAATCCACTGATAGGCAGTCGTTCCAGCAGTGATGGAACCACCAACCATACTAGTTGAGAAACCTTTATTTCTAGTAACTACTCCTCCAAC
>Ga0315289_10012780_pt1 | contig 11798 bp, 3 predicted proteins | sample YL17G11_40_MG_FD_203452 | JGI IMG/M metagenome (GOLD analysis project Ga0315289, IMG submission 203452) | Sediment microbial communities from Yellowstone Lake, YNP, Wyoming, USA - YL17G11_40 | ecosystem: Environmental > Aquatic > Freshwater > Lake > Sediment | place: USA: Wyoming | collected...
TCATGACCACCCAACACACCCGTGTACGTCGCCATCTGAACGTGGTCAACCCACTTACCAGCACCTGCGTCATAAACCTGCAATATGGCGTAAGTGGAGTCATACCCAGGCTCGCTCTCGTTATTGTAGTCATAGTCAAGCTGGATCTGGTTACCTGCGTTATAGGTGTAGGGCTTGGTGACTACGGTCTGGTGCCAATTGTTACCATAACCAGTGCCAGTCTGATCAACAAAGCAAAGATCAATACACTGTTGGTTGGTGGCGCCGCAAAAAAGAGACTTCGTCCCCGCAATCACGCAGTTCGCGCCCAGCGTGGCATTGTCTACCACATGAAAGTAGTCCTCCACTTGCGTTCTGTTATCAACGCCCACCCAACCGTCCATGTTGAGCCCGCTGTGCGGAGTGCCGTTAAAGCCAGTTGCGCTCCACGTCCACATTTTTCTGTTCACCCAACCAGAACCCGACGGCTCAGCAGCGTAAGGCTCACCGCCAACAATCACAGTCCCGCCATAGTAGAACGTGTCAGTAGGAGTCTGGCTCACACCGAACACGCCACGGGCCGGACCAGCCGTGCCTGTGGAAGCGGCCCTGCTAGAGGGGTCATCAAGCATCGGTACTTTTCTCTCGAGCTCCCGGGCTTGGGTAGTCACCGCTGCGCTCACGAGAGCGACGAGGAGAACAAGTGAAAGCGCTATCGCCTGTCTCATTTCACTACTCCTCCTGAATAGGGACAAACTTCACCTTGTTGCATCAATCTATTCACATCAGAACCTGGAGAGCCACGGCCACCCTCCGGCTCCAACGAACAATCTCATGCTGCTTGTCTCTTACCCTTTGTTTCTGTTTCTGTTTCTGTTTCTGTTTCTGTTTCTGTCTCTGTCTCTGTCTCTGTCTCTGTCTCCGCCTCTGCCTCCGTCACCACGTTCTCACTCTAACCACTTCACTCTAACAACCGCGAGCTTTCGCCAGAGTGGACTATCTCAAAATCACTATCTTCTTCGCGCTCCTGTAGCCAACAGCCTCCAACTGGTAGAAAAAGACCCCGCTCGAGACTCTCTCGCCACGATCGTTCGTCCCATCCCATATAACTTCGTAAGGCTCTCGCCGCGCAGTCTTGTTCTCATTTACGAGTGTCCTGATGACGCGACCACTCGCGTCAAAGACTCTCAGACAGACCATCCCGGGCTTGCCAACTGTGTAGGCGATCTTTGCAGTTGGGTTCATCGGGTTGGGGAAGTTCTGACCCAGCGATGTGACAACAGCCGGAGCGGGTGCGGGTTCCTGCGGAATCCCGACATCTGGTCCGGGGCACTGCAAAAGTGTGTCATAATTGCCCCAAGCCAGGATAGTCCCAAACCATGAGGTCATGAAACTATCTGAACCACACGCAAGCGGTCCCTGCGAGGCATCAGTCCTGATTAGACAAAAATCATAACCCTCGGTGAACGTCTTGAAATATGTCCCACTACCGGGCATGTACACAGAATCGCTCACCGCTGCATATCGCTTCGTCGGCCTAGAATCGTACTCAGTCTCCGCAACGCCTCCGCAGCCGGACGCCGCCGACACTCCTATAACCGAGAGCGCCCTACCTCTGGGGCAACCGTTCGACCGGACAACGTATGACTCAGGATTACCGGCCACGATCCTCCCACCAGCTACGCCGTTCATCGGAAGACAAAAAGTGAAGTCACCATTCTGCTCAGCGTACGACGACTTGTCATAGGTCGCGCAGAGTGTGTTGTTGAGAAAGTCCTTCCCCCACGGTGTCCTCCTGTTCAGCTCCCTCACCACCTGATCACCACTCAACCAGAAAAACCGGGGCGTGTACCAACTGCTGTACAAACGAAGCCAGCTGTCGATCATGGTAACGTCCGTCTGGTACATGCTGTAACCGTATACGTTCCCCGCATTCAGTATGCAGTGCGTGTACGCAAGCATCTGTTGAATGGTAGCACCTGGGCCCCAGTTGTACTTGTCAGTCCCAGGGCCACCGATCTGTCCTGGGTTGGCTGCCCAACGACCGATACCGTTCCTCAAGTCACTCGCCGGACCAAGCCTGTTGAAGGTATCAAAGCTAAAATTGTTCGCCTTGAGGTGACGCGCGATCCTGTCAGAGTTTCTCTCATTCCAGTTACCCCTCTGACCGAAATGGTCAGCAACAATCAAACATGGCCAGTGAAGCCCACCCGTACCATCGTCCGACATCATCGGGAGAATTTCGAACTCCTCAGGATCCTGCGTCGCCGTGTCAGGAAGGAAAAACCCTTCGAACGAACCGGCGTATCTCGCTTTCAGGAAGTACTCTATCCTCGTACCGGGGACAAAAACGTTGTTCGGCAATATCTCCTTGCCCTCAGGCAGGCCATTGGCAACTCTGACCGGATCTTGCTCGTGAAAACAAGCCATGTAACGGCCAGGATAAGGTATCGTGCCCGTACCGGGGGCGTCGGTATACTCAGCGGTGTCCATCCTCGCCCCAACCCAACCACCCCCTGTAACGCCGGGAAACCATGTGGTAAAGAATGGATGCGTGGTGGCCTGCCGAGCTCCAACTTTGGCCATACGGAAGACTAAGTAAACTTCCGTGTTGTCAGCATTACCCCGGCAAACCAGCGTGTCGCCAAACATCGGGGGTACAAGGTTGCTGAGATAGTTGGGAGTCCTGGTGTCGGCAGTGCTGGTAGGGTTAAGAGTGCCGTCTTCCGCAAACTGATCCTGCCAGTAGTCGAGCTGGGTCATACTGATGTAAGGGGCCCCTACCGGGCCAAAAGTGGCAAATGTGACATTGTCGAAGTAAGGCGTGGCGTTGCACTGATAATCACACATTTCCCACATCTCGTCGCACTGATTGGTGACCCCCACCGTAATCTGAATCTGCTCTGCGGTCGGAGGTACGTACGGGGAGACATCAAAGGAGAGCGTGGCGCAGCTTGTGCCCTCAAGCGTGATATATGTATAGTAGTCAGTTAGCCATGGACTCCAGCCTCCAGACCCGCAAGCTGGCCTATACCTAACCTGCCAATACATCCAAACCATGTTATACATTCCTAGATTCGCAAACCTCTCAAATTGTAGGACCTTGCCACTCAGACCGGGATGGCTCAAAAGGTCAATAATCGGCGAGACAATGTAGTTATCTTGGTAAAAAGGGTGCGGGTAGTTAGGCGTAGCTGGATCGTACATGACAATTACACTGTCTGCCATCTCACACAGCCCGGGGACCGCTGTCACGCACGGGTCCTGAGTGAGTCCAATTGGCAGGTCGTTCACATGTTTGGTCCTTGCGAAATCGCCCACGCCGCTAATCACAATCGTCTGCCAGCCAGCCGGAAGACTACCAACCGCCACACTCTCAAAGTCCTCGCTGTCAGTTACATCACCAGTGAGAGCATAGCTGTCGAGCAAGAATGCACCGCAACTTGTGGGGAAGGCGTTGTCTTGATCGGAGTAACCACCATCGCTGATGAAGTTGAACTTGATGCGGAACTGCACAGGCGGAGTCAAGCCTGCCATCCTGGAGTCGATATCGAAGGTTTCTGTGCCAGTCAGGATGCCCGTATATCGGGCCAACACACTGTGGTCAATCCACTTCGCCCCGACAGGGTCATATGTCTGTAATGTGACATATGTGGAATCATAGCCGGGTTCACTCTGATTCCCATAGACATAGCCAAGATTTATCTGGTTGCCGGCACTGTATGTGTAGCTCTTTGTGACAACGGTCTGGCGCCAGTTGTTGCCATAACCGGTCCCGTTTTGGTCCCCATAGCAGAGATCTTGGCTCTCCTCGTTGGTGACACCGCAGAAAAGAGACTTAGTGCCAGCTATCACGCAAGTGGCACCCATTGTGGCATTGTCGGCCACATAGAAGTAATCATCCAGCTGGGCGGTGTTATCAACGCCCACCCAGCCATCCATGTTGAGACCGCTGTGTGGAGTGCCGTTGAAGCCAGTTGCGCTCCACGTCCACATTTTTCTGTTCACCCAACCAGAACCCGAGGGCTCAGCAGCGTATGGCACGCCGCCAATGAGGACGGTCCCACCGTAGTAGAACGTGTCGCTTGGGGTCTGGCTCACGCCAAAGACACCACGAACAGCACCACCAACTGCGCCAGTTGACGGCGTCCTGATAGCCAGCTCGTCCGGCACCGGCACTTTTCTCTCGAGCTCCCGGGCTTGGGTAATCACTGCGACGCTCACGAGAGCCACGAAGATCACAAACCAAAACACTATAGCCTGTTTCATTGCACTACTCCTTCTGAATAGGGACACACTTCACCTTGTTACACCAATCTATTCAGGTCAGAACCTGGAGAGCCACGGCCGCCCTCCAGCTACAACGGACAATCTGACACAGCCTGTCTCTGTTTCTGTTCCTGTTCCTGTCTCTGTCTCTGTCTCTGTCTCTGTCTCTGCCTCTGCCTCCGTCTCCGCCTCTGCCTCCGTCTCCGTCACCAGATTCTCACTCTAACCACTCCACTCTACCCACCGCGAGCTATCGCCAGAGTGGACTATCTCAAAATCACCATCTTCTTCGCGCTCCTGAAACCACCCGCCTCGAGCTGGTAGAAAAAGACCCCGCTCGAGACTCTCTCGCCCCGATCGTTCGTGCCGTCCCAGATAACTTCGTAAGCGTCGCGTCTCGCTTCCCTGTACTGATCCACAAGTGTTCTAACAACGTGACCGTTAACATCAAAGACTCTTAGCCAGACCCTCCCAGACTTGCCAACGGTGTAGGTGATCTTTGCCGTCGGGTTCATCGGGTTAGGGAACGCCTGGCGCAGAGAGGTAACAAGAGGCGGCAAATCTGCGGGTTTCCCCACAATCAGATCATCACCAGGGCAACCGTAGTGCCCCCAGTTCAACGCGCAGCCAAGCCAAGTTGTCATGATACTGTCGGGACCGCAGGCAAATAAGCCTTGAGAAGCATCCGTCCTCATGACACAAAAATCATACCCCTCCGTGAGCGTCGAATACCATGCGCCACCCGGGACGTTGACAGAATCACTGACAGCGGCGTATCGATTCGTTGGCTGCGAGTCATACTCCCTTTCGGCCACGGCGTTGCAGCCCGCAGCAGTTGACACCCCGATCACGCTGTACGTCCTCGGACACCCGTTCGTACGAATCACATACTGCTGGGGGCCACCACTCAGCCTACCTCCGGCGACCGCATTCATCGGCAAGCAGTAGGTGTAGTCGTTGTTCTGCGAAGCATAGTTCGAATGAACCTGGGTAACGCACAGAGTGTTGTTAAGGAAGTTCCTGCCCCAAGGAGTTCTTCTGTTTAGCTCCCTCGTTACCTGATCACCGCTCAGCCAGAAGAACCTGTGGCTTGAACCAGGGCTGGTATACAGGTTGAGCCAGCTACTGATCATGTCAACGTCTGGCTGGTACATGCTGTAGCTATATACATTGCCAGCGTTCAGTAAGCATTGATAGTAGCTAAGCATCTGCATGATTGTCGCACCAGGACTAGCGCAGTACTTGTCGGTCCCCGGTCCACCAATCTGACCGGGGTTAGCTGCCCAACGGCCAATACCGTTGCGCAGATCGCTGGTCGGACCCAGCCTGTTGAAGACATCAAACTCAAAGTCATTACTACTTAGATGGCGCGCAATCCTGTCAGAGTTTCTCTCGCCCCAGTTACCCCTCTGACCAAAATGGTCAGCAACAATCAGACACGGGTGCGCAACCCAGCCATATTGTTCCCTGTACATCGGCAGGACCTCAAACTCTTCGTACCTGCCCTCTGTTGTGTCTGGAAGGAAAAACCAGCTGGGCGAACCCGTATATCTCGCCTTTAGGAAGTATTCTATCCTAGTACCCGGCACGAAGATGTTGTTCGGCAATATCTCCTTACACTCCGGCAAGGCATTCGCAATCCTGACAGGATCGTCCTCATGAAAGGTACACATATACCGACCACCCACCGTGATCGTACCGGTCCCCGCTGAGTTCGTTACCCTAGTCGTGTCCATCCTCGCCTCTTTCCAACCACCGCCCGCGACCCCGGGGAACCAGGTCGTAAAGAAGGGGTGTGTGGTGCTCTGTCGGGGTCCAACCTTCGCCATATGGAACACAAAGCGAACCTCCATGTTGTCAGCAGCAACACGGCAAGTCAGAGAGTCACCAAATATCGGTGGCACGAGGTTACTAAGATAGTTCGGTATCCTCGTGTCCGCCGTGCTCGTCGGGTTCAATGTCCCGTCCTCAGCAAACTGATCCTGCCAGTAATCGATCTCCCTCATGCTGATGTACGGAGCAACGGCAGACCCGTACACACCAACCGTACAGTTGTCATAGTACGGTGTAGCGTTGCACACGTTTGAACAACCGGTGCCCCATGGATCCGTATCGCAGTAGTTCAACACACCCCAAGCAACCTGCATCTGCTCAGCCTCAGGCGGTATAAACGTAGAAAGATCAAAATCCATCGGACGACAGCTCGTGCCCTCTGCTGTGTAGTACACATAGTTGTCGCTTACCCACGGACCCCATCCGCCCGACTCACAACCCGGTTTGTACCTAGCCTGCCAGTACATAAAGATCAAATCTCCCATAGGCAGACTGGCAAACCTCTCGCAGTGCAGACTTCTGCCTGGAAACCCAGGATGTGCCGAGAAGTCAATGACAGGGGACTTTGCATAGTTGTCCTGGCACAGCGGATGCGGATATGACGGGTTACTCTCATCAAACAGCACCAGTACGCTGTCCGCTATCTCGCACCACTGGGTCCCCAGTTGTGCAACGCAGGGATCCTGAGTCAGGGCAATCGGCAAATCAGGCAAATACCGAATGTGAGCATAGCTACCGCAACCAGCGACCCACTTCAACCAGCCCATCGGTAGCCCACCAACAGCCACTCCCTCAAAGTTCTCACTGTCAGGAACGGTGTTGATGTCGAGAACATAGTTGTCAACCTCAAGACCACCGCATACCGTCGGGAAATGACCGTCCTCATCCGAATACCCATTATCAGACCTGAACGTGAACCTGATGCGGAACTGAACCGGTGGGGTCAAACTAGCCATGTACGAATCTACGTCAACCGTCTCATGACCATTGACGAGATCCGTGTACTCGGCCACTGTGTCGTAATCAACCCACTCACCCGCAATGGTGTCATAAGTCTGCAATATGACGTCAGTAAAGTCATACCCTGGCTCGCTCTCGTTATCGTAATCATAATCGAGCTGGATCTGGTCACCAGCATTGTAGGTGTAGGCCTTTGTGACTACGGTCTGACTCCAGTTGTTCCCATAACCAGTACCAGCCTGGTCAACATAGCAGAGATCAATAGACTGAGCGTTCGTCACACCGCAGAACAGAGACTTTGTCCCAGCGATCACGCAGGCCTGCCCCATCGTGGCATTGTCTGCCACGTAGAAGTAGTTCTCCATCTGTGTGTTGTTGTCCCAGCCGTTCCAACCGTCCATCCTGAGGCCACTATGCGGTGTGCCATTGAAGCCGCCCGCGTCCCAGGTCCACATCTTCCTGTTTACCCAGCCGGGAGCGGAGGGCGCGGCAGCGTAGCGCTCACCACCAACAATCACCGTTCCGCCATAGTAGAACGTGTCGGTGGGAGTCTGGTTCACGCCAAACGCACCGCCAACACCACCAACTGCGCGGACGGAAGTGGTCCTGCCAGGGACGTCATCAAGCATCGGAACTTTTCTCTCAAGCTCCCTGGCCTGAGCAACTGCCGTGACGCTCCCGAGAGCAAGGAGGATAGCAAATGAAAACGCCAGAGCCTTTTTCATTTCACTCACCTCTGTGAAGAGAAACACTCTTCTGTTTGTTGCACCAATCTATACACGTCAGAATCTGGAGAGTCACGGCCACCCTCCAGCTACAACGCATAATCTGATGCAGTTTGTCTCTTATCTTCTGCTTCTGCCTCTGCCCGTACCCCTGTCCCTGCCCCTGCCTTTACCTTTACTTTTGCTTTTGCCCTTGCCTCCGTTATCACCTTTCCATTCTAGCCACTCCACTCCAACAACCGCGAGCTTTCGCCAGAGTGGACTATCTCAAAATCACTATCTTTTTAGTGCTCTTGTAGCCAGCCGCTTCGAGCTGGTAGAAAAACACGCCGCTCGAGACTCTCTGGCCGCGATCGTTCGTCCCGTCCCAGATAACTTCGTAAGGTTTGTCTCTCGCATCCAGATACCGGTCAACAAGCGTTCTAATCACGCGACCACTAGCATCAAAAACTCTCAACCAGACTCTGCCAGACTTGCCAACAGTGTAGACAATCTTCGCAGTCGGGTTCATCGGGTTGGGAAACGCCTGGCGCAGGGAGGTAACAGGCGGCGGCAAAACTGCGGGTTTCTCCACACCTGGAAATACGTCGATGCCACACGTATAGTAAAAAGAACCGTAACCACCCCAAACTAGCACTGACATGAGCCAGGTTTCCAGAAAACCGTCCGAACCACACGCGAGCGGCCCCTGCGAGGCATCCGTCCTGATTGAACAAAAATCATAACCCTCGGTGAATGTCTTATAGTACGCCGAGGCACTCGGGATGTAGACGGAATCGCTCACCGCAGCATATCGCGTCGTCGGCCTAGAATCGTACTCAGTCTCCGCAACGCCTCCGCAGCCAGACGCCGCCGACACCCCTATAACCGTGAGCGCCCTACCCCTGGGGCAACCGTTCGACCGGACAACGTATGACTCAGGACTGCCGGCCACAATTCTCCCACCAGCGACACCGTTCATCGGAAGACAGAAAGTGAAGTCATTGTTCTGCTCGGCGTATGAAAAGTTAACGTAGGTGGCACACAGTGTGTTGTTGAGAAAGTTCTTCCCCCAAGACGTCCTCCTGTTTAGTTCCCTCACTACCTGATCACCACTCAACCAGAAAAACCGGGGCGTGTAAGCGTTGCTATACAAACGAAGCCAGGTATCGATCATGGTAACGTCCGTCTGGTACATGCTGTAACCGTATACGTTCCCCGCGTTCAATATGCAGTGCGTGTAAGCAAGCATCTGTTGAAGGGTAGCACCCGGACCGCAGTTGTATTTCGGAGTTCCAGGGCCGCCAATTTGGCCTGGGTTCGCGTCCCAACGACCGATACCGTTTCTAAGATCACTGGAAGGACCGAGTCGATTGTACATGTCAAACTTGACGTTGTTGGCTTTTAGGTGACGCGCGATCCTGTCGGAGTTCCTCTCGTTCCAGTTCCCTTTTTGACCAAAGTGATCGGCTACAATAAGACAAGGCCAGTAGAGCCCACCGTACCCGTCGTCCCACATCATCGGGAGAACCTCAAACTCTTCGCATTTCCCTCCTGTTGTGTCAGGGAAAAGAAACCACGTTGTAGAGTCCGAGTACCTCGCCTTGAGGAAATACTCAATCCTGGTACCCGGCACGAATATGTTGTTTTGCAGGATTTCGGTACCCTCCGGTAGAGCATTTGCGACTGCCGTAAGATCCTGCTCGTGAAAAGCCGCCATCCACGTTCCGGGGTATGGCACCGTAGAAGTCCCCGATGGGCCCGTGACTTCGGACGTGTCCATCCTGGCCTCAAACCAGTCACCGCGCGTGATGTAAGGAAACCACGTCGTAAAGAAAGGATGCGTCATTGGCTGACGTGGCCCAACCTTGGCCATGCGGAATACGAAGTAGACCTCCATGTTGGCAGCCGAACCACGGCAAACCAGAGTGTCTCCAAAGATGGGGGGGAAAAGGTTGCTGAGATAGTGGGGAGTCCTCGTGTCGGCGGTGCTCGTCGGGTTGAGCGTCCCGTCCTCGGCGAATTGATCCTGCCAGTAATCGAGCGCGGTCATGCCTACATAGGGCGCTTCACTCGAGCCGTACGCGGCGAGCGTCACGTTATCATAGTAAGGCGTGACGTTGCACTGGTACGTGCACTCGCTACCCCAGTCCCACCACCCACAACATTCGTTGATGACTCCGAGCGCGACCTGTAGCTGTTCTGCGCCAGGCGCAACCCACGGCGACACGTCGATCGACAACGTGGCACAGCTTATGCCTTCGGGCGTGTAGTAAACGTAGTTATCGCTCTGCCACGGAATCCAGCCACCTGCTGCGCAGTACGGTCTGTATCTGACCATCCAGTACATGAAAATGTAGTCGCTCATACCACCAGTGACAGGCAGGTCGGCAAATCTCTCGAACTGAAGAGTCTTCCCTGCGAGTCCCGGTCGATCTGATAGGTCGATGATTGGAGACGCTATGAAGTTGTCCTGGTAGCACGGATGCGGGTATTCGGGCGAAGCGGGATCGTACATAACAATGACGCTGTCAGCAATCCCGCACAGTCCGGGAACCGCCGCCACACACGGGTCCTGGTTGAGCCCGATGGGAAGATTGTTCAGATGCTCTGCTCTTGCAAAGTCGCCCGTGGCCTCTACGATTCTCTGCCAGCCGACCGGAAGACTACCAACGGCCACGCCTTCAAAGTCTTCGCTGTCAGTGACGTCACCCGATAGCGCATAGTTGTCGAGCAGGAATGCTCCGCACGAGGTCGGGTAATGTCCATCCTGGTCTGAGTAACCGCCATCGCTTCCGAAGTTAAACCTCACGCGGAACTCAACGGGAGGGGTTCTGCTGGCCAGGTAAGAATCAACGTCTATCGAGGCAGTACCGCTCAATGTCTCACTATACTCGGCCAACGTGTCATAGTTGACCCATACACTATTTGCCGTGTCATAAATCTGCAATATGACGTCTGTGAAGTCATACCCGGGCTCGCTGTCGTTTGTGTAGGCATAACTCAGAGTGATTTGGTTTCCGGCGTTGTAGGTGTAACTCTTCGTAGCTACGCTCGCTCTCCAATTGTTGCCGTAACCTGTCCCGTTCTGATCGATAAAGCAGAGGTCCTTGCTCTGCTGGTTCGTGACGCCGTAGAAAAGGGATTTCGTCCCAGCGATCACGCAATTCGCACCCAGCGTAGCGTTGTCGACTGCATAGAAGTAATCGTCGCCCGTCGCAGTGTTGTCAACGCCCACCCAGCCATCCATGTTGAGTCCGCTGTGCGGTGTCCCGTTGAAACCCGTTGCGCTCCAGGTCCACATCTTCCTGTTCACCCAGCCGGGAGCCGATGGCTCGGCAGAATAAGCCACACCGCCAGGACCAATCACGGTCCCGCCATAATAAAAAGTGTCGGAACTCACCTGTTGAACGCCAAAAACATTGGCGATTGCACCAACTGCGCGGAATGACCCGGTTGTAGCAAATTGGTCATCTGAGACCGGGATCTTCCGCTGAACCTCGCTGGCTCCGGCAATGGCTACACCGGCAGCAGCGGTAAACAGGGTGAGAAGCAGGGTTATCAAAATCACTCTCATTTCAATTTCCCCCTCGCCAGAACGTTGCGCTATCACGAGGTTGGACAACCTGGCACTATCGTAAACTCCTATCGCCTACCCCTACGAGAGAGAATTCTCGTAAGGTCATCTGATACTATCGAAGTCGTACAATTACTATCGAAGTAGTACGATTTTCTTTACTGCTTTACCCTTTGGAGTCTCGAGTGCATAGAAATAGACTCCTGAGGGTAAAGCGATCCCATGTTTATCCCTTCCGTCCCAGACTTCCCTGTGCGGGCCACGCGTCCTCCCAAACGGCCAGGGCGTTTGTCCCATCAAACGCGGCTGCTGGGCAATACTGGTCATGTCCTTCTACTGGCGGGGCACTTCCGATGATAAACGGAGGGCTAAGTTCACCTGACATTTCTGCCTGAACAGATAGCGGTGCATCCCCAGAAGCTGCCCGTCTATTTGTCTCCACAACGCTCACGATATCAGCTGCCACCAGTCCGCTA
>Ga0315289_10012781_pt1 | contig 11798 bp, 8 predicted proteins | sample YL17G11_40_MG_FD_203452 | JGI IMG/M metagenome (GOLD analysis project Ga0315289, IMG submission 203452) | Sediment microbial communities from Yellowstone Lake, YNP, Wyoming, USA - YL17G11_40 | ecosystem: Environmental > Aquatic > Freshwater > Lake > Sediment | place: USA: Wyoming | collected...
AACTAATTGCAGACCATTGATACAGTCCAGCAGCATCTGGGCCGCAGCCTGCCAACCTGGCGTGCCGGTTGGCGAACTACCGATTAGAAAAGCGCCATCCAATCTGCTTACGAGCGCAGAAGATTGGATGGCGTTGACCATCATTTTATAGTGAGCGACAAAGGATCACTTCTAGAATGTTGCGTCGTATGACTGTTGCAAGATCTCCAGGTACCGCTTGAGACCTAATTGATCGAGACCGGCGACATAAGCATCCCATTCCTTTTCAATATCCTTGGAGCCGGTGATGAACTGGAGCGAGTTCTGGTCTACATAATTCGTAATGTTCAATTGCAACAAGGCTGCTTCATCTGCCTGAGCTGGGTCGGTCCAGACCGCGGCATACGGGTAGACTTCTTTAGGCTGTTTGCCGTCATACTGGGTGGTCGCCTCCCACAGACGGCGCTCAAAACCCATTGAGGTGTAAATGTTTGTGTCCTGGACCCAAGCACCAAAAATTTCCTTCGGCCAGTCATAATTGGCTATATTACCCCAGCTATCGTTGCGCGGTTTTTCATCTTTGGCAAGCGGGATGCCTGCATAGAGCGGCTGGATATCCTTGTTGAGTGCCACCTCTCCCGGCAGTGGCTTGCGCCAACTCACGCCTTCTTCACCGAAGCGGCCGTTGAGGAAACCTTCCAGAGTGGACATGTAATCAACAATCTTGATGGCTGCAATTTGAACTTCCTTGCTGGCCTTGTTGGTCAAAACAAAGGAGGCTCCTCCCGCATTGATGGGTTGGTAAGTGGCATATTGGACGCCCTTCGGACCCACAAGTGGCGGGATGACATTATAATCGTTGCCGTACTTGGAGCCATCGGCGAGGTCGGTAAACCATGGGCCCATGGCCGCACTAGCGGCAAGGATTTGGGGATCATTATTACCAATCTTTGCTAAAGCCGAACCGTCCTGGGTGAAGGCGCCTGGATCGATTAAGCCTGCGTCGTACAGGCTCTTAATGTAGAGCAAGCCCTCTTTCCATTCCGGCTTATTGGCGGCTATGTCGACCTTGCCGTTGTTCATCAAAAGGTGGGAGCGGTCGTCATCATAGATGAAGGCGTCCATCAAGTATGGGACTACCCGAAAGCCCCATGATTCAGTAGTGCCAGACAACGGAACTTCGTCCGCCTTGCCATTGCCGTTGGGATCCTTGGTCTTAAAGGCCTCCAGCATGGCCTTGAATTCTTCGGTCGTCTTAGGCGTTGTGATGTTCAATTGCTTCATCCACTTGGTGTTGACCCACATTTTGTTCTCAAATGAACAGTGGTAGCACTGTTCCAACTGCGGAATGCCGTAGATCTTGCCGTCGGGCGCGTACGCATTCGCCTTGTAGTAGGGGTACTTTTCGAAATGAGCCTTGACATTGGGGGCGTACTGATCGATCAGGTCATTCAGTGGCAGGAGGACTCCCTGCTGGCCATACTTCACCAGTTCATTTTGGGTGAATAAGTCATTACTCCAGTTCATTATATACAGATCCGGGTAATCGCCGCTCGCCAACGAGAGATTGCGGGCTTCTTTAATTGCGGTGATTTCCAACGGAACGGTTTGCCACTCGAACTTAACGTTGAATTTCTTCTCGAGCAGAAGCGAGAATTTATTGGTGGCAAAATCCGTGTCAGGGTACTGAATGATGAAAACTTTGATCGTGACAGGCGCAGCGGCTGCTGGAACCTCGGTGGCTACAGGAGCCTTGGTAGCTTCTGGAGCTTTGGTAGGTTCCGGAGCCTTCGTCGCTTCCGGGGCCTGGGTGGCTGCTGCTGGAGCCTGGGTGGCTGCTGGGGCGCAGCCCGCGATCAACATGCTCAGCACAGCGAGCAGGGAAATGGTAGTGTAAAGGGACTTTTTCATGGTTTTCAAACTCCTTTTAAGTTGAAAATATAAATTGGAACCTTGGAGAAATTCCGGTTTTCGATCAAAACTCTTGTCCACTATGGTGATCAATATGCGTACAACTCTCACCTCCTTCTCATATACCAGGAAAGGATTATCCGTATCATCTCAAAAAGTCGGGGTGTGGGGTGTTTGTGTCGGGCGTAGCCCGACACAAACACCCCAATTACCCCTATTAATTGAGATGATACCTTCCCACTTATTAATGGGGTGCAAACCATACCCCACTGGAATCCTCCACATCAACCAATTCCTCTCTGTGCTCGGAGCCTTCAAATGTTATTCCAGCTGCTTTGGCTTTCTTGAAAATAAACTTCAAGCCCTTGATCAGTTGGCTTTCATTCAAGTGCTCGATCATCAGCGTTGGGGGAGGGCTCAGCTTATCGATTTCTTTTAGATACGTATCGTAATCAAGAACTCCATCTCCTATAAAAGTCTCATCGATCTGTACGGTCGCATGTTTGGGTGGCATATTCAGGTCTTTCGCATGACAGCTAACAATCCAGGGCCCCAATAACGCAAAGCACCTTTTGATAAACTGGGCATTGTTGTAATATCGACTTGGGCTGGAGATAATGTTTACCGGATCAAGATGCACCGCAAAACCCGGCCGGTCGATTGCTTCAATCAATCGGGCATATATTTCCGGACTGTCGGGCAGCAGGTATGATTCGGTTTCCATGACCAGCTTCGTTGTCTCGGGCTTTACGCTGTCGATGATGCCTTGAACGATCGTCACAGTCTCAGCAAAGCTCTTCTCCGACATATTCAGCGGGTTGGCATTTCCCCAGTCCCCCGTCTCTACGGATCCTCCATGAATCACACAGCAGCGCGCTCCCATTTCATCACCGTATTCAAGCCGTCTGCATATTTCAGCGATATTCTTCTGGCGCAAGGTCTTATCTGTATCCAGGATATTAATACAATAGGCGCCAAATTCTGCCAGTACGATATTGGCTTCAGCATACGCCTTCTTATACTCTTCCCTTTGAGAAGAGCCTTCGATGTACTTGCAGTATGCTGCACCAAAACCGAGCTTCCTGTGCAAAGCCACTTCCTCTTCAAAACTGTTGACTTTCCGAAATATCGGGCCACCGAGTCTCATTTTTTCGCTCCTTGCTTCCAAATGGTTTGGTATGCCTTTGAATCACTCATCAGTCTTCCCATGGCCGAAGGATGATCTTCCCACAATTGTGAGACGCACTGATTTCCAATGCTTCCTGGATCCTGCTCATTGGGAATACGTGCGTAATCAGTTTTTCTACCACAGGCGACTCACTGATCACTTTCATGATCTTAAAGACGCCTTTCAGGTTGTAATGCCACTGACCCATCAGGACGATACCTTTTCGGATAAAGTCGGGACTGGCCTTGATCGCTAAATCTTCGCCACACTCTCCGATGAGTGCAATCTGGCCTTTCCGCCTGGTAACATCAATACAAAGTCTTTGGGCTTCTAATATACCTGAAGCTTCGAGACATGCATCCACACCGATGGAATCCGTATATTTCATAATTTTTAATCTGATTTCCTGATCATCCGGATCCAGTACAAGATCAGCGCCCAGTTCTTTGGCTTTCTGCTGCCGGTAGGGTATTCGCTCAACCAATATGGTTCTTGATCCGCGGTACTTTGCGTTGATCACCCCGCCTAACCCAACCGGACCCCCTCCGGTGATCAATACAGTATCCGATGCCGACACATTCATGTTTTCCATGGCTCCGAAGGTGGGTCCCAGACCGCAGCATGCCAGGGAAGCCCGTTCGTAGGAAATACCGTCAGGAATGGGCACCAACAGCCAATCTTGCTTTATTAAATACTGGACGTGGGTATCACCGCCGTGTTTTAAGCCTGAAAATTCGGCAGTGTTAACCATGTGCTCACAATGGATATATTCACCCGAAATACAATAGGAGCATTTACCACAGGGTGCGCCGGGCATGACGACAACCCGATCTCCCACCTTCACTTTCCCAGGCTGGGCTACTTTAACGACTTCTCCTGCCGCCTCATGGCCGGAATATTCATTTCCGTTGAGCCAGCCTTTGTACTCGGTGCATAACGGCACAGCATGGACCTTCACCAACACCCAGTCTTCCTTTGGCTCAGGCATGGGAGTATCCAGCAGCATTGTTTGCTTCACCCCCGTAATAGTGGCTCTTTTCATTGTGTCCATCTTTTATGTTTCCTCGTTATTGAGATGATACGATACACTTATCCTTTGATCGAACCGAGCAGCATCCCTCTGACGAAATAGCGCTGGACGAATGGATAAAGGACCAAAACCGGAAGGCTGCCAACGACAACCACCGTATACTTCAACAAATCCGCGAGCTCCCGCCTTTCCAGCAAAGTGGCGGCGTCAACCGAGCCGCTGACGGTGAGATTCAAGATGAGAATGCTGCGAAGCACCAGCTGCAGCGGCTGCAAACTTGCAGACTTCAGGTAAATTAATGCATCAAAGTAAGCATTCCACTGTCCAACGGCATACATCAGAGCCAGTATTGCAATAATCGGCCCGGATAGTGGAATAACAATCTTCCATAAGAAGTTCAGATCGCTGCAGCCGTCCATTTCTGCCGCCTCCGCCAGCTCTTCTGGGATGTTTAGCTGAAAGAAGGTGCGCGCAATGATCACATAAAAGGCCGCGACTGCCCCCGGGATAATCAACGCCCAGCGGGTGTTGAGCAGCCCTAACTGCTTTACCACCATGTAGGTGGGAATCAGACCACCGGAGAAGATCATGGTGAAGGTGATAAAGAACATCAGAAAACCCCGTCCATACAGCTTGGGCCGCGAGAGCGGGTAGGCAACTGTGATCGTTAGCAGTACACTGATCAACGTTCCGAAAAAGGTATAGTAAAGGGAGTTGGCATAGCCCAGGATGATCTGTGGATCGCCAAGCATCACCTCGTAGCCCCGCAGCGAAAAATCGACGGGAAACAGCCACACCTTACCTGAAGAGACTGCCAACGGGCTGCTGAAAGAGGCGCTGACAATATAAACCAGGGGATAGAGGACAACCAGTAGAACGGCTGCCAGTACAATATAGACAAACGTTAAAAACACCCGATCGCCGAAGGATTCCCGGATATGAGTTGAATATTTTCGTGGTTTTGCACTAATCATAGGTAAAATGCCCTCTTCAATCAGTTACCAAAGACTCGTGTCTGAAACGCGCTTGGCGAAGGAATTCACGAGTACGAGCAGGATCATGTTGATCACTGAATTGAATAATCCTACCGCCGTAGCAAAGCTGAAGTTGGAGTTCAGCAAGCCAATTTTATAAACGTAAGTCGCGATCACCTCTGATGTTCCCAAATTGAGCGGGTTCTGCATCAGGTACACTTTTTCGAAGCCTACCACCAGCAGGCTGCCCACATTCAAGATCAAAAGGATCACGGCCACTGGCATGATGCCGGGCAAATCGACATTGATAATTCTCTGAATGCGCGAGGCGCCGTCGACTTTTGCAGCCTCATAGAGCTGCGGATCGACACCTGCCAGCGCCGCCAGGTAAACAATCGCCGCATAACCGCTGAACTGCCAGACCCCCGACCAAACAAAGATCGAGGAGAAGAATTTCGGAATCCCAAAGAAGTTAATCGCCTGCATTCCCATTTCTCTCATTGCAACATTGACCACTCCCAGCCGCGGGGCGAGCATCAGCAAAATCATCGAGACCATGATCACCGTCGACATGAAATAGGGTGCGTAGGTGACCAACTGCACGGCGCGTTTAAAGAACCCATCCTTGATTTCATTCAGAAAAACGGCCAGCAGGATCGGAATGGGAAATCCCACGATCAGTGCATAAAAGCTGAGACCCAGGGTGTTCTGGATCAGGGTCCAGAACACAGGATTATTAAAAAACATGGTAAAGTACTTAAACCCGACCCAAGGGCTGCCCCAAATGCCGAGCACCATGTTGTAATCCTTAAAGGCGAGCACTGCGTTCGCCATGGGGATATACTTAAAGATAATAAAGTACAATAGTGCCGGCAGCATAATCAGATACAACTGCCAGTATCTGCGGAAACTTTTGGCTGCCACCTTCCAGATCGTAGTACGGTTTAGATACATCGAAACTGTTGAAGCGCTCCCTGACTTGAATGGAACGGCCAGGCGGTCGCGTAACGTTTTAGGCAGCATATCGGGTATCATAAATTCAGTATAACAAGAACAATTGGTTAAATAAACAAATTTCCGGTCAGGTTTTGGCCCATTTTTGACCAGCCTCCTGATCCAGTGGACAATCGCTTACTTCGTCTCCCCTCAATTGAAGCCTTGTCGGGGCTGCGTAATTCTAGTATATTTAGTCTCATAGGGCAATTCAACGAAATATCCAATGGTTTCAGGAACCAACATCATCGAAATCCATTGCCTTTTGGCTGTGAAAGGCTGGTCTTCTAGTGAAACAAAATGCAGACAAGCTTACATTCGATGGGTTCGTGGGATATCTACGAAGCGCTTTGCATTACCTGTATGACCCGGTTCAACTCCGCCGAAGCCTACTGGTGCCATTATTTCACCTGTACAGTGAATTCGATAAGGCCGCCGCATTACAACGCCTGCTTATCGAAGCAATCGGTGTGCTGAAACCTACCCAGGACGAGCCGGCCCAATCTAATGCCTGGCTGGTCTATGATACGTTGAGCCTGTTGTACGTGCGGCAGTTTACCCGCGATACGGTGGCTGTACAATTGGGTGTCAGTGACCGCCAGTTACGCCGCGAGCAACGCGTTGCCCTGGAAGCATTAGCGCAACACTTATGGAACCATCTGGCCACCCAATCATCCGAAGCTGTCAGTCAACCGGAAGAAGTTACCAATCAAGCCGATCTTAAGCCAGATAAAGTACTGAACGAGGGTCTCGTCTGGCTGAATAACCAGTCCCTGGATCAATGCATCCCACTTGGTGAAATGCTCGAAACCGTTCAAAAATTGGCCCAGTTGCTGGCGCAGCAATGGCAGTCAGAAATACAACTTCAGGTAGAGGATGGCACAGCCAGCCTCACAGAGACAAACCAGGTCATGCGCAGCATCTTACTGACAATTTTGAGTGTTGTAATCCCACATGCTAAGCATGGGCACGTAACGCTGTCGTTAGCACAAGGCGGGCAATATATTAACCTCAGGATTGTGAGCGAGAATCCTGACCGCGGCCAGGTTCGTCTAACAGATAGGGAAAATACTATCCTCGAGACCGGGCGGCGGCTATCTTCTTTGTGCGGGGTCATGCTCTCGATCTCACAGGCCAAAACGGGTTTAGAAGTTTCCTTAAGATTCCCGGCGCCCGAACAAATCCCGGTTCTGGTGATTGACGACAACACCGACTGGTTAGAGATGCTGAAACGGTATACCACGGGGTCCCATTATCGGTTAATCGGGACGCGAGAACCGGAAAATACTCGAAGTCTCGCTGAGAAAATTCAACCGGCCGTTATTTTTGTAGATATCATGATGCCGAATATTGACGGCTGGCAAATCATCAGCGAACTGCGCAATGGGCCGACCACCAGCCATATTCCGATTGTGATCTGCACCATCTTACCCCTTGAGGGCGTGGCACTTTCGTTGGGTGTCAATGCATTTTTACAAAAACCGGTGACTCAAGACCAGTTTCTCAATACCATCGAGCATCTGATCAACGCTGCTGGTGAGTACCCACCTCCTGAAAACCGGTAAGTGAGAGGAAAATCCTATGTGGTACCTTGTAAAAATGATCTCGCGGAGTGAAGCGGAACGGGCTTCAACGATGTTAGAACAGCTGCAATCTACGACGCGCAATTTATTGATGGTCAGTGTGGTTTTTTACCTGGTCTCGGCGCTTTTGATAAGCGTTAATTGGGGTGGAGGGCGAATCGTGGGGTTGCTTGAGGCATTACTCATCATGGTGTTGATTTTCTTCACCGCCTATTACCTGCTAAACCGCCATTATCTGCTTGGCCTGGTCGTCTGGCTAACCGGGACAATGGTTGTTATCATGATCGGGTGCTGGTTATTGCAAGCTCCAAACCTGATACTGCTCGGCATTGTCCTCCCCCTCATCGCCGCAATCACAATCAACGGATGGGGTGGGATCATTGTTGAAGTTTGCCTGGCTGCTCTGGTCTTAGTCTTCATGCATCTCCCGTTCACCAATCTGCTGCCAGTGGAAAACGGATGGCTTGTCATGATCGCCGGCGCTTTTTGCGGTTTAATGGGTTGGGTCACCAGCAGGGATTTATACAACATTACAGAATGGTCTCTTGTAAGCTTTACTAAAGCCAGAAAAAACCTGGACGAAACCCGGAATCGCCAATCGGATTTGGCGCAAGCCCTGGAAGAACTGAGTCTGGCGAATAGAGAATTGTCGCGATTAACTAAACGCTTGAGGATATTAGAACAGATTGCGGAGGAAGCCCGCCAGGCAAAAACAGAATTTGTCGCAAATGTAAGCCATGAGTTGCGAACCCCTCTCAACATGATTATCGGATATGCTGACTTGATTTCCAAGTCGCCGAAAGTATATGGGGGCCGCCTTCCTTCGTCATTATTGACGGACATTATGGCAATCTTGCGAAATGCCCAATATCTGTCAACCCTGGTTAATGATGTGCTGGACCTTAGCCAAGTAGAAGCTGGGCGTATGGTATTAAGCCGTAAATGGGCTCCGATCCAATTGACGATTGATGAAGCCCTTTCTGTCGTCAAAGGATTGTTTGAATCCAAAGAATTGTATCTAAAGCCCGATGTCTCGCCAGACTTGCCCCCAGTTTTTTACGACGAAACCCGCATCCGGCAGGTGATCGTTAACCTTTTAAGCAATGCTGGGCGGTTTACTGAACGCGGAGGGGTTACGATTTCCTGTCAGGCTGTTGGTGACGAGGTAGTCATCAGTGTAGCAGACAGTGGTCCTGGGATCGCTGCAGAAGATCGAGAACGCGTTTTTGAGCCTTTCCAACAAGCTGATGCATCCATTCGCCGAAGGTATGGTGGAAGTGGTCTGGGTCTTACGATCAGCAAACAGTTTGTCGAAATGCATGGTGGCAGAATGTGGCTGGAAAGTGAACCGAATTTGGGAACCACTATCCATTTTGGTCTTCCGCTGAAGAATCCAAATGCTTCTTCTTCACCCGGGGCAAGCCAGAGTTTCATGCGTTCAATCGTCCAAGACGATGAAATAGGTTACCACATACGGAGATCGCGGTCAAAGGTCCGTGTGTTATCAGAAAACGAGCGTTTCGTTGTGGTTGATCCTGAGAACACGCTTGAACAGTTGCTAATTCGCTATTTATCTAATATATCTGTCGAGAAAGTGTCTGACATCAGCGAGGCTATCGAAGCCTTAAGCCATTCACCAGCTCAAGCCTTAATCCTCAATACTCCCCGGTATGATGACACCTATTCGAGCGCATTGAAAAACCTGCCTTTCGGCACGCCGACTATCACCTGTTGGCTGCCCGGAATGCATGAAGCGGCCAACCGCTTAGGGGTGGTCGAATACCTGATCAAGCCCCTGTCGCGAGAAAAGCTCTTGGCAACCATAAATAATCTGAGGGCAAATATTCAGACAATCTTGATCGTGGATGATGAAGAAGATGAGCTGCACCTGTTCGCTCGCCATCTTGAAGCGAGTGAACACAAATACCGCATTTTGCAAGTGACCAATGGGCAACGTGCCCTGAACATGCTACGCGATCGAAAACCGGATGTCATGTTGCTCGATTTGATGATGCAGGGCATGGATGGATTTCAGGTGCTGGAGGAAAAAGGACGCGACCCCTCAATTCGCGATATCCCCGCGATCATCATCTCTGCTCGAGATCCGGTCGGCGATCCAAATGTGAGCGATACCTTCACCGTGACACAAAGTGGGGGTTTATCCCAACAGAACCTGATATCTTGCATTCAGGCAATAGGGCAAGTCCTGGTGCCAGAATCGTTTCAAGAGAAAAGCCTTGTGAACAACCCATAATCCTGGTTTTGATAATTTCTCTATATTTACTCCCCTGTAAAAATTCAAGCTACCCAAAAAGCTGAGAATTTATTGACACAGCTTATTAATTATGACAAATATACTTGAATAACGCTGCCCGGACAGTGGGCTTCGATGGGGGAAAATGCTGCATCAAGGGTGGTTAAAAACGGGCCAAAACTCACGAAGTGGCAAAACGAGCCAGCGTGGCCCCTATCACGGTTTCTCGGTATATCAACAACTCGGGATACTGTAGCCTGGAAACGCGCGCCCGCGTGGAAGCCGCCATTGATGTAATTTAGTAATTTAAGTTTCGTCATCTTATCCAATCTCGCCAACTATCACGGACCGTTTTTCGTCCAATGAGAGGGTAGCGGATACAGAGCTTAGCATATATCAGAGATAGTATCTTTCTTTTTGACAGGCTTCCTCGTAGGCAGCACGTGCTTTCTTAACACTATCGATTTCTGATGTCTCGGCTACGACCACATCCCACCAGGACTCGTAGCCCGGCACGCGCACTTCACGATCGGTCTCGACCACTACCACAGTAGTACGCTCCGCCTGACGGGCTTTTTGCAGGGCTTGCTTAAAATCATCCAGAGTACGGGCATTGAAGGATAGCGCCCCCAAGCTGCGTGCATTGGCAGCATAATCGACCGGCAGGTAGCCGCCGTCTAATTGCCCAGTTTGCTCATCCCGGCAGCGGAAATGCGTACCAAATCCACCGCTCCCCATCGACTGGCTCAATCCACCAATGCTGGCGAACCCGTGATTGTCAACCACAACGATAATCAGCTTCACCCCTTCCTGGACAGAGGTGAGGATCTCTGAAGGCATCATCAAGTATGTGCCATCGCCGACATAGGCATAAACCTCGCGGCTCGGATCTTCCATTTTCACACCCATCGCTCCCGGTATTTCATAGCCCATACACGAGTATCCATATTCCAGGTGATACGTGTTTGGCGTATGAGTGCGCCACAGTTTATGGAAGTCGCCTGGGTGACTGCCTGCGGCCGAGACGAGCACATCGCGAGGGCCAGCAGATTCCCAGATAGCCCCGATCACCTCACTTTGGGCTGGCAAGGGCGTGTTACTGAGGTGGAAAAGCCGGTCTACCTCAGCTTCCCAGGTGGCTTTGAGCTCAGCGATCCTGTCCTGGTAAGCCTCACCTATATGGTAACCTTCTAGAGCCTTGTCCAGCTCCTCCAATGTGACTCTGGCGTCTGCTACCAATGGGATCGCGGAATGTTTATAGGCGTCGAACTCGGCCACATTGATATTAACGAAGCGTACAGTTGGATTTTGAAAAGCAGTATGGGAGGCTGTAGTGAAATCTGTATAGCGCGTCCCCACCCCGATGATGAGATCAGCATCATGCGCCAGGCGGTTTGCCGCCAGAGTGCCGGTTGCCCCGATAGCGCCCACGCTCTGCGGATGGTTGTAAGACAGGGAGCCTTTGCCTGCCTGTGTTTCTCCGACTGGGATGCCGGTCTGGGCAGCGAAACGCGCCAGGACCGCGCTGGCCTCGCTATATAGAACCCCACCACCGGCGACGATCAACGGTTGGACGCTGGCCCGGATGGCTTCGACCGCCCGGCTGAATAAGAAGCGATCCGCTAACGGGCGCTGGATATGCCATATCCTGGGGCTGAGCAGTTCCTCTGGAAAGTGGTAAGCCTCAGCCTGGACATCCTGCGGCAGAGCCAGGGTCACTGCGCCCGTATCGGCTGGTGAAGTGAGCACGCGCATTGCTTCCGGCAGCGAGGTGATGAGTTGCTCGGGTCTATAGATGCGGTCCCAGTAGCGGCTGACCGGTTTAAATGCATCGTTCACACTGATGTCCTGACTGGAAGGTGATTCCAACTGCTGCAATACAGGGGCAACGTTGCGCCTGGCAAAG
>Ga0315289_10012783_pt1 | contig 11798 bp, 7 predicted proteins | sample YL17G11_40_MG_FD_203452 | JGI IMG/M metagenome (GOLD analysis project Ga0315289, IMG submission 203452) | Sediment microbial communities from Yellowstone Lake, YNP, Wyoming, USA - YL17G11_40 | ecosystem: Environmental > Aquatic > Freshwater > Lake > Sediment | place: USA: Wyoming | collected...
CCCCCCGCGTCGAGCAGCGCCCGCAGCGAGGGGTTCGCCTCCGCCATCCGCAGCATTAGGTCCGGGTTGGAGACCATGGACTGGAAGAGCGGGTTCGAGGCCATCGATGACGGGGAGAAGGCGGAAGAGGAGGGGTCGGGGAGGGAGAAAGGGTTTGCCGCCGCCGCGGCCGCCGAGGCGGCGGAGGGGGACGCGGAGGAAGGAGCGGCGGTCGCCGTCGCCGCTTCTGCCGGCGGCGCTTTCGTCAGAACCATGTGAACGGTGGATCCGTCTTGGATTCCTGGTGTTTGTTTTGGTTCGAAAGAGGAAGAAGGGGAGGGGTCGAGGTGAGAAAAGAGAGAAGAACGGAGAAGGAAGAGAAGAAAGAAGGGTGGCGAAAAAACATAAAAACGCACCGACGGCGGAGACGGCCTCGGCGTCCTTGAGCACGTGCCCTCTGAACACTAATTTGATCCTTGAGGCCTCGGCCCCCGCCGAGGGAGACGCGACCTCCTTCAGGTCGGCGACCGTGGCCTCGACGTCGATCTCGACGGAGAAGGCCTCGCTGGTGACGGGCTTGATGACGATTTTCATCTTCTTCTTTTTATGAACCTCGAGGTCGAGAAAAAGTCCCGACGGGCGATGGAAAGATTGCAGTGCTCTAGAAACTCCTTTGCCTCTTTTCACTTCTGGCTCTCGCGCTCTCTTTCGCCTGCGTCAAGCGCGCTCTCTGAGCGTCCTCGAAAGAGACGACAAGAAACCAAACCGCGAGCAAACGAGAGAGAGAAGAGAGACGAGAGACGCGGGTCCAGCGAGAGGTTCGAACGAGACAGCAGCGATGGGAAACAAGTGGCAAGTGATGGTCTCTGGTTTTTGTTTTCATGTTTTTTTTTCTTTCAGAAATTATCTCTCACTCTCTTTTTCTCCCTGTCTCTCTTTTCTTCCTCTCTCTCTCTTCCTTCCCCCTGGACGACGATCAAAAAAATGCAAGTGTGTTGTTGTAGTGATGATGATGATGATGATGATGATGTCAATTGGTGTGTGTTTTAATGAACTCTCCCAAACTTTTCTCCGTATTTCTCTCTTATCTCTCACGCGGACGCGATCGCTCCCTCTGCGGCGCCAGCAGCAAGGGCCGCAGCGAGGTTGCTCCCTCCTCCCTTCCCGGCCGGGCTGAGACTGATCTCCACGGAGGCGGTCGCGGCCTCGGCAGTCGACTCCTCCTCTTGGCTTTTGCCTCCGCCGTCGCCGGACCAGCTCGTCCTCATCGAGGCCCCAAACCGCGCCGCCGCCGCGGCCGACGCCGCGGCCGACTCCAGCACGGTCCTGGCCGCCGCCGCCGCCGAGCCCGCCTTCTCCCTCAGGAGCGCCTCGATGGGCGGCAGAGAGGGCGGCGGCGGCAGGGCCATCGCCTTCGAGACCTTGGAGGACGCGAGCTGCTTCAGGCGCCTGAGCTCGCCCGAGAGGGACTCGAGGAGGTCGGAGCGGCTGCTTTGATTTTTGTTTTTTTCGTGGTGGGGGTGGGGAGGGGAGGGGGGGGGGAGGGAGGTGAGTTTTTTCCTTCCTAGTAAAAAAAAAAGTTCGAGACCCGAAAACGAGAGCGAAAAAAGAAAACCTTGCCTCTCCACGGCCCTCCTCGCGGCCCTGGGCCAGGCGTCCACGATCGAGGCCCCAAACTCCCTCCTCCACGCCCTCTCGTAGGCCCTCGTCGCCGAGGACGAGAAGTCGCCGCGGGACCGCATCGAGAGCGCGGCCGCGGCGGCGAGCTCGCCGCCGCGCATCGCGGTGTGGATGCCGTGGTGCACCTTCGCTCCCTCTCCTCCTTCTCGAGCCTCCGCGGGCCGGGCGTCCGCGTGGCCCGCGGCCTCGCCGACGATCAGCCAGTGGTTGCCATGGGAGCGCGGGACCCCGCTGGAGGCGACGCGCCGTCTCGAGGCGGGAGGGGCGGCGGCGGCGGCCCCTCGCCATGCTTCGTTGTCCGAGGCGGCGGCGGCGACGACGAAGCCGAGCTCGGCCCCGACGGTGGACGCGCTGCCGTCGGCGAGGATCAGCAGCCTGGCCGCGATGGAGCCGCCCTCGTTCCCGGTGGCGACCTCCCCGGTGCCGCTGCCGCCGCCGCCGCCGCTCCTCTCCCCGCCCCCTCCGACGAAGCTCGACCTCGTCGAACGCACGGTCCACATCCCCGCCGCGGCGTCGAACGAGCTCGCCAGGCCCGACGCCTCGAACCCGCGCCGCAGGTCCGCGCCCGCCGCCGCCGCGGCGTCGGCCAGCGCCGAATCGAGCGCGTGCCGCTCGACGTGCAGTCCGCGGGCGGGGGCCGTCTCCGAGGACGCGACTGCGAGTACCGTGCCGTGGAGGTCGGCGAGGACGCCCATGTCCTTCAGGATGGCGCAGGCCGGCGCGGCGAGGGCGCCGTGGCAGGTCTTGGCCCTGTTGGGGGGTTGATAGTCAGTTTTGGTAGTTGCTTTTTTCGAAGTGTTGAGAGAGAAAAGGTCGAGAGAGAGGTGTCGGGGGGAGCGTCGAGGTCGAGAGCAAAAAAACAAAAAAAAGAATGCGAAACATCCGCCACGACAGGTCGACGTCGAATTGGAAGGCGAAAAAGACTCTGCTGCCCCCCCCCCCCCTCCCTCTCTCTCTCTCTCTCAATGCTCGTGCCTGGGGAACTTCTCCTTCTCAAGAAGGGCCACGCGAGCGCCTCCCTTCGCCAGGTAGTACGCCGCGGTCGAGCCTGCCGGGCCGGCCCCGATGATAGCGACGTCGAAGGCGCCCGGAGGAAGGACGTCGAAGACCTTGGCGGCAGCGTTCTCCGCCGACTTTTTGCTCGCCATGGCGCGGCTTCGCGCCCACGCCGCCGTGCCGAGGGCCGCGGCGCAGACGAGGGCCGTCGCCACGGGTGCCGAAGCGTTCGAGGAGGGCATGACGAGTTGGGAAGAGGAGGAAGAGCTTCTTATTCGAATTCTCGCGTTTTTTGTTTTTTTTCTTCTTCTTCGAGTGAAATGTTTGAGACACCGCCGCGTTTTTTTTTTTTTCGTCCCTAACGTCGACGAACGTCGGCGAAAAAACTTTGCCCGCAGCTGACACTCTTCTTGCATCACCACTCTCTTCTCTGGAGTATTTTCCCTCCCAAGCCGCGGGCTTTCTTCCGAGGCACACCCCAAACTCTCCGTCGAAGCCACCTCTGGCGCGTTCGCCACATCAAAAATGCAGCGCGCCGGCTTCAAAAAGGCCGCCTCAGCAAACGGCAGCGACGGCGCTGCCGGCGCTGCCGGATCGACGGCAAAGACGTCGCCCTTCGCCGCCTCTTCCACGGCCTCTGCCGGTGACGCCTCTGCCGCCAGAGCCGCATTGTACAATGCCAGGGAGCGCACCCGAGAGACCCTGATCGCCGCCGCGGCCTTCGCCCTCGTCGTGGCCTTCGCAATCACCACACACAAGATCGGCGCGACGCTCTGGCTTGCGCTCGCGGCCCGCATCGCGTGGCGCTGCCTCGTCGCCGACGACGCCCTTCCGGCCCGCCGCGCCCCGCGCCCGGCCCTGAAGGGATGGACCAGGCACGCTGAGGACGTCGAGAGCGTCCGCAGGGACTACGCACGCTTCCTCGAGACGCGCAACGCCGGGGACAAGGTCGCCCTGCGAAGATCGGCCGGCGGCGTCGCCGACTCCAACCGGACCCTGGCCCCCTTGTACAAGAAGAAGGCCGCTGCGGTCGACGTCTCGAGGCTCGCCGGCGTGATCGCCGTCGACCTCGAGAAGAGGCTGCTCCACGTGGAGCCGGGAGCGCCCCAGGACGAGCTCGCAGCGGCGGCGCTGGCCCGCGGGCTCGTCCCGGCGGTCGTGCCCGAGTTCCCGGGGATCACCGCCGGCGGCGCCTTCTCGGGCGGGGGGATCGAGTCGACCTCGGCGGCGGAGGGCTCCGTCGCGGACACCGTCGAGTCGCTCGACGTCATCACGGGCGACGGGAGGTTCCTGACCGGGGTCAGCAGGACCAACCACCCGGACCTGTTCGCCGCCGCCGCGGCCGGGTTTGGCACCGTCGGTGAGTTTTTTTTTCTTCAGGGTTTTTTGTTTTTCTTCCCTTCAAAGGAGCGCGCTTTCGCAGGCCCCGCGGCTCACTCTCTCTTTCTTCTCTCTCTCTCTCTCTGTCTCTTTCTTCTCTCTCTCTCTCTGTCTCTTTCTTCTCTCTCTTTCTTTCTTTTTCCTCTCTCCCTCTCTCTCTCTCGCGCGCGCGTTCCCTTTCTATCTCAAACAAAGGCATCATCACCCGCCTCGCCCTGCGCTGCGTGCGCGCCCCCAAGTTCGTCACCGTCTCCTACCTGCACCTCGACGGCACGCGCTCGGCCGCCGCGGCGCTCGAGCGCCTCGCCCTCGGCACGAGCTCTCCTTCGAAATCGAAAGCCTCGAAGAGGTCGCTCGCCCCGCCAGAGTTCCTCGACGGGGTCGCCCTGGGCCCGCGCTCGGCCGTCGTCGTCGTGGGGACGCCCGCCGACGCGCCCCCCGCCTGCGGCGGCGCGCCCCTGCTGCGTCTGCGCTCGTCGAGGACGGCGCCCTGGTTCTTCTGGCGGCTCGCGGACGTCGGACGCAGCTCCCCGGCCCTGACGGGGGCCGGCTTCGCGGCCGCGTGGGACGCGCTCGTGGCCGAGAGGGGCGCCGAGAGCCCCGACGCGTCCCTGGCCGCGGAGGCAGAGGCCGCCACGGCCGACGACTGCCGGCCGGCGGCGCACCCTTCGGGGTTTCCCGTGCTCCACCCCGCGGAGTACCCGGGCAGCGTCGGGTGCGAGACGCTCCCGCTCGAGGACTATCTGTTCCGGTTCGACAGGGGCGCGTTCTGGATGGCGAGGCACGGGCTGCAGATGTTCTACGGCCGCGCGGCGTGGAGGGACGAGAAGGGCGACCCGGAGGTCGTCTCGGCGGCGCCGAGGGGGCCGGCGCCTTCCTCCTCGGGCTCGCTGTTCCCGAAGCCGCTCGGGCCCCCAACGGACCCCACGGAGCGCGCCGGCCCGGCCCCGCTGATCCGGGCCAAGTACGCGTGGCTGGCGACGACGAGGCAGCTGTACCGGATGCTGCACCATGTCGGGGTAGGTTTCAATTTTTTTAACAGTTTTGAACTCTTTTCTTCGTTTTTTTTTGTTTTAGAGGGAGAGGGAGAGGAAAAAGCGCGGCGAGAGGGAGTCGAACGAGAGAGCGAGCAAAAAACTCACTCCCTCTTTTTTTCCCCTCAACCCCCCCCCATCTCTCTCGGGCCTCGTTCCTTTCCTCGAACTTCAAAAACAGGACAACACCCTCGCGCGCACCTACGTCGTCCAGGACTTCGTCATGCCCTCCTCCGCGGCCGCCGCCGAGTTTGTCGAGAAGCACAGCGCCCCTCCCGACACGTGCGGGATCTGGCCGCTCTGGCTCTGCCCCGTCAGGCACGTGCCGCTCCCGGGTTCCGGGGGGGCAGGGTACGGGTTCCCTTACCAGGCGAGGGAGGAGACCCCGCCGGGGGGGATTTGGGTGAGTGGTCTATAGTTTCGGTTTTTTTCCTTAATTTTCGGGGGGGGCGAGGTTTTTTTTTTTCCTTCTCTCGGCAAAGGGAAAAGCAAAGGGAAAGAAGCCCTCACTCTCGCTTTCCCTTCTCTTTCTCCTCTCTTTTCTCTCTCTTTTCTCCCTCGGACCAACCCAAAAAAAACTCAAAAACAGGTCAACGTCGGAGTCTACGGAAGGCCCCTCCAGGGCAAGCCCTTCGACCCGCTCGCCGTCAACCAGCGGCTCGAGAGCGGCGCCTCGCGGCTGGGGGGGCGCAAGATGCTCTACGCCCAGTCGTTCTACACGCGCGAGGAGTTCGACGCGCTGTTCGACCACGCCACCTACGAGCTCGCGAGGAGGGCGTACGCGTCGACGGACCCGGTCAGCAGGCCCGACGACTTTGCGTTCCCGGACGCGGCCTCCAAGCTGCTGCTGGGAGACGAGAGGCGCTCGAAGATGCAGGGCGTCGACGCCTCATCGGGATTGCTCAACGCCTGGAAGCCGATGGTGCCGTGGTACTTCTCGCTCTGGTCCGAGCTGCTGCTGCCTCGGAGCCTGCACGCCCCGCTGGGGCTGAGGCACACTGCGCCCCCGGACAGCTCGGCGCTGCCTCCGAGCGAGGTGCGCAGCGAGGGCGCCCGAGCGAGGGCCGAGAGGGCGTTGCTGCCCGAGGGCGCCGGCGGGTCGAGGGGCGAGGAGGGGGTCGGAGGCGTCCCCGCCGCGATCGCTGCCGCTGCTGCCGCTGCTGCTGGTTCGAGGAGGGGTGCTTCTTCGGCTGCTGCCCCGCTGGCGCGCAAGAGGTCGTCGCTGCTGACGAGGCTGCGGTCGGCGACGCCTACCAAGGCCGAGACTTGAAATTTTTATTTTTTATTTTTTATTTTATTGGTTCAAGAGAGGGAGACGAGAGAGAGACCCGAGAGAGACCATTTTGCTTTTTGTTATGCTTTTTTATTTCTTTGAGCTCATTCGCTCTCCCTCTTCCGCCGAGCTTGCAGCGACTTTCAGCTGCTCCTTAACAAGAAGAAACAGAAGAAGGAGAAGAAGAGGAGGTGAGCGTCTCCGCGGGTGTTCCGATATCAAACGTTGTTTATTCTTTTTCCTTGCAAAACAGACCAAAACTTTTTTTCGTTTTTTAACCCTCGAGCACGTGTCGCTTTCTTTTTTCTCCTTTCACAGCGCCGCCGTGGCCGTCAGGGAGACGACCCCGGAGCGTTCCTGCTCGGTGGTCTTGCCCTCCGCGGCGGCGGCGGCGGCGGCGGCGGCAGCGGCGTGCGCAGCAGAAGCGGAAGCGGAAGCAGAGGCAGAGGCAGGAGCCTCCTCTTTCCCCTTTTTCTCCTTCTCCGCTTCGCTCGCCTCGGCGTCGGCGGCGACGACCCCCCAAGGCTCGTCGACCGCCGGCACGGGAAGTTCCCTGAGGATGCCGACGGCCCTCGCCGCGACCTGCACGGGGACGGCGTCGGGGCCTGTCCCGCCGAGGACCCTCGGCAGCGAGGCAGCGTCGACCGCGGCGGCGGCGGCGGCCGCAGCCCAGTCTCCCCCAGCCTTGACGAACTTGACCTTGCCCCTCGAAGAGGGGGAGATGAGAGGGAGGAGCAGCTGGACGATGGCGGCGAAGGCCGAGGGAGCGCCGAAGATGAAGGTGGTCAGGGAACGCTCGGGGTAGTGGTCCTGGACGCGTTTTTTTTTTTTTGAGTCGGGGAGAGCGTAGGAATGAGAGAAGGGAGAGAGGGACAGGGAAGGTAAAAAAAAATACGCCACTTCCTCTTTTTCTTCTCCTCTTCTTTACCTGTGCCACCTCAACGACCAGCTTGGAGGCCTCGGGATCCAGGTTCGCAAGGCCCGCCCCGCGCGCGTCGATCACGCTCACCACGCGCCCGTCGCCAGCCCCCTTGGCCTTCGTGGCGTCGGCAAGTCTGGCCGCCGAGTCCATTGCGTAGACGAGCGCCAGCCTCGAGGCGTTCAGGTCCCTCGAGGCGCGCAGGTGGCGGCTCGAGAGAGAGAGGATGTAGGGCCTGCCGCGGGGGTCCGGGGAGGACGAGAACCAGGTCTTACCCGCGGCGAGCTCCTTGTGGATGGCGGCCTCTGGGAAAGGTTTTTTTTTTTTTCGAAACGTTTTGGTCAGTTTTTTTTTATTTTATCAAGTTTTGCCTGGATCTTCCATGCAGACAGATGCTCGAAGCACCGCGGACTGGTCTAAAAAAAAAAGTTTTCTCCCGTCGGTTACGAAAAGGCGAAAAAAAAACGAGAAAAATCGCACCCTTGTCCGGCGTCCATCCCGCCGGCAGCAGCGCGCTGCGCCACTCCGCGTGCGCCGCCAGCCTCTGCGCGGCCCGCTCGACGTCGCGCTCCTCGGCGACGAGCCAGCGGGTGAGCGTGTCGTCGTCGAAGCCGTTTTTGCTCCCGGCGGACAAGCCCGGCTCCTGCGACGCGAGCAGCGAGGCAAAGGCGCGGGGCGCGACCTCTTCGACCCTCTTGCGGAGTTTCTCCAGCTCCTCGGAGGGCGGGGACGAGGCGGGGACGGGGGGCGCTTCGGCGGCCGCAGATGTCGAAGATCGGAACCAGCGGGGCATCTTGCAGAAAGAAGGAGAAGAAGAGAGAAAAAGAGAACGGTCAAAAAGAAAGGGGAGACAAAGTGTTTTTTTCAACCTCGTGCTCTCTCTTCAAGAAAGAAAATAATACCAACTTTCTCTCTCTCAATCAATCAATCAATAAATGCATTTCCTATCTCTTTATTTTCTCTCTCTTCTCTCTCTCTCTCGCTGTCTGCTGTCTGATAAATAAATTCCAAAAAAATAGGGGGGAAGAACAGTTCAAAAAATGGTTTTTTTTCAAAACAAAACTTCAAACGACCAGTCTCCCACAGCGGACGCCTCCGCCGACGGCGGGGGAGGGGGGCTCACCACCAGCTCGCCGCACCGCTCGTCCCACCGCCACTCCAGGTCCTCCTGCAATTCGCCCTCTTCTCCTCCCCGCACGGAGCTCGGCCTGACGGAGCAGAAGGAGGAGAACGGCGCAGCGCCGACGACGCCGACCCTCGCTCGGGCCCGGCCCGTGCCCCCCGCCTCCTCTTCCCCCTCTCCGGACTCGCGTCCTTCGAGAAGCTCGAACGAAGCGACGGCGCCCCCGCCGTTGAACATCGAGCGCAGGCCCAGCGGCGCGAACGAGATCGTCTCCTCCGAGAGGGACGAGGAATTGGAGCCTTCGACGACGGCGACGGGGGCCATGGTGACGACCGAGGTGCCGCCGCCCTCGAGCTCGATGTCGACGGCCGCGCCGACCGACGCGAGCAGGAAGATCCCCCCGCCTCCTCCGGTCCCTCCGGTTCCTCCGGTCCCGCCCTTGGACGCGCCCTTGGAGTGGCGGTGATGGTGCGCGTCGACGCCGCTAAACGCCGCGACCCACCTCCCGTCGAAGCGCAAGGTCGAGGAAATTTCTCCCTCTTCCCCGTCGCCTGCCTTCGTCTGCGGAGGGAGCCAGCTCCCGCCGACCGCGTCGGCGGGCGACACCCGGCACCCGAGCGGCGGCGGCGCGTCGTCGTGCCGCACGAACCTCCGACGCTCCCTGCTCCACGCCGAGCCCTGGACGTGCAGGGCCGCGACGACGACGGTGTGCGCGTTCGCGTTCCAGACCTTGAGCAGCGAGCGCCCGTCGCGCTGCGGGTCCTCGAAGAGCGTGTCGGCCGTCGGCCGCGCGGGGAGCAGCGCGCGCAGCACGCGCCCGTCGGCCAGCACCAGCCGCCGCAGCAGCCCGAAGTCGTGCGCCCCCGGCGCGTCGGAGACGTACACGGGGCCCCCCGAGACGGCCCGCGCGGCGGCGTGCAGCCTCGCGGCGGGGTGCCTCGAGTGGAACATGTCCCAGTCCGGCAGCAGGATCCCGCTCAGGAAGACGGCGTTGTAGGCGCACGCGCCGACGTGCGCCGCCGACGACGCGCGGTCCCGCGGGTAGAAGTCGTCGGAGGCGCGCGCGAGCACGGACCGCGAGGCCAGGAAGAGGTTCTCCGTCGAGTGGCACATGCAGTTGGTCAGGTGGTTGCCGGGCAGGTGCGCCGCGACGCTCTCCTCGAGCGCCTCCTGGTGCCTCCTCGCCGTGGCCGGGCCCCCGTCGAGCGCCGACCCGATCAGCCCGGCCCCGGCCTGACCGTCGACCTTGACGCCGTCGACGCCCGCGGCGGCGAGGTACGAGTGCAGGTCGGCGTACAGGCTCTTCGGGTCGGCGATGACGCCGACGCCGGCGAGCACCGCCGGGTTCCACAGCATCGACGGCTCGATCTCGGCGACGCCCGGCGTCGGGCGCGCGAAGAGGATGCGGGCGTCGTACTTGGCCACCGCCGGGTGGAGGGCAGGGGACGTCGACGCCGAGGCCGGGGGGGAGGAGGAGGAGGAGGAGCCCGGCGACGGGGAGGGAGGAGAAGCAGGGGGAGGAGGAGCGCCCGCGCCCGAGGAGCCCCGGTCGCCGCCCCCGCCCGCGCCCCCGCCCGCGGGCGCGACGCCGCCCCAGTAGCAGCTCAGCGCGTGCCAGACGATCACGTGCCTGACCCCCAGCCTGCCCTTCAGGTCCGCGACGACGTCGCCGAGCCGCTCCGGGGCGCCGGACCAGTAGTCCTCGGGCGTGGCCCCGGGGCGGGAGAACTTGGCGTTGGCGCGCACGTCCGTGAGCCGGCGCGTGAAGTCGCTCGCGGCGGCGTAAAACTCGAGCAGCGCCGGGCGCAGCGGGCCGCGGGCCGCCGCGGCGAACGCGCGCACCTGCCACGAGCCCGCCGGCGCGGGCTCGACGACGGCGGCGTAGAGCTTGGCTCCCGCGGCCTCCGCGCCTCCCAGCGAGGCGCCGACGGCGCGCTGCAGGGCCGCGGCGAGGTAGAAGACGGCGCCGATCGCGGCGAGGCCGACGGCGGCCGGGCCCGACCTGAGGTCGGCGGCCCTCCCCCCGGCGGCGCCGGCGACCCCGGGGAGGCGAGGGGGCTGGCGCCGCGGCGCAGAATTAAGGAGCCGCCGCTTCGAAGGGGAGAAAGAAGCGGAGGAAGAGAAGAGCCTGCTGCGGGTCTCGTCGCTGTCGCTGTCGGTGAGGTAGCGGTTGCGCTCGTTCTTGGCCGAGAGGGCGGCCCCGGCGCCCTCGGCGGCCTCGGCTTCGGCGGCGGCGGCCTCTGCCTCGGAGGAAGGAGAGGAGGTCGCCGCCGCCGCCGCCGCCGCAGCCTCGAGGCTCTCCAGGTCGGTCGGGGGCCTCGGCCTCCCCCGCGGGGCGTGCTGCTCAGGGAGGGGAGGGAACGCGTCGACGGTTCTGCCCGCCCTCCCTTTCCTCCTTGCTGTTCTCCTCTCTCCGCCGAGGCCGCCGCCGCTGCCGTCGCTGGTGCTCCCGCTGTCGCTCTCGCTGCTGCTGCTGCCGATCGCCGACATCTCGCCCTCGCCGTCGAAGCCGCTGTAAGCGCTCCCAACCCCTCTGGCGACCGCTTCGCCCCCTCCGACGTCGTCCTCGGAGTCCTCGGCGTCGACCGCGCTGTCCGGCGGCGGGGCCAAACCGGCCAGAGCGGCGCCGAGCGACGTGCCCGGGGCGGCCTCCCTCGCGGCCGCGGCCAGCGCGCGCCGCTCGGCCGCCTCGAACTCGTACTCGGCGGCCGCCGCGGCGCCGTCGAGGGCCGCGCGCGCCACGGCCGCCGCGGCGCGGGCGTCGGCCTCGAAGGTGCCGACGGCGGCCTCGACGGCCGCGCCCGCGGACTCGGCGGCGCGCTCGACCGACTCGAGCAGGGTCGAGCCGCCCGCCCCGCCCCTGCCCCGCACGCCGCCGCCTCCGGGACCGGGAGGAGGGGGAGGCGGCGGCGGCGACGGGGGCGACGAGGACGCCGACGGAGACGCGGACGAGGCGGGCGCGGAGGAGGCCGCGGCGGCGGCGGGGGCGGAGGCCGGGGCGCGCGGGGGCGGCCGCTGCTTCTTCGAGAACGAGGGGTCGACGTCGGTGCACTGCCAGCCGTCGTCGATCACCAGCGTCCTCGGCGGCGTGCCCCCGTCCCTCAGGGTCCTCACCCCCTCCTCGAGGATGGAGGCCGACACGCGAGAGTAGCACGCGTCCCAGGTGCACCAGCCGAAGTCGTCGATGGACGCGGGCAGCGCCCTCGAGAGCCGGGGCGGGGAGGCCCCCCCAGAGGAGAGCGCGGCGGCGCGCGCAGTCGCGTGCTCGGCCAGGGCGAGCGGGTCGTCCCCGGCGCAGACGAGCAGCGAGGCGTCCCATCCCTTGGCCGTGACGTGTTCGGCTCCCGACTCGATGCGGAGGACGACGGCATCGGCCGCGGCCTCGGAGGAGTTCTTCTTGGAGGGCGGGCTGTT
>Ga0315289_10012785_pt1 | contig 11797 bp, 4 predicted proteins | sample YL17G11_40_MG_FD_203452 | JGI IMG/M metagenome (GOLD analysis project Ga0315289, IMG submission 203452) | Sediment microbial communities from Yellowstone Lake, YNP, Wyoming, USA - YL17G11_40 | ecosystem: Environmental > Aquatic > Freshwater > Lake > Sediment | place: USA: Wyoming | collected...
CCTCTCAATCTTTTGCTCATCACCATCGACACTTTGAGAGCGGATAGGCTAAGCTGTTACGGCAGCCGAGAGGTGAAGACTCCGAACATCGATAGCCTGGCACAGAAAAGTGCTCTCTTTTCAAAAGCTTTTGCGAACACCTCGATGACTCTCCCTTCCCATACAAACATCCTTCTCGGGACAACGCCCCTCTATCATGGCGTGCATGACAATTCAAATTTTATCGTCAGAGAAGAATTTTTAACCCTGGCCGAGCATCTCAAAAAATTCGGCTATGCCACTGGCGCTTTTATCGGAGCCTTTCCCCTTGATTCGCGCTTTGGCCTGACCCAGGGCTTTGATGTTTATGACGACAACTACGGCAGCCAGGCCCCGGAAGAGTTCACCTTTGTCGAGAGAAAAGCTGAAGTCGTCGTCGATAAAGCTCTCTCCTGGCTTGAAGGACAGGAGAATTCCTGGTTTCTCTGGATCCACTGCTTTGACCCTCACCAGCCCTATGACCCGCCTGAGCCGTTCAAAACTCAATATAGAGATAATCCCTACGATGGTGAAGTGGCCTATGTTGATTTTGCCCTGGGAAAGCTCTTTTCCTTTCTAAAAGAAAAGAGGTTGGAAGACAAAACGCTCGTCATCTTCACTGCAGACCATGGCGAGTCATTGGGAGAGCACGGAGAGATGACCCATGGCTATTTTGCCTACAACGCCACCATCTGGGTGCCGTTGATTATTCTTTTTCCTGGAGTGAAGCCGGCTCAAATCACTCAAAACGTTAGCCATATCGATATCTTTCCCACAGTCTGTGAGATTCTCCGCATCGAGAAGCCTGCATTCCTCCAGGGCGCTTCGCTCCTGCCTTTAATGCAGGGACGGTCGCTTCTTGATCGAGACATCTATTTTGAGTCCCTGACAGCCTTTTGCAGTAGGGGATGGGCGCCGCTTCGAGGCTTCATCGAAGGAAATAAGAAGTTTATCGATTCACCTATCCCTGAGCTCTATGATTTGGAAAAAGATTTTCATGAGGTCAATAATCTTGCTGAAAGCACTAGTCTGGATAAATATCAAGGCAGTTTTGAGAAGCTTGTTAAAGCGCAATCATCGGCTCAAGAATCAGAGGCTCGCCGGAGGATGGACAGGGAAACCCAGGAGAAGCTCAGAAGCCTGGGCTATATATCAACACCGCAGCCTTCGGCAAAGAAAAAATTCTCAGTCAAGGATGACCTGAAAGTTCTCCTTCCCTATCAGAACAAATTCCAGAGAGCTATTTCCTCTTACCATAAACGCCAGATTGAGGAGGCGATTACGCTCTTAAAGGAAATCACTGCTGAGAGGAAAGATTTTGACCTCGCTTACACTTATTTAGCCAATTTCTATAAAGAGCAGAAGAAATTGAAGGAGGCTATTGATATCCTTAAAGAAGGATATCAAAAAAATCTTTCGAGTTTTAAAATCATCATCAACTATGGCATCTTTTTGGTCGAGGTTGGCCAGTTCGACCAGGCCATCGATATCCTGAAAAAAGGGCTGGCGATTATCGACTACGACCCAGATGCCTGGAATTATCTCGGAGTGGCTTACTGGAGTAAGGGGAGTTGTGATGAAGCTTTTCAAGCTTACGAAAAAGCTCTCGCCTTGGACCAAAATTATCCGATTGTCTTCAATAATCTTGGCTCGCTTTATCTTTCGATTTTTCTCAAGAACAATAAGCAGGATGCTTTCCAGAAAGCAGTTGAAAGTTTTAAAAAAGCCATCGAGTTCGACCCGAATTATGCCTCAGCCTACAATGGCCTAGGAGCAGCGTTAAAAATGGCAGGCAATATAGACGGGGCCATCGAATGCTGGAAGAAGGCCCTGGAGTTAAAGCCCGATTTTGGCTTCCCGCTCTATAATTTGGGCCTCGTCTATCTGGACAGAGGAGATAAAAGCGAAGCCTTGTCCTATTTCAACAGATATAAAGAGATATTTTATTCCTCCCTCCCTCAAAGAGAAAAAGAAAAACTTGATGCCCTGATCCAGAAATGCCTGCAATAAATAAGAATTTTTTTTCTTGCGACCTTAAATAAAACCACACTAACAGGATTCTGATTGTCATTGCGAGCCCGAAGGGCGCGGCAATTTCTTTCTCTATATGCTTCGTTTCACTCGCAAGACATTTTATTTATGCCTTTGTATTTGCAGTTTGACAGGTTAGAGGCTAAGAGTAAAATAAGGTTATGAGACGAGAGCGCGGAAGAAAGAAGAGATTTCTCTTTTTGATTTTTTTGTCCATCGGGCTCTGGGTTGGTGCTTTCCCGCTATCATCCAGAGCGGAGATACAGAAAAAGCAATCGCCACCGGCTGTTAAAAAACTTAAAGAAAAAGACCTTCCTCAGAGGTACCAGGATTGGCTGAAGCTCGTCAATTACATCATCTTCCCTGTCGAAAAAGATGCCTTCCTGCAGTTGACAATGGACAGGGACAGGGATTTATTCATCGAATCCTTCTGGAAGCAGAGAGACCCCACACCTGCCACACCCCAGAATGAGTACAAGGATGAACACGTCAGGCGATTTCAATATGCCAACGCTTTTTACAGGAGAGGCACGACACGGGAAGGATGGATGACGGATATGGGGCGAATCTATATCCTTCTCGGGCCTCCATCGAGCATCGAGAGGTTTGAAGGGGTTGCGGGCATCCAGCCCTGTCAGGCCTGGTATTATTATGGTGATCGGACCAAGGGCCTGCCGACTTATTTTGCTATCGTCTTTTATCAACGAGGGGGCTCTGGTGAATTCAGGCTCTACAACCCTGCCGCAGACGGCCCTGCGAGCTTGCTCATCGATACCGAGGGGCTTGATTTAACGAATGGCGAGAAGGTCTATGAAAAAATCAAAGAGCTTGCTCCCACTCTGGCCGGAGTATCGATCTCCATGATTCCGGGTGAGTACCCTTATAATTTCCAGCCATCCCCTCAAGCCAACATCATTCTTTCTAACATTCTTGAATCGCCGAAAAAGGATGTCAGCCCTTCCTATGCCACTCACTTTCTGGAGTATAGAGGAATTGTCAGCACCGAATATTTAACCAACTATATCGACAGCTCCGCCTCCACAGCTCTTGTTAAAGACCCTGTGCTGGGTATCAATTTTCTTCACTTTTCCATGTCTCCCAAGAAAATGTCCATCGACTATTACCAACCAAAGGACGAGTATTACTGCAATTTTAAAATGAGCGTCAGTTTGAGGAGCGGAGAGGCGATCATCTACCAGTATTCGAAAGATTATCCATTCTATTTTCCGCCTGCCAATGTCGAAAATATTCGCTCGAACGGGATTGCGGTCCAGGATTCCTTTCCCGTCATCGAAGGCAAATACGAACTGACTATTCTTCTCCAGAATTCAGTCGGAAGGGAGTTTAGCATCTACGAAAAGGAGGTCGTGATTCCTGAGGAATCAGATTCTCCCAAGATTATTGGCCCTTATCTGGGTTACAAGCTCCAGGATTACAATGCCATCCTTCATGTCCCTTTCAAGGTGATGGACAAACAGTTGCTTGTCGACCCCAATAACACTTTTGCCTCAAGAGATGACCTTGCCCTTTTCTTGAGCATTGTCAACCTGAAGGAAGACGTCTGGAAAGAAGGAGAATTAGAGGTTCGAATCAAAGGGTCAAGAGCAAATAATCCAATGCAAAAAAATTTTTCGTTGAAGCTTGCCAACTTCATCTACAACAGAGTCCTTGGTGTAAGTTTCACAACCCCAGCTCGGGAGTTCATTCCGGACTACTATGAAATGGAGCTGAGTTTGAAGGATGGCAGAGGAAATGTCTTGGATGAGGCAAAATCCCAGTTCATCATCTCTCCTGCAGAAGCTATCCCTCATCCTGTCACCCTGGCCAAGACTTTTCCGCTTGCCAACAACTTCCTCTATTTTTATTCTCTCGCCTATCAGTACGATAAAATGAATAAGCCTGCGAAGGCTGAAGCCAATTTCGAGAAGGCTTATATCCTCAAGCCTGATTACGCCGAGGGCATCATTGATTATTCCAACTTTTTATTAAAAGTTGGAAAATACGACCTGGCCCTGGAATTGGCTGAGAAGCTCAAAGGAAACGAGAAATTCAAATTCGATTATTTTCTCCTCAAGGGACAGGCTCTGGCCGGGAAAGGAGCTTATGTTGAGGCCATCGAGAGCTTGCTCGAAGGAAATAAGATTTATAACAGTGACACCAGGCTGCTCAATTCCCTGGGCTTCTGTTACTACAAGACCTCAAAGAAGAAGGAAGCTCTGGAAGCCCTGGGTGCCTCTTTGCGCTTGAACCCGGAGCAGAAGGAGATTAAAGAGCTCGTCGCAGAAATCCAGAAAAGACTCAAAGATTAATGCAAACGCGTTAATAATGAATTAAAACACCCATAAAGGTGAGCTAAAATCACCATTAGAATCACCTCTTCAGGCTATTTACTTATTGTTATATCTTTTTTATTTTATTAATATTATCTGAAGAGGTTATTCTTGAAAAAAGAATTTTTAAAAAACTGCCTATTTTCAATCCTGATGATGATTTTTGTCAGCCTCTGCACTGCTTATGCTGCAACAATTCGTCTAAAAAACGGCACAATAATTGGAGGCGAAAGAATCTTTTTTGACGACGCCTCTATAAGCATAAAAGAGCCAGTGCCGGGCATTGCCAAAAAAATTTCCCTGCCTTCATTTTCCAACAAAGCTTTTCTTAAGACTTCCCAACCAGAATTTCTATCAGAATGGAAGGAGAAAGGCCGGAAAAGTCTTTATATCAGCGGTGGAGCCAGCCATATTAATGGTGGGGATTTAAACGGGACGATCAGAGGCTACAACGAGTTCATCAAAGATTGGAATGACCACTACCAAACTGGCTATAGCATTGACTGGAAGGAATTCGGGTGGATACAAAATTTGAAAGCAGAAGTTCTGCTTAACCTATCTAACTCTTTCAGTCTTGGGCTGGGCGTTGAGTATTTGGCCAGGACCCAGAAAGGGTCTATGGCTCTAAACGATGCGGATAGTGGCACATTTTATGACAGCTTGTACTATTACAACTATTCCTTTGAAGACAATTTCTCATCTTGGCCTCAGCCAAAATTAATCGTCATTCCAGTGACTTGCGACCTTTATTTTTTCATTCCGGCAGGCAAAAAAGCAGAGGTTTTTGTCAAGGCCGGGGTTGGCTATTACTTTGGCAAGCTTAAATATAACGAGGCCTCCATGCGGGATTATAAATATCAAGCAGATTATTACGGCAACGATGATACTTTCTGGTATAGTTGGATTGATAATTATACAGAAGATGGCACTCGGACTTACGAAGCAAAATGTAAAGAGCTGGGATATCAAGCAGGAATTGGTCTTGATATCAAGCTCTCCTCCCTTGTTTCATTGGTTGTCGAGGCAAATTACAGATATGTCAATCTTAAAGACTGGAGCGGAAATGGAAGCGAGAGTTTAAGCTGGACTGAGGAATCAGGACGTTCAGACCTGGGAACGACTACGGCAAGCGCGAATGAATCTGACTCTTGGGGTGGGAAGATCTGGTATTATGAGCTTTATGATTCCGGCCTTAACAAACAGTATAAGCGAATCTTTTTGCACGAAGAAGCGCCCGAGGCTAATGAATGGATAAAAAATGTGCGCCAGGCGGAGATCAACCTAAACGGCTTCTCTTTAAGGGCAGGAATAAAAATCACCTTTTAATCCCTCCAGTTTGAACTCTTTATCTCACCTTTTGAGCTTCGGAAGCATCTGCAAATCCGTGATATGAATAGGCGAGCCTTAATATGCCTTTCCATCGCAAAAAAAAGATGCATATTGGAGCTTCTTCAGATTTGACTTAGTCTGATTTTTTCTTTATAAATAAATGAAATTTTATTAAAAGGTCAAATATTTAATGGAGTTTCTCGACAAAGTTTATAAAAAAAGCGATTCTGTTGTATCCAGAAAAATAGCCAATGAGTTCATCTTGATTCCCATCCGGCAAAACGTGGCTGACCTGGAGAGTATCTACACTCTGAATGAAGTTGGGGCCCGTATTTGGGAACTGATGGATGGAAAAATGACTATGAGGGAGATAAAAGAAAAGATAGTTGAGGAGTTTGAAGTGACAGCGCACGAAGCTGAAAAGGACATCGCCGAGTATTTGCAGCAACTAGAGAAGATAAAAGCTATAGTTGAAATTTAAAACGAGGCCCCATTTAGTTCAAAAAGAGAAAAAGGGACCTGCTGTTTTTACGTTTCCATTTATAATTTTCTGTAATTATAAATAAAGAAATAGGCTGGCACTTTTTCTCATCGGAGCTTGAGCCTTGTTGTGGGGTCGCCGAAAAGAATCCAGGTTTTGCGGACATCCACATCTATGACGGCTCGCTTGGATAACATGACCGCCTCTCCTATGGTCAGTTCTTTGGTCAGTCCTTGCCCGCTAAACAGCAGCTGAATCAATTTCAGGTTCAAGGGGAACTGCTCTGGAGGATAGGTCAGACCCGAAGATGCCCATACTGCCACGGCGCCCCCTCCCTTCGCCTTCAAAAACGCCTCAGCCATGCTCTCGCTGTAGGGGTCTTGGAAAAAACCATTCAGACAGGTCATGCTCACCAAAAAGGGCAGATAGGAAGAATTTGTTAGCTCCCGTGCATCCGAGGAAGTGAGCAGATTCCCCTTCCATATCTCCGTTGAGCCATGGCCGACGTAGTTCACCAGCAACTGCCCCTGGTTGAGCAGACCCAGAAGGTCATTCCTCGCCGCAGGGTCCTGGCCTCTGAAAATTTGCCTCACAGTCATCTCTTGAGGCAAAAGGGCCGCTACCTGCGCACTCGCAGCTTCAAAATCATGTATGCCATCATTAGCATCGGCCACAAGCAAAACTTCGTTCATCAAACCAGCCTCCCTCTCATAGCTTATGATCTTCGAAACGACTGCCTCGGCTTCCTCAACACTGTCCACAGGCAATCTCCCCACAGCCATACTCGGCAAGCCATCATCGTCAAAGTCCGCAAACCAGTCATCTGAGGCTGTCTTAATGGACTCGGTCTCCACATATTTTGTGGGAACAAAGTCAAAATCTCCAAAACCCAGGTAGTTGCGGGGGTCGTAGCTTGCATCTCCCACTAACATCACAAAGCGAGGCGAAGGAACCCATCGATCATAGGCGCGGCTGAGAAACTCCCTCAGCGCCCATGGGCTCTTTGAACCGAAATTAAACTCATCATAAAGGTCTTCCGCATCAACCACAGCCACTGCGAAGCCAGGCTGCTCCCTCAGCTCCTTAAGGGGCCTTATACTCTCAAGAAAGTCTCTGGAGGAAATGATAACAAGATCAGCACCCTGAGTTCTCTCATGCCAAGAGGAGGCGGTGTTAGCCGCTACACCTGCCGGCTCCTTTATTTTCTCTTCGCTAAAGGCCAAAAGTGTCCTCTGCCCATGGCCTGGGACCTTGAACGTTATGGCATAGCCTGAGTTCTCAGAATTCACCTTGCCCCGGACATCAAACATCTGGGCAGGATCAGTGATGTCCACGACCCGAATCTCCGAACTGCTGAACCCTGCAATCGATATCCACTCTGTTCCCATCGCCGTTAACTTCAGACTATCCTCATCCGCTGTGTAGCTTCTCCAATAGGTCAACCTGATATAATCCACCAGGCTCGCGTCCTCAGGCCCTCCCTGGGGTTCAAGCCTCACGATGTTCTCTCCCTCCAGGATTAACCCGTGAGGAATCTCTATCTCAATTGCACCTCTCTCCTGCCCGCTAAAAACTAACAAACCTGCTTCCTGATTATTAAAAAGAATCTTGACCTGATGAGAAAAATCTGTTGCACCCTGAAGCACAACCTCAAGCCTGGCAACATCTGGAGCAGAAGGGTCAGGGTGCGGCACGTTTACAAGCTGGTCAACTGGCTCTGTATAAACTATAGAGCCAAAGAAGCACTCCTCCTCTCCATTCTTCAACGCTGCAAAATAGAAAGTGCGCTCCTTCAACTCAACGCTGTAGGGAAAGCTCAAAGATGCTCCCCTACCTCTTAATCCCCGGCCAAGCATCATCTTCTTGTCTAGAGCTATCCGAATATCTGTGAAAGGCGTATCAAGGCGTCTGCCAGGCCTCGCTCCAACAACAAGCCAGTAGACCCTGGTATCAGTAAAGGGCGTATCAAGCCCTTTCCCGTAAAACTCCACGCCATCCTCTGGGTCAAGCCTCCCATCCTCACTCCCGGTCACCGTCATCGACTGTTCTTCACCATCTACATAAAGCTGAAGATAGCGGGGATCAACCCAAGGGTCAAGACCAGCAGCGACTAACTCGGGTTGTCCAACCCGATACCATCCCTCCTCCTTAACCATAATCTTCACCGCAGACTTCGCGGCAAGAACCCATTGTGCCTCACTCGGCGGCAGCCGTGGCTCAGAGGGCTTCCTGGGAACAACTTGGGAGATTATAGTCTGGGATGAGAATACAGCCCGGGATGTCTGCATCTCTGTTTCTTTGGTCCTCAGTTCCTTGCGCAGCTCAAGAATCTTCCCCAACTCCTCTGACCTTGAAACCTGATGCCTGGCGATTGATCTAAACCGAGCCTTGAGCCGCTCAGGAATAGACTTTCCGCCTATCTCTGGCTTAATCGGCCCGAAAGAAGCACGTGCACCATCAAGCCCCACACAATCCAGCCAGTAGGACTCTTGCCCTGTTCGCTCAAACATGGCATCAAAGTAGACATAACGCTGACCTCCAGGGAGTTCCCTCCCTTTTCCTGCGTTAAAAAAAGAACCAGGCACAAGGTCGGCGGTTACCCTGTAATACTTGCCGTCTTGCTCCCTGTAGATGTGAAAACCTAAGTTGTCAGCCTCGAAGCTCGTCACCCATTCCAGGGAAACACCGTCTGCCTCCTGACGAGCCCTGAAGGCCCCAACCTTCACCCAGCTCGCAGATTCACCCCAAGGCGAAGGAGTCCACTCCGTGGGGCCTTGATCCCCTTCAGGCCCGCTTTCATCTTTATCCTCTTTATTGTCATCAATGGCTTGCCTTCCATGGTCATCAGGTCTTTCCTGGTCATCAGGGATGCCGTCATTATCCCAGTCCACACAAACAGGGCCGTGCCTCGTCTCTGTTCCCGAGAGATCCACATCCTCAAGCATGTAGTAGTAGAGTACACTCCGTGTAACATCCATATCGGTATAGGTATACTGGTGACCCGAGACAGAGGATATCAGACCTGGTATGAGCCGGCGGTTTAGCTTGGTGAAGGAACCATTCGCCCCAGCCCAGCGATAGAGGTTGAAGCCAAGATTGCTAACCTCCTGGCCCGTCTCCCACTCAACCAGGACAGAGGAATCCTTGCCTGTGGCGGTGAAGGAGATGAGCTTGACCGCGGTGGCCAGGCCAGACTCCTCATTCCCAGAGACATAAGTATAAAAACTGCCGGGAGCATACTGGTTGGTGTACTCGGTCTTGATCCAGTCGGCGGAGCGGGCAGCATTGGAGAGACGGACCTCGTCGAGATAGCCGCCATATGGATCGACGTTACCATAATTACCGATATACACTGGATCAGCGTTGTTGGCGAACGCTCCGGTCATGGTCGGACTTCCGCTCGAGGCCCCGTCGATGTAGAACGTGACCGTGGTTCCACTGCGGGTTACCGCGACATGGTGCCACAAGGTATCCGTGATCGTGGCGGTCGAGCTCGCGTACTTCGGGGTCGGGCTGTCCGAATACAGCACGAGTTTATCCGTGTAAGACGCTTTCCCAATGTAAAAATCGTAGTTCCAGCGACTGCTGTTATTCGACTTCATCAAGATGACGTCGGCTGTGGTGGTGGTTCCGGATCTCTGGATCCAGGCCGAGATCGTGATGTCCCCCGTGATCCCGAGCGACGTGGAGTTCCCGACCAGGGCGTAGTCGTCGCTGTCATCAAACTGCTGCCCGGAGGCGATCTCTCCGGTTTTCCCCGTCGCTGATATATAGTCGTCACCGTGGTTATTATTCGAGGTAGAGTCATTGTACAGATCGGCGGTTCCCGTACCGGACTGGTCCTCCTTCAGGTGCCAGACCCCCTTGAAGCTGGCATCCCACACGTTTCCCGGCTCCTGAGTGGCAGAATTAATGCATGGGTTGCCGTAATAGATGTAAATGTCCGTGTTTGTCCCATCATCACAAGACAGAACGGGGATTCTCACCCAGGCGACAAGAACTCCGTTTACCCCATCATAGGATTCAATCTCATGATCCAGGGTGCATGGTGCAGTTCCATTGCAGGTCGTACTGTTCGCGCTTCTGAAGATAATATCCCAGCCATTGGCATTGGTGACATGCCCGCCATAGTTGGTATGCTTCAAATGAGCATCGGTCAAGCTGATAAGAACAGGGAAATTTTGAAGGTTGGAGGTACCGTAGACCTTGGTGCCAGGAATGGTGATCTTATTCCGGTAGGCAAAAAGGGAGGGAGAATTAAGGATGTAAAAGTTCGGTGTCGCGACCAAAGGATTGGTCGAGGTGACGAGTGCCGAGGCGGGAACCGTCACCGTGATCGTCTCATCGGCTGTGATATAATAGGCGGGCTGCGCATCTAGGGTAATCGTGACCCTGGTGTTTGACGTCCGCACCACGCCCGCGACCCCCTGCTTGTTCCTGACTTCGTTGTTCCAGCCAAACTCATCCGACCCCGACGAGTTGAGGCCGTTGATTATGTTCTGACGTTGCGCGTCGAACGTTGCGCCCGCAGCTACCCACGTGTCGTTGGTAAGGTCTATGACAATCGTCTTTCCCCCGCTTACGATCTCGCAGTTGGTAGCAGATGGAGTGATCGTGCCGCTGAGGGAAGCATAGGGCTCCGTTACAGCTTCATCTATGTTGAAGAGCAATTGTTTTCCACTCACACCATATGCGCCAAATTTGGTCTCTATATTCGAGCTGGTTGCACTAGCGGGTGTGAATGTCATCTTGAAGGCAAATGTGTTCCCGGAGGAAATTTCGCCTTGCAGGTCCGAGAGATTGGTCCATATATGGGCTACATTTAATGTCACGGTCTCTGTATGGGTATCGAGGGAATTTCCGATGAGGGCACCGGTGCTTGGGTTTGCATTGTAGAGGTAGATCTTAAATGTTCCGCCGACACTCTTTGATTTGAAGTATATCTCGTTTCCGCTCGACTGACCCGTAACCATCGTTTTATGCGCGTAGCCGCCGTTGTCAAAATATGTGGTCAGAATATTCGTCTCAGCCGTGGTCGCAACAGTGAACGCTACCTTGTCCTCTTTTGTTGTGCCGCTACAGCTTGCGCTTGCGCTCGCTATCATTTCAATAGTCTGGGCGGAAGTGAGTGTGACTGATGTGGTTCCACACACAGTATCAAGACTCAAATCCGCCAGGATGTTCTGAACCTGGTATGCGGTCACTGCTGGAGAAGCGGGAGCCAGCGTGATCAGGAGCGCTATCAGGGGCGCGATCAGGACCGCTGCGACAACGACAAGGCGCACGGCCTTGGACAAGCCGCGGCCTGGGGATAGGGACCTTCTCTCGGTTCCATCCGCAGCGGAGCGCCCTTTGTCCCCCGCTCTTGATTTTTCGCGTCTTTGCACTATCATTTTAATCCTCCATTTGCCCCTTTATTTATTTGGAGTCAAATCTTTACTCTTGACATTTTTTCCTCTATTCTCTCTACACTTCCTGTCTTTATCGTAATGTTTTCATCTTATTGCTATTTTCTTTTCTCACGAAGTTCGTTAAGTTTTTTTCGTGCTTCTGAAAAATCCGGCTTCAACTCCAAGGCGCGCGTCCACTCTTTCTCGGCCTTGTCCCA
>Ga0315289_10012786_pt1 | contig 11797 bp, 6 predicted proteins | sample YL17G11_40_MG_FD_203452 | JGI IMG/M metagenome (GOLD analysis project Ga0315289, IMG submission 203452) | Sediment microbial communities from Yellowstone Lake, YNP, Wyoming, USA - YL17G11_40 | ecosystem: Environmental > Aquatic > Freshwater > Lake > Sediment | place: USA: Wyoming | collected...
CTCGTCCGCAGCTTCGTCGGACGCGCCGGGCTCGAAGCGTCGGCTCAGCTCGACGACGACGAGCTCACGGTTCTGGTGCGGCGCGAGCTGCGCGAGGTGCTGAGCATCGGCGCCGAGCCGGAGTTCGTCGAGATCTTCCGCTGGCCGCGCGGCATGCCGCAGTACCAAGTCGGCCACGCCGACCTGGTGGCGCGGATCGAGGAGGGCGTCGCCGGTGTGCCGGGCGTCGAGCTCGCCGGCGGCGCGTACCACGGGATCGGCATCGGCGACTGCCTTCGCGAGGGCGCGACTGCGGCCGAGCGCGCGCTCGAGCACGTGCGCGGTCTGCCCGAGGACGCGGTGCCGCCGCAGCCGGAGGACGTCCCGGCCGGTGACGGCGTCGCCGACTGAATCGCCGTTTGGGACTTGCGCGTGGGCGCGCCGATCCGACCGCAGACATCGGCCACCTCCCCGCCCGCCCTGACGCAGACGAGGAGGGGGGCCATGCGGCCCCCCTCCGGTCGGTCGATCTGTCGAGTCGGTCTACTTCACCGGGATCGTCTCGTCGGTCAGGTTCGTCCACAAAGCGCTTTGGCCGATCATCAGCCACTCCCGCTCCGGGTACTCGCGGCTGGTCAGGTTCGAGCTGTGGGCCACGTAGCGGCCGCGGACGGTGGTGGCGCCACGGATGAGAAGCATGCCGTTGTTGACGCCCGGGGTCAGGCTGCGGTTGAGCCACATGCCCGAGACCCAGCCGCTGTCCGGCCCGGTGCTGGTCATGGTGGGGCTGTAGCGGGCATCGACGATGGCTCCCGACGGGATGTCCTTGAACCACCAGATCCGGCTGGGAATGAAGCCGAAGTCTGTGCTCGCGTAGGCGCTCGTGATGGGGCTGTTCTCGCCGCCCACGTTGGTCCAGCGGTGGATTCCGCCGAGGGTGTCGGCGCTCGCCGTGGATCCCAGCTTGATGGCGCCGGTCACGAGGCCGCTCGCTGAGAGGAACTTGTAGTTGGCGGGCGCGGAGTTGTCGCCGACGTTGTCGCCGAAATAGCCGCCGCCCCTCGCGAAGAACGCTTTCAGGCGCGTCCGCGCGGTCTTGTGCGCCGGCCACTCGGCGCCCTCGTTCCAGATGAAGTCGTACCCGAGCAGCGGGTCTTTCGCGGCGCTCGTCAGCGACCACGAGCTGGACGTGCCCGTGACGGCGCCGGTGATCACGTAGCCGACATTGTCGGCGCCGAAGATGCGCGTCATGACGCCGTAGGAGGTAGTCGCGGGAGCGGGTGACGGCATGCTGGCGCGCAGCACGGCGACCCTGGGAGCCTCCGCGATCCGCGTGGACGCCGGCTTGGCGACGTCCACGTTGCGCTCGAACCACAGGCCGGCCTCCTTGCCGGCGACGTCGAGCTTGGAGGCGGTCGCGCTGTCGGCCGGGAAGATCAGCGTGCCGGCCGGCATGCGCCCGCCGGTGGTGCTGTTGAAGGGCGCCTCGGCGATCTCACCGCGAACGCCGTCGTCGAGCAGGGCCATGATCGCCCTGAACTCACGCAAGCCCCTGAGCGTCACGGAGTACCAGTCCGAGGGCGCGATGAGACCGTCCCGCACACCGCCGACCAGCTCGTTCGTGTCGGAGATGGGGCTGGTCGTCGGTGCGAACGTGGCGTCGCCGCGCGGCACCTGCGCCACGTCGGCGCCCCACGTGAGGCTGAGGCTCCAGGCGGCGGGCTCGTCGTACAGCCTAGTGGTCCGCAGTGAGATGTCGATTCCCGCGGACAGAGCCTCCCGCGCCATCCCCCTCATCGGCTGGTTCATCCACACGACGTAGGAGCCGGCCTGGTAGGCGGTGCCGCCCCAGACGAAGTCCTCGGTCATGCGGGTGACCTGGATACCGTTGTCGAACAGCCACTGCACCAGCCGGTTGGCCTCGGCGTCGCTGCGCTGGCCGGCCCCGAACGGGATCACGTAGGCTTTCGGGTAGGGGTACGACCAGTTGTCGAGGTCGTCGGTGAAGCCCAGGCCTGAGAGCAGCGGCGAGTTCGCGAACGCAAACGGGTCGTGATCCGCGTCGACGATGCCTTGACGGAAGTCCTCGAGCTGGTCGTTCATCATCGCCTGGCGATTCGCGACCCAGAACCTCGCCGAGGAGTAGAAGCCCAGGTACTGGTCCCGCTTCGCGTTCCACCTTCCGCCGAGCGTCAGGTCGTTCGACATCTCGATGGTCGTGCCGTCGAGGAGGAAGAAGGCGGAGGCGTAGAACGCACCCCAATCGTCCCAGCCATCGGAAACGGCCGGTCCCGGATTCACGCTGACGGTCCCGCCTCCCGAGGCCGGCACAGGTGAGGGCATCGGGTTCGTGTAGGTGAAGGTGGTCGTACTCGGGACCGAGGTCACCGTGAAGGTGCCCCGGTAGCGCACGTCGAGGTCGTCAGTGATCGTGACCCTCTCGCCGCCCGACAGGCCGTGGGGTTCGGTCGTGGTGATGGTCACGGTCGTGCCCGACTGCGTCGCTCCTTTCGGACTGGCCGCGATGGTGCGGGTGTAGACGGCCCCCCAGTCGTTCATGGGGATCTGGATGCTTCGCTGCGCGGCGGTGAAATCTGACCTGTTCGCCTGCGTCCGCAGTAGGTTCCAGTACACGTCGGTGGCGTCACCCGCGGGGTTACGCGGGAACGTGCACCCCTCAATCAGGGTGGGCGTGTAGTACCCGTGGAACGCCAGCATGGCCGGCGGCAGCCACTTGTGCAGCAGCTTCACCGTGTGCTGTGTCTCGGGCTGCGACTGCACGATGTAGTCGCGGTTCATGTCGATGCCGGCGTCGTTCCTGCGCGTGCCCCGGACGCGGCCGTCGGGGTTCGCGCACGGGCAGAGGACGATGATCGCGTGGTCGAGGATGTCGTCGACCGTGGCGTTCACGCCGCGCGGTGTCACCGTCAGGTCGCGGATGATCTGCATGGCCGCGTCGACGCCCTCGTACTCGTTGCCGTGGATCGCGGCATCGATGTACATCGGGATCTTGACCTCGTCACCGAACGAGGCGAGAAGCGTCTGCGCCGCTGCGGGGTCCGTCAGCGCCAATTCGCGGACCTGTAGCCAGCGCCCGAAGTCGCGCCGCTGATCGGGGGTTTCGAGCGCGTTGATCACGACCGCGTACATGTCGCGGTCGCCCGCCGACTTGCCCATGACGGAATACGACATCCGCAGGGGGACGTCCGCCGCTATCGCCTCACGCTGGAACATGTGCAGGCTGGGTGCGATGGCGGCGTACGGTATGAGCGCCAGGGTGTCGATCGGCTGCTTGGAGACACCCTGCCGGGTGCTCACAGCCTCGTCGGCGGGCACCGGGACCACCCAGCTCTCGCCGTAGGTCGGGCCGAGGCCGGCTGAGATCGGGGTGCCGTCCCATGGCGCCGCCGCCAGGGCGAGCGCCGGAATCGCGAGCAGCACCAGCAACACGAGCGCCAGGAGCGGCGGGGCCAAGTAACGTCTGCGTACGTTCAACTCTCTCAACTCCTTCTCGGGGGTCAGGCGACCGCATCGCGGTCGCGGGAGGAGTCGCGCGGCAGCACACGGAGGGGCGCCGGCGCACGAGCGCCGAACGGCGCCGAGTGCGCGGGCTACCTCCGCGAAGTGCCGGCGGGCGGAGGGCCCCTGTTGCCGGTCGACGTGAAGCACGTCCCTCGCCGCGTGCAAAGTGACATCGTACTACCCCCTGCCCAACACGCCACCGCCGGGGACGTACCTCCGGCGCCGGCATGTCACCGATGAACCAATCCTCCCGCTCGGGCATGCGGAAGTCCAGTCATCGCCGTTCGGGATTGATGCGTGAGCACAGAGGTCCAGCCGTCCGCTTCGCGGGCTCGCGAGTCCGCAACGAAAGCGGGGGCGGGCCGAAAGGTCCGCCCCCGCCGGGCAGGCGGGAGTCAGTACTTCTTCAGCACCTTCCAGATCCAGCGGTGCGGCGCATGCATGCTGAAGCCGGGGATGTTGTACATCACCGCGCAGTGCCCGGTGATCGCCGTGAGCCCGTGCTTCTCGGCCTCGGCGAGCGCCTCCGGTGTGTCCGTCATCTGATGGATCCAGATCGACGACGCGCCGGCGTTGGCCGCCTTCACGACCCACGCGGCGGTCTCTTCCTTGGGCAGTTCCATGACGACTGCCTGCGGCGTCTGCGGCAGCGCCGAGAGCTCAGCGAACGTGGCGTCGCCCTCGACCTGCTCCGCCGTCGAGTCGATGGCGAAGACCGTCTTCCCCTGCTCCTTGAGGGCGTTGTAGGTCAGCTTGGGAAAGGGCTTGCGGGCCGACGCGCCGACTACCGCGTAGACGTTCGCGTCCCAGAACTTCTCGCACTCTGACGGCATGGCTGTCCCTCCCTCCTCTGTAGGTCATGGTGCCTCCGACGCGCCCAAGCTGTCGACCTGTCCGGCCCCGTAGCACTGGGCCGGGGCCAACACCTCGGGAAGGCGCTCGCGCAGGGCGCAGCGCACTTCGTAGCATAGGTGGCACTCGTCGGCGTACAGGTCGCGCTCGGGCGTGTGGCCGCAGGCCTGCGCGAGCGCCCAAGGGCCGCCGCTCAGGATCTCACGCACGACCGGCAGCGCCGCCGGGTCGTATCGCTCCATGATCGCCGCGAGGCCGTCGCGCCACACGTTGCCGGCGCTGATGCCCTGGCAGAGCTGCAGCTCGCCGTCGGCGCCGAGGTGCGCGCGGCCGGGCTCGGCGAAGTCCTCGAAGGGGCAGGTGACGAGTGACTCGGGCGGCCGCGCGGCTCGCCCTGGCGCGAGCTCCACGGCCGCCCTCCCCTTGTGCATCACCTCGCCCACGTCGCCGAGGCAGAGCCCGGGGACGTCGAGGCAGGCCGGGGCGCCGACCTCCAGCACCGCCATCGGCAGGCCCAGCTCCTGCGCCGCCACGACCGCGTTGCGCAGCCGTGTCTCGTCGGCGTCCTCGACGAAGTACGCGTAGGACGAGAGCGACAAGTCGCTGATGTCGAGGTCCTTGAACGGACGCAGCCAGACGCGCGCGTCCTCGACGGAGGTGGCCCAGAAGCAGTTGCTCACGAGGCCCCACTCGAGGCCCTTTGCGCGCGCATGCGCGGCCGCTTCAAGCACGACCGGGTAGGCCAGCGTCGGCTCGCCGCCCTCGAAGTAGACCGTGGTGACCTGCCCGCTCGCGGCTGCCTGGTCCATGGCCTCCCGGAGTTGGACCAGGGTCATCGTCTCCTCGACGCCGGGCGAGCTCCACACGAAGCAGTGGTCGCACGCGTACGTGCAACGGTACGTGACCAGGAAGTGGATGCCGTTGAGCGCCATGGGCATGGCGCGAGTATAGACCCGCCGCTGCCCCCCGCCCTTCATCGGCCGCCTACAGCCGCGAGCGGAACTCGCGCACGTCCACGGCCAGCCAGTCGCTGCGGTAGTTGCGCCACCCGCGGAGGTCCTTGAAGTACGGCGAGTCGTTGGCCATGGCATGGCCGATGACGTTCTTCTTCTCGATCCCGTAGCGCGCCATCAGATACAGCACCAGCTTGAGTCCCGCCTTCACCTGACGTGAGCGGGCCAGGACCTGCTGGTCGGCCCAATGGCCGCCGGAGCCCGTCTCCTGCACGAACTCAATGCCGATCGAGACGTGGTTGAGTCCGATGCAGTGGCGGGCGCGCACCGCGAGTGGGACAAGCTGGTGGATCGTGCCGCCCTTGTCGATCACGAACTGGCAGGAGACGCCAGGCAGCTCGCCCCTGTAGGGAGTGTTGGCGTGAAAGGTCCAGTAGGCGCTCGTGTACGTGCTGCCGGCGGTGAAGTGGAGGACCACCACCTTCGGGTCGGTGAGCCAGTACGTGTGCTCGCCGTAGTGACGCTGAGAATAGTCAGCCATCTGGGCGCGACGGCGATCCCCGTAGGGGATCAGGTCGCGCACGATCGCCGGCCGCAGTTCGGCAGAGGAGGGCGTCGCCGGACGGGGGGCGGGGACGCGGCCGTCGCCGAGCCTGGCGGCGGCGGGGCTCGTCAGGCACGAGAGCAGCAACCCGAGTGTCACCACGGCGAGCGCCGTCGCGACGGCTCCGCGGTCCTGTCGGTGCGCGGTACGCCAAGGCGTCATGCGACGATTCTAGCGCGCCGTCGCGACCTCGGGCGTGACGATGTCGTCGCGGCGCCCCTTCGCGCAGCGGAGTCCCCCGGCGCGTCAGAGCGGAGTGACCGTCCTGGTCCTGCTGGTCAAGTCCCAGGTGTCGGCGTCGCCGACGTACGTCAGCTTGTACGTCGTCTTCGCCTTCAGCGTGGGCTTGTATGCGACGGTCGCCTTGACCCCGGGAGTCGTCGCGATCGTCTTGGAGTTGACCAGCTCCCAGCCGGACGAGCTGGTCTTGCGCCAGAGTTGAACAAGTGCCGCGTTCGCGTCGCCGGTGGCCAGCGTCCCTTTGACCGTCACGTCCCTGCCCTTCTTCACGCGGGCGATCTCCGAGAGTCCGAGGGTCGCACCGTACTTCGCCTGGACGCGCAGGCTGGTGGTGCGCTTGCCCGAGCAGCTTAGGGGCTGGAGGACGTTGTTGACCAGGTCGCTGTCCGCGCAGGTCAGCTGGACGGTGTAGCGACCGGGCGTGGCGAAGGTGTGCGCGGCGCTCGACCCGGCCGTCGCGGCCGTGCTCACCTTGTCACCGAAGGCCCAGGCGAAGGTGTTCGGCGACGCGTCGCCCCAGCCGGTCAGCCCGGCGGCGTCGAAGGAGGCCGGCTCGCCGACGACGACACGCGCCGGCGCCACCGTGAAGCCCGGGTCCTCGCCGTGACGCAGGGCAGCCTCCTCGCCGCGGATCATGTCGGCGTCCTGGTTGACCTCCGACCAGCCGAACCAGTGGCTGTAGTCGGGGTTGATGTGATAGGCGCCCTTGAACGTGTTCACGTGGTCGTACTTGTAGGTGTAGAAGAACCACTGTTCGATGGCCGACGTGCCGCCGTAGAGCTGCTGGCCGCCGAGGACGAGCACGTGTCCGTCGTTGACGAAGGTGGGCCCGGCCGTCGCATACACGGGGTTCGGGGCGCGGTTCTCGGGCATCGGATCAAGAAGGCCGTCGTACCAGAGGCCGCGGACACGCATGACCGGGTCCCACAGCAGATCGTCGACGTCCTGCTTGATTGTGTCGGCGAGCTCGAGGTTCTGACTGGCCCAGCTCGAGGCGTGGCAGTCGTCGCAGATCGAGAGCATCTTGCCGCGTCTCGTCGAGCGCTCTTTCTCGGTCATGGTGCGCATGGGCACGGGGAGGGCGGTGCCGGCCAGGCGCGCGCCCTGGGCGACTGTGCCGTAGGTGAGGTTGGTGGAGACGTTGTGCGTGAGCGGCTGTCCGGCGCCTTTCTCCAGCTCAGGCTGATGGCACGTCACACACGTCGGCGCGCGTCGGGGGTCTCCACCCACGCGCTCCTTCTCGGTCGTGTAGACGACCCCGTGCTTGCTCTTCTCCCACATGTCGATCTGCTCATGGTCGGGGCCCATGTGGCAGGTGCCGCACGCCGCGGGTTCCGCCGCCTCCGCGGCCGAGAACACGTGCCGCGTGTGGCACGAGTCGCACTTGCCGACCGAGCCGTCGTCCGAGACGTAGCCGATGTTGTGGCAGCGCTCGCACATCTCGTAGCGTTGCGCGTCGGGCATGACGAGGTAGCGGGCTGCGGGGGTCATGCGCGTCCAGCCGAGGGCGTGCTTGTTGATATGCGCCCCGCTCTCGTCCTTGAGCGTGAACTCCGCGTACTGATCCGGGTGACAGCGGGCGCAGGTGCCTGCCGAGACCCTGCCCTCGTTCGCCGTGATGACATCGTGATCGTCGCCGTGGCAGTCGAGACAGGCCACGTCGCCGCCTGCGCCCATGGCGCCTGACTGGTACTGGGTCACGATGCCGGGAGTGACGAGCGTGTGGCAGTTGATGCACTCTTGCTGCGGGATCGCGGCCTGAGCCGCTGCCGGTGCCCAGGCGAGACACGCTCCGAGCGCGAGGCTCGCGAGCAGGACTGACCGCTTCATGCCACACCCCCATGACGATGGCCCGATGGTCCATTCCACACCCTGCCATCATCGCGCCACATTGACTTTGGGCAAGAGGGCCGGGCGTTGAGACGCCGGGGGCGGGCCGTCAGGCCCGCCCCCGGCGTCTCCGTCCGGGAGCGGAGACTCCCGGTCCTACGTCGTCGGCGCGTCCGTCAGCGGACCACGACGCGTGCTTCGGCCGAGGTCTCGGGGGAGTTCAGCACGCTGCCGAGGAACTTCGCCCGCCAGCGGTACGTGCCGGCGCCTGGGGCACGCCACTGCACGCCGGCGCCGCCGGTCGCGGACACGGTGTCCGTCTTCACGGTCCTCCACCGCCCGCCGCTGTAGCGCTGGAAGGCGACCGTCCCGCCGGTGTCGACGGGCCGCACCTTCGCGGCCAGCGTCACGCGCCGGCCGTTCACGTCCGCGGCGAGCCGCACCGCGGCGCGCACCTTGACCGTGTCGTCGGCGCTGCCGGGGAGCCAGTCATCGAACGCCGCGACACGGGCGACGAAGGTCGTGTGGTGCGGAGCGACCCTGGCGCGAGTCTCGAACGTCACCGTGCCGTTCTCGTAGACGGCGGTCAGCGTCTCGACCGGGGTCTCGGTCCCGGTCGCGGCATCGACCCGGTAGATCGAGACCGGCACGTCAGAGGTGACGCCCTGCACCGTTCCGCTGAGCATCACGGAACGTCCGAAGTCGACGCGTGCCGGTCGCGCCTCGAGCGTGATGGGGATCGTCGAGGCCGCCAGCATGTCCTGGAACACCCAGTCGGTGTGCAGCGTCACCTCGACCGGGTCGAGCGTCGTGTCGACGCCGTCGGAGGCTCCAGACGACTTTACTGCCGGGGAGCTGGAGTCGTGGGGCGGCGAGTAACCACCCTCCTCGCGAGGATAGAAGGTGAGCAGCAGGTCGCTGTTCTTCGCCCGGTGGTTGAGGCGGTCGACGATCTGCGCCAGGGTATCCGGCGCAGGATCGTCGGCCGAGCCGTCGTCCCACCAGGACCAGCTGGCCGGTACGACGTCGATCTCGCCGTTGACCGGCTTGCCCTCGGGGATCGTCAGGGTGGTGGTCTTGGTCTTGAGGTCGCGCGACCCGTAGCCGTAGTAGGTGAGCTGGACCTCGTTGTCGCCGGTGTGCAGACTGTCGGGCAGCACGATATCGACGAGTCTCGCCGAGCGCCGCACCGAGGAGATCGTGGCCTGGTAGTCGATCGACTCGAGACGCGTGTTCAGCACGCCGTCCGGATCGGCTGCAAGCGCCCAGAGCGCGTCGTAGAGATCCCAGATCGGCTCCCAGGTGATGTCATAGGAGTCCCAGACGTTCTTCATCTCCACCGTGTGCTCGCCGGTGTCGTCGGACACGACGATGGTCGCGGTCGTCTCGGCGCTCCCCGGGAGCGCCCAAGCGTCGCAGGCGTCCCACAGGGCCTGCATGATCAGTTCGGCGGGCAGCGACTCGTAGCCCGGGGTCTGGAAGGCCCACTCCGCGGCCCACGAGTCGGTCGTCACGTCGCGCCCGTCCTCCGGGAAGGTCACGTGCGCGTTGACGGGGATCATGTCCGGGTCCTGGCCGACAACGCCGGCGATGCCCCAGTTGCGGTCCTGGGTGATGGTGCCCTTCACGTCGCGTGGGTTGATCATCTTGTACGGCCACCACTCGCTGGGCCAGACGCCGGCCACGTAACCTCCGGTCATGGCGGCGCCGCACGGGCCGCTCCACGACGAAGGATGGCCGAAGGCGACGGCGACGCCATCGTTGACGTACGTCGCCGTTCCCGCGGCTCCGTACCAGACGGCACCGAGTGAGAAGAGCTGGCAGATCGACGAACCGGCCTCGAGGGCAGGCGCCGGCAGTCCGGTCCAGATGCCCGCGCCGCTTGCCGCGACCACGGGGAGACCGGTCTGCTTCTCAAGCTTGGCCGCGAGCTCCTTGTAGGCGCGGCTCTGCGGCGCCAGGCCGCCGATCTCGATGAGCCCCATCGGCCGCATGACGATCTGTCCGGCTTTGGCGTCGACCTGCTCCGCGGCCTTGGCGCTGCGCGCGACGACGACGCTGCCGACCACGCCACTGCCCGTCTTGACCGGTTCCGTCAGCTTGTAGACACCGGCTACCGGCGGTTTGACCTGGTAGTCGGTCTCGAGCGCGGCCATGTACTCGATCGGCGACGCCAGGAACATACCGCCGATGGTGAAGTCGCCGCTGTACGAGAGCGCTCCGATCAGCTTGTCGACGCCGCCGTCGTTGACATACACGGGGCTGCCGCTCATGCCCCCGGCGACCGCTCCGATCTTGTCGATCACCGGGCCAGTGGCCTCGGCGAGGATCAGGCTACCCCACGACTCCTCGACCACCCCCTCGACGGTGACGGGGATCTTCTCGATGGTGTAGCCCGTGACGACCGTCTTCATGTAGCCGCTCAAGGGCCCGGATTCGAGCTTCGTCTGCAGGTCGGCGAGGCTCAGCGTCGGCTCGGCCGGAGCGGCCCAGGCCGAAGCCGCCGCCGCTAGCAGCAGAAGGACCGCCAGCAGTGTCAAGAAGGCCGCGCGCGCAGACGTGCGCCAGCGGCGGTGGTGTGTGGTGTTCATGGATCCCAGCTCCTTCCCGTCCGGCGGCCGGGAGGCCGCCGCTTGTCCCATGTGTTCTGTCGGTCCGCTGCCCGGCGACGCCGGCGGCGGACCGACAGGCGGAGTCGCCTGAGCGTCGAGTGAACCCAGGCAAGGCGGACCCCTCCTGCCGTGTAAGACGCGCACGAGGCTGCATTCGTTCAGCGCGGCTCGATCTGCCAGACGTGATGAGCGTTGGCGCGTCGTGCGAAGTCGGGTGCGAGCGTGGCCCGGGACAGGTCCCTGACGGTGAGGCTGGGAAAGGCTGCGGGATCCAGCTTGAAACCGCGCTTGTTGCAGCAGAAGAGCAGGATGCCCCGGGGGGCGAGCAGGCGGCGCAACGTCATGCGCAGCAGGTCTGGGTGGTCGCGCTGCACGTCGAAGGTCGCACCTCCCATGCGCTTGGAGTTGGAGAAGGTCGGCGGGTCGAGCAGGACGAGGTCGTACTGTCCCTCGGCCTGCGCGAGCCAGGTGAGGCAGTCCGCCTGGACGAGGCGGTGTGCGGCGTGCCCCGAGGGCCCGGCGTGATCGCCCGGAGCGCCGGGGCCGGCCGGGCCGCCGCGCCCGGCGAGCTCCAGGACGACATCGGCGACCCCGTTCTCGGTCAGGTTCTGTCTTGACCATTCGAGGTACGTGGCGGAGAGGTCGACCGACGTCGTCGTCGGTGCGCCGCCGGCGACCGCGCACACCGTCGCCGTGCTCGTGTAAGCGAAGAGGTTGAGGAACCGCCGCCCGCCGGCCAGGCGTCGAATGAGGCGGCGCGTCTCGCGCTGGTCGAGGAAGAGCCCGGTGTCGAGGTAGGACTCGAGATCGACGAGGTAGCTCAACCCGTCCTCGGACACCGCCTGGAGAGCGCCGCCGGTGGCGCGGCGTTCGTACTGCTCCGCGCCGCGCTGCCGGCGGCGCTGCTTGACGACGATGTCGGCGCGGTCGGTCCGGAGCACGGTGGTGATCACGTCGATCGCTTCGGCCAGACGCGCCTCGGAGCGCGCCGCGTCGATCTCGGGCGGCGGCGCGTACTCCTGCACGTGCAGGCGATGCTCGTAGACGTCGACGGCGAGGTTGTAGTCGGGGACGTCGGCGTCGTACAGGCGGTAGCACGTGACGCCCTGGCGGCGCATCGTGCGTCCGATGTGACGCACGTTCTTGCGCAGGCGGTTGGCGAACTGCTCACCGCCTATGTCGGAGGCGCCGGGGAAGTGAGACGC
>Ga0315289_10012789_pt1 | contig 11797 bp, 10 predicted proteins | sample YL17G11_40_MG_FD_203452 | JGI IMG/M metagenome (GOLD analysis project Ga0315289, IMG submission 203452) | Sediment microbial communities from Yellowstone Lake, YNP, Wyoming, USA - YL17G11_40 | ecosystem: Environmental > Aquatic > Freshwater > Lake > Sediment | place: USA: Wyoming | collected...
GAAATCAGACTGTCCTCTGTATTCTGTCTTCTGTCCTCTGTCCTCTGTCCTCTGTATTCTGTCTTCTGTCCTCTGTCTTCTGTCCTCTGTCTTCTGTATTCTGTCCTCTGTCCTCTGTCCTCTGTCTTCTGTCCTCTGTCCTCTGTCCTCTGTCTTCTGTCTTCTGTCCTCTGTCCTCTAATACATTTAGAAAAGGAGTTTGGTTATGATACGAAATGCAACTTTATTTATATTAGGTCTTTGCCTATCGACCGTGTTGTTCTCCTGTGCCGGGCAAGAGGAAGGAAAACTGACAGATACAACTGCCAGCGGTAAAGTTAAGCTTATAATTCTCAATCCGGGACACTATCACGCGGCTCTGGTACAAAAAAGTATGTACGACCGGGTCACTCCTGTTGTCCAGGTTTATGCCCCGGCCGGCCCCGAGGTGCAGGAATATCTAAAGCGTATCGAGAGTTTCAACTCCCGCCCGGAGAACCCCACCAGTTGGCAGGAAGAAGTATATACAGGGGATGACTACCTCGAAAAGATGTTAGCTGAAAAGCCGGGCAACGTCGTTGTTATATCCGGTAACAACCAGAAAAAAACGCAGTACATCAAGTCCGCCGTAGATGCCGGCCTGAACGTTTTTTCCGACAAGCCGATGTGCATTGATGCGGATGGTTTCAAGCTCCTGGAGCAGGCCTTTGTCACGGCGAAGGAAAAGGGCGTTTTACTGTACGATATTATGACCGAACGTTTCAATATACTTTGCATTTTGCAGAAAATGCTTGTACTCAATAATGAAGTATTCGGGGAAATGGAAAAAGGCTCCGTGGATGAGCCGGCGGCTGTGAAGGAAAGTGTCCACCATTTCTTCAAATACGTCTCCGGCACACCTATCAGACGACCGACCTGGTATTTTGATACCACCCAGCAAGGTGAAGGTCTGGTGGACGTAACAACACACCTGATAGACCTGGTGATGTGGACGTGCTTTCCGGACCAGCCGATAGATTACCAAAAGGACATCGTGATGAAAAAGGCCCGGCGCTGGCCAACGATACTCTCACAACAGCAGTATGAAAAAGTAACAGGAGCGCCGGATTTCCCGGATTTTCTGAAAAACAAGTTAAATAGTGAGGGAGTTTTGCCCTATTATGCCAATGGAGAAATGATTTACACAATGAAAGGGGTGCACGTAAAGTTGGCGGTTACCTGGAATTTCCAGGCTCCCGAGGGCGGTGGAGACACACATCATTCTTTGTTCAGGGGCAGCAAAGCGAATGTAATCATCCGGCAGGGAAAAGAACAAAGCTATCAGCCGGAGCTCTACGTGGAACCGGCCCAAGGCGCCAGGGCCGATGAGCTGGCGGCTTCTCTGAAAAAAGCAATTAGCGAGCTGCAAAGTAAGTACCCTGGATTAGCATTGAAACGGCAGGCAAACTCCTGGCAGGTGCTGATACCTGATGAGCATCGAATCGGTCACGAAGCACACTTTCGAAATGTTACCGAAAAGTACCTGCAATACTTAGCTGAAGGAGAGCTGCCGGAATGGGAGGTCCCGAATATGATAGCGAAATATTACATTACCACCAGGGCACTGCAGTTGGCGCAGCAGTAACATTCATATTAGACGACTGTGTCCCGGAAGGAGAATCGGTCAAAATGGTCTCAGAAGAACAGACGAAAAATAAGTTAGCGCTGTTGGGCGGTGAAAAGGCGGTGAAGTCGGAACAGGGCGACATGTTCAAATGGCCTATTGTTACCGACCGGCATGAGCAGGCGGTCTTGAAAGTGTTGCGGGCAGGCCAGATGTCCGGATTTGAAATAACGAAAGAGTTTGAGAAAAAGTATGCCCGGATGCTTGGTAGAAAATTCGGCCTGGCCTATAATAATGGAACTGCCGCAATACTGGGCGCTATGTACGGTCTGGGTATTGGAGTCGGTGACGAGGTCATCGCACCGAGCCTCACTTATTGGGCCACTGCCGCTCCGGCCTATACGCTCGGCGCTACGCCTGTTTTTGCCGATGTTGACCCTGATACTATCTGCATTAACCCCAAAGATATTGAACACCGAATCACCCCACGAACGAAAGCCATTATAGTGGTGCATTATGCAGGTATGCCGGCCGATATGGATGCCATTATAAAAATCGCCGCCAGGCACAATCTCAAAATCCTTGAGGACTGCTCACATGCTCACGGCGCCTTATACAAGGGCAGAGAAATCGGTACATTCGGCGACGCTGCGGCTTTTTCGCTGATGACCGGCAAATCCCTGGCGGTCGGCGAGGGAGGCATATTATTTACCGACGACCGGCAGGTCTATGAACGCGCCCTTTTGTTCGGCCACTACATACGTCATGATGAGATTACACTAAAAGAGCTTAAACCTTTTGTAGGACTGCCCTGTGGCGGCTTCAAGCATCGTATGCACCAGCTAAGCTCCGCTTTCGGACTGGTGCAGCTGGAACTATATCCCCAACAAATGGCGGAAATCGATAAGGCAATGAATTACTTCTGTGACCTGCTCGAGGATAGTGCGGGAATCAGGCCGATGCGGCCTACAAAGGGCAGCAATACTACCAAGGGCGGCTGGTACTTTCCGCTTTTTAAGTATGTCACGGAGGAGCTTGGAGGTCTTTCATTGTCGAGATTCAGTGAAGCAGTTTGTGCCGAAGGTTCGATTTGCAATCCCGGCTGCAATAAGCCCCTGCACTTACATCCGCTTTTTACAACAATGGATGTCTATGGACACGGCAGGCCGACCCGGATTGCTTACCTTGACGAATCTGCAAAAATAGAGCGATACATCGAACCACTACCGGTTTGCGAAGATATTAACCGCCGCGTTTTCGGGGTTCCGTGGTTTAAGCACTGTCGGCCTGAGATAATCGAAGAACACGCTAATGCCTACAAGAAGGTCGTGAAAAATTATCGAGCACTACTACAGGAAGACACCGATAAGGATGCCGAAATCGGAGGATACAGCAGCTTCTTCAGCAGCCGGAAGAACACGTAATAAAAAGCAGCCCGCTCCTTAAATTATCCAAAGAGAGCTGATTTTATCTACGGTGAATAGTCCAGACCTTTGATGCCCCGAATTGTCAGGTTTGCGTCCGGGAGTCCATCTCGGGCTGGGCGAATCTGTCCGGCTTTGAGGAAACGTACCTGGCCGTCAACGAAAAGACAATTCCTGCCGCCCTGCCAGCACCACCATCCTTTATCATCACCGATAGGTAAATGATTGCTGAGCCATTCGCCGATAAGAATCTTTCCGGACGGCCTGGCTACATCCATGCTTTTCTGGGGGATAGAGGGTTTAGGATTTGTATAGGTGTCGGCCGGGCTGTTCATATCGTCAATCTGCTCAGGGCTGTGATAAAAGGCCATCGAGTAGGCGTAACTGGTGGACTCGTATTTGTCTTTTGCGATATGGTCCTGCGGACAGAACAGAACCGAAGGATTATTCACATCGATATTACCGCCCAGATAAGGCTCGACAAGGAAGCGCCAGCCGCGTCCCATCCACAGCCAGTAGCCCGCCGGCAGAGGGTCCTGGACACAGGGATAAGTGTTGTCGTATTCATTGAGATAGAAGCTCACAGCTAAGTCAATTTGCTTGAGGTTGTGGGCGCACTTGACACGTATTGCCATAGACTTGGCTTTTCTAAGCGACGGTAAAAGTATGGAAAGCAAAAGGGTGATGATTGCTATGACAACGAGCAGCTCCACCAGGGTAAACCCCGCCCCATTAGAGAACTTTTTTCTAACAGGGCAAGTTAGAAATCTTCCGATTTCCTGGTCAGGACTCTTAATTTCTAAAGGGGTAAAGACGGACCGAGCTCTTTTCACCGCTGAGCCGGTCCAAAGCCAGCCCCCGATTGCGACTGTCGGGGGCCAGCCTGTATTAGATGTTTTTGCTCTAATCATCAAGCGAGACAGTTTACTCGACTGTAACGCTTTTTGCAAGGTTTCGGGGTTTATCGACATCGTGTCTGCGGAGAACAGCAGCGTGGTAGGCCAGCAGTTGCAGGGGCACAACAGTCAGCATCGGCTGCAAAAACTCCGGAGCATCGGGTATGCTAATTAAATGGTCGGAGTATTGTTCGATATTCTCATCGCCCTCGGTTGCGACAACGATGGTTTTGCCGCCTCGTGCTCTGACTTCGGCGATATTGCCCATAATCTTGTCATACTGCGGCCCTGCTGTGGCGATAAAAACCGCAGGCATACCATCAGCAATCAAAGCAATCGGGCCGTGCTTCATCTCCGCAGCCGGCAGACCCTCGGCGTGAATATAGCTTATCTCCTTTAGCTTCAAGGCCCCTTCGAGGGCAACCGGATAATTAAAACCTCTGCCTAAGAATAGCCAATTGTCCTGGTCGATATTTGCCGAGGCGATTTGTTTAATGTGGTCGGATAGTTTTAATATCGTGCTTATCTTATCGGGTATTTGGGAAAGTTCATTGATGTATTCGTTCGCCTGGTCGCTGCGGATGTGTCTTCTTCTGCCTAATTCAATCGCCAGCATTGTCAGGACAGCCACCTGTGCGGTAAAAGCCTTTGTGCTGGCAACGCCGATTTCAGGGCCTACGTGCAAATATATACCTGCGTCGGTTGCTCTGGCGATGGAAGAGCCCACGACATTGACAATACCGAGCACCGTTGCACCTCGCTCTTTGGCTTCCTCTACCGCCGCAAGAGTATCGATGGTTTCTCCGGATTGGCTTATGGATATAACGACGGTCCTGTCCTCGATGATTGGGTTGCGATAACGAAATTCACTGGCGTATTCGGTTTCCGCCGGGATACGTGCCAACTGCTCGAACAAAAATTCACCGACCAAACAGGCGTGGAACGCTGTTCCACAGGCGGTCAGGATGAGCCGTTTGGTACCCGTCAGCTCTCGCATATATGAAGCTATACCGCCAAGTTTAATCCTGCCGTTTTGGCAATCGATTCGACCACCCATACAGGTACTAAGGGCTTTGGGCTGCTCAAAAATCTCTTTAAGCATGTGGTGCGGGAAATCGCCCAGCTCGATTTGTTCCAATGAGAATTCGATTTGCTTTAGCTCTTTGTCGACTGTGATGTTGTTAATCGTTTTGGTATGGAAGCCCCCCGGGCTGACTGTAACCATCTCGCTGTCGGCAAGATATATTGCCTGGGTTGTATGCTCTACAATTGCAGCCGCATCCGAGGCCAGGATATATTCGTTATCGCCGACCCCTAAAATCAAAGGGCTGCCTTTTTTTGCACCGATGATGGTGCTGGGAAAATCTGAGCAGACAATCGCCAGGCCGAAAGTGCCGTGCAGCTCCTGGAGGGCCCGCTGAACCGCCCACTCAAATTTGTTCCGCCCATCAGACCCGTCCGGCGCCGGGTCGACGGACTTCTCTCGCTCCTCACTGTCGTCTGTAGTGTAAAAATAGCCGATTAAGTTTGCTATCACCTCGGTATCGGTTTCGCTGACAAACTCGGCTCCTTCATTTTCCAACCAGGTCTTGAGTGTCACATAGTTTTCGATAATGCCGTTATGAACGACAGCAATTTTGCCTGTATAGTCCAGGTGCGGATGTGCATTGATGGTGCTTGGCTCACCGTGTGTAGCCCAGCGGGTATGGCCTATGCCAAGATTTTCATTAGCTTTAGGTTCTTCTAAAATCTCTTCCAGGTCGCTGATTCTGCCGCTGGTTTTTTTGATTCTTATCGCACCACCGCCCAATAGCGCCACACCAGCCGAATCATAGCCACGATATTCCAGACGCTTTAATCCTTCTATAAGAATTGGTTGTGCAACTTTCTTACCAAGATAAGCTACTATACCGCACATTGGTTATTTACTATTTACAATTTATTATTTACTATTGTTATCCGGCCTTCGTGGCTGACTGTTGCCTTATCCTAATAGTAAATAGTCAATAGTAGATAGTCAATAGTAAATTATGATAGTGGTTATTGATTATAATGTTGGAAACGTCAAGAGCGTGTGTAACGCATTTCGATTTATCGGCTGTGAGGCAAAGCTTAGCTGTGAACCCAAGGCTGTTGAAAATGCCACGGGCATTGTTCTGCCCGGAGTCGCTGCATTTGGTTATGCCGTCAGCGCTTTAGGCTCCCTTGCTGAGCTGATAGCAGAGGTTGCTCTGGGCGGTAAGCCGCTTCTTGGTATTTGCGTCGGCTACCAGATGCTTTTTGAGAAAAGCAGCGAATACGGCCGGCACAACGGCCTTGGATTAGTCTCCGGAAGTGTTGTTCCCATTCCATCCGGCCGAGTGGTTCCGCACATGGGCTGGAATCAGGTAAAGCTGCCTGAAGGTATGGATTTGTTCGCCGAATTGGGAGAAGAAAAGCACTTTTATTTTGCACATTCTTTTTATGCTGATGTAATCGACGCTCAGGCAAAAATTGCTTATACTGACTATGGATTTGATATGCCGGTTTCGGTGCAGAAGGCAAATATTTATGGTGTGCAGTTTCATCCGGAAAAAAGCAATAAAGCCGGCTTGAAGGTTTTGCAGAATTTCGCCCAAATTTGCGAGCAGAAAAACCCCACGTGAAACGTGGGGCTAAATATTTAGCCCCGCCTTTGAGGCGGGGTTTTACGTATAGAAATGGAAAATGCTGACGAAAAGAATCATTCCCTGTCTCGATGTTAAAGATAATCGGGTGGTTAAGGGCGTTAGATTTCTGAACCTTCGCGATGCGGGCGACCCGGTGGAGCTGGGTGCAAGATATAGTGACACCGGCGCCGATGAGCTGGTGTTTCTGGATATAACCGCCACCATACGCTTCCGCAAAACAATAGTAGAGCTTGTCGAAAAGGTGGCTGAAAACGTTTTTATTCCGTTTACGGTAGGCGGCGGCATACAAACAGTCGAGCAAATGGATAAGATACTGCGAAGCGGGGCAGATAAGATTTCAATAAATACCGCTGCCGTTGAAAATCCCGACATTCTTACAGAAGCTGCTCAGCGTTTTGGAAACCAGTGTGTTGTCCTTGCCATTGATGCCCGCCGCTCGAAAGACAAAAAAGGCAAATGGCAGGTCTGCGTAAAGGCCGGCTCGGAACCGACCGATATTGATGCGGTTGAATGGGCTGTTAAGGGCGAAAAATTGGGTGCAGGCGAAATACTGCTGACCAGTATGGACACCGACGGCACAAAGGCAGGTTATGACAACGAACTGAACAAAGCCGTTACCGATGCGGTCAATATTCCTGTAATCGCCTCCGGCGGTGCGGGAACACTCGAACATCTTTACGATGCCATTGTTGACGGCGGTGCAGACGCAGTCCTTATGGCCTCAATCACCCACTTTGAAAACTACACTATAAAACAAATGAAAGAATACCTCCAAGGCCGCGGCATACCTGTAAATCTATAATGTCAAGATATTGATAGCCTCGTGGGTGGCACGCTCAAAATTTCTTTTGGGCGTGCTCCTACACAGCAGGGAAACTGTCAAAATCTACTGGCATTGGGCTGCCGCCCGTATCATGTCAGCTCAACCACCTCCAGAGGAGTTTGAAAAGGCAATTGTTGCCTGTTTTTTTTCAGCTTTTGGCGCTTGTTGTTTACTTTAGCCATTCGTAAAGCTCGTAGTGGTGTTTGTTCATGCCCAGTTTTTCATACACTTCTTGCGCTGATTTGTTTTGCTTGTCCACGTACAAACGCAGCCCCATCATCTTTGGTGACCGTTCCACCTGCTTCTTGAGGTTTAAGTACAGCTTTTTAAACACCCCCTGTCCTCGTGCTTCTGGAATGATATAAAGCGAGTGTATCCATAGAACCGTGCCGTTTCGCCAGTCGCTCCATTCCGGTATTGCCAAAAGCACTCCCAAGACCTTGCCTTTTTCCTCCGCCACCCAATAGGTTCCCCGTGCCGGTTCCTCGAAAACTCCGCTCACTCCTTCGCTTACTACCGTTTTATCCAGCTCAAGCCCTTCCGTCTCCCGTGCCATCTGCAGTTGCAGCTCAACGATGCGTTCCGAGTCACTCAACTCTCCTTTGCGAATCTCAATCATCCCGGCGAGCCTGTCAATTGAGAATAATAACCCGTTTCTTCCGTTGTGCCCTCATCGAGAATTTAGAAAATATCTAAGTATGTATCTATTTCCCAATTTGTAACCTGTTTCTTAAACTCGTCCCACTCTTTTGTCTTTACGTCAATGTATCTTTCAAACAAGTGCTCTCCGAGAACATCCTGCAAAACTTTGTCCTTTTTCAACGCATCCAGAGCTTCCTGTAATGATGTTGGCAGGACGTCAATACTTTTCTGAACCAGACTTTCATCATCGAGACTGTACATATTTTCTTCGACCGGCTCAGGTGGCGTCAGGTTATTTTTAATTCCGTCCAGCCCCGCCCTTAGCATAACGGCAAATGCCAGATAGGGATTGCACGCAGGGTCGGGACACCGCAGCTCGATGCGAGCGGCTTCGCTTTTAGCCTTGAACCATTTCGGCACTCTCACAAGTGCTGAGCGGTTCATAGCAGCCCAGGTAACGTAAACAGGTGCCTCGAAGCCGGAGACCAGTCTCTTATAGGAGTTGACAGTAGGACAAAGAATGGCGCACATTGCGTTTATATGTTTTATCTGGCCTGCAATAAAACTAAAAGCGATTTTCGACAAATTGTACTTATGGTCCTTGTCGTAAAAGGCATTTGTTTTCGACCTGGTATCAAACAAGCTTTGATGAACGTGCATTCCGGAGCCGGCCCTGCCCATTATCGGTTTCGGCATAAAGGTCGCATGCATTTCGTGCATTTGAGCGATTTTCTTTGCGGTGTACTTTAATGTAAGCACCTTGTCGGCCGCATCCAGACATTGTCCGTAATTGAAATCTATTTCGTATTGACCGAAGCCGACCTCGTGATGAGACATTTCAACCTTAATCCCAAAATTCTCAAGTGCCGCTATTATTTTTTTTATGGTTTTGTATCCTTCATGAGAAGAAAGGTCAAAATAGCCGCTATAATCTATGGGCGAGGTCCTGTTCTGGCCGTCAGCCCTGAACAAATAGAATTCCGGCTCAGGCCCGACGTTATATTCAAAACCTTCCTTTGCGGCTTCGGCGGCTGTCTGCTTGAGAATAAATCTGGGGTCTCCTTCGAAGGGTTTGCCGTCTGCGCGGTAGATATCGCATATCAGCCTTGCGGTTCTGCCGTCTTCGGTCAGCCAGGGCACAACAGCGTAAGTCGCTATATCCGGCTTCAAGAACAGGTCGCTTTCCTGTATTCGGGCAAAGCCCTCGACCGAAGAGCCATCGAACCAAACGCCGTCGCGAGACGCTCCCTCTAACTCTGCAACCGGTATGATGACTTCCTTTATAACGCCCAATAAATCGGTAAATTGCAGGGTGATAAATTTTATATCGTCTTTTTCTACCTGCTCCAGAACCTTCCTGACTTCCATTATGGGTCCCTTTCTCGTATCTCGCATATCGTATTGTGTACTTCGTAATCTGTGTTAATCTGTTTCAATCCGTGTAATCTGTGTTTTCGTATCGAGTTATTCTGGCCTTTATGCTGAAAACTGCAAGATAAATTTCAAAAACACAAATTTTTTAGAGTAATCAAAGAATATAATCGGAAACAAAATCAAGATAACCTCTCGAGCCTGGTATTAAGCTGGAATGCCTATGAACAGACTGTAAGACGGTTCGCAGCCCGTCCCGCCATATATCATCCGAGACGTCGGAACGAATCTCGCGGATATCCTCCAGTCCCTCATTCAACGATTGAGCGCGGATATCCTCCGGTGCGGTACCAAGGATGGCTGCTCTCAAAGCATCAGCAACGATACGGTCATCGATACTCCGGTCGTTGCGATACCTCGAGACCAGAGCGAATTCGATGTTTTGAAGTATATCGAGGTGGTCTCTGGCCATGCGTTTCATCGACTCTCGGGGTTTCAGTGTTGCACCTAAGTTTTTTTTCAAAGCCATCTGCCGGATGTTGGCCTTTTTTTGCAAGGCTCGTTTTCGCTTCAATCGCTTTACCTTTGACATACGAAGACTCCTTTCAATCAGCCGTTATTAGTATAGAGGCAGGCTATCTTTCCCACGGGTCATTTTTGGCTCTTTGACTTTTTGGCTTTTTGGTGGTCATAGTTTGGGTTCGGCGTTAGCATCTGGGCGTTTACCTCGTTTCGCCAGTTTGCCAACTTCTCTTTCAGCTCTCTGGTCTTTTCCGGCATCTTTTGAGTTAAATTATTCTGCTCGCCGATGTCTTGCTTTAGATTGTAAAGCTCGAATTCGTTACCGGCTCCGCAGATAGTTTCATCAAACCATTCGAGCAGCTTATAATCACCCATGCGAACGGCTCCGCAGGGGCCAATACTGCTGGAATGATAATGTGGATAGTGCCAGTAAATGGCTCGGCGGTTAAGGGTACCGCTTTGTTGCAGAAGCGGCAGCAGACGGACCCCATCATTCGGCTCTTTCGCCTTGTTTTCTAAGCTGATGATTTCCAGAAAGGTCGGGAAAAAGTCCACACTGATTACAGGTTCGCTGCAGATGCTGCCCGGCTGGACGACTCCGGGCCAGCGAACAATTAAGGGTTCCCTTATGCCGCCTTCATAAAGATTCGCTTTGCCGCTGCGCAACGGAGTTTGTTTGTTTGAGCTTTCCAATCCGCCGTTGTCGGAAAAAAAGATAACAATGGTTTCGGAGGCAATCTTTAATTCATCCAGTTTTTTAAGTAGCCTGCCAACACTATTATCCAGCTCCTCAACCATTGCTCCAACTATTGGATTATTCTGCGGTAGATTTGAGCCGGGCTTTTTTCTGTATTTTTCAATTAGCTTTTTCTTTCCCAAAACCGGGGCATGTATTGTGTTGTGGGGGACATACAGGAAGAATGGATTGTCTTTATTCTTTTTTAGGAATTCCAGCGATTTTTCGGTAATTATTTCTACATTGTGAGCATCACTTTCAGGGTCGTGATTGGAAGACGGTTTGTATGTGACAAATGATTCATCGAAGCCCTGCTTGTCGGGATTGTACGGCAGGGACTCCAGCGGTTTCTTGGCGATGCTCAGATGCCACTTCCCAAAGCTGGCGGTAGCGTAGCCTGCCGTCTTGAGGACCTCTGCTATGGTTATTTCTTCCAATGGCAGGTATTTTTGCCATTCCGGCTGTTTGTATTTCTCGTAAGGGAAGGAGCCGCCGGCAATAAAATCGGTCAGGTGCAGGCGGGCCGGATATTTTCCGGTCATAATGCTGGCACGGGTCGGTGAGCAAACCGGACAGGCGGCATAGGCATCGGTGAATCTCATACCCTCTGTAGCCAACCGGTCGATATTGGGGGTTTCATAGAAGTCGCTTCCGTAGCAGCCTAATTGAGACCAGCCCAAATCATCGGCAAGGATAAAAAAAAATTAGGCTTTTTTTTGTCATTGCGAGGCTCACCTTGCGAGCCGTGGCAATCTCGGACTTGAGAGAGATTGAGATTGCTTCCACTTCGACTCCGCCCAGGGCTAAAGGCTCCTTGCGCTCGCAATGACGATGGCTCGAATGATTGAGATTGTTTTGCAGAGCCAAATCCGGGCAGTGCAAATGCCGCCGCTCCAAAACCGATCGCTTTGAGAAATTGCCTGCGATCCATTGATAACATCCTTAACTATGGCATAATATCAGAGCCGGAACTCCTTCTTGAAATCAAGATTAACTGGAATCGCGACTATACACGACTTGACAATGATTGTCTATATGTGTACTATGCCAGAGCTTGAAAAATATGCCAAAAAGTACTATAATAAAAATTGATGCTTAAAAAATCCGAGTTAAAAAAGATTGCCCAAGCGAG
>Ga0315289_10012790_pt1 | contig 11796 bp, 8 predicted proteins | sample YL17G11_40_MG_FD_203452 | JGI IMG/M metagenome (GOLD analysis project Ga0315289, IMG submission 203452) | Sediment microbial communities from Yellowstone Lake, YNP, Wyoming, USA - YL17G11_40 | ecosystem: Environmental > Aquatic > Freshwater > Lake > Sediment | place: USA: Wyoming | collected...
CGATGCCTGGATAAAGCGTCGATAACGGCCCCTGGAAAAGCAAGGGAATAGACACGAGGGTAGCGACGCCGCGCTTAAAGTAATCTCCCCCGCCGTGAACCAGCAAGACCAAAGCCGCCCCGCCAAATAGAAGAGCAATCTCATTGAATCCAAGAATGTAGAGGACCATGACCCCTAATCCGACGATGCCTGTGGTCGGGCCTTTGATCCCTTTCCGACTTAGCTTCCACAAAGCCTCGACCACAATCCCGATGACAACAGGCTTGACGCCATAAAGCACCCATCCTACCTCGGCAATGGAACCGTAGGTCACATAGGCCCAGGCGACAAACAGCGTAGCCGCCAAGCCGGGCAAGACAAACAGAACGCCACTAGCGATCAGCCCGGGCCAGCCCGCCCGAATCAGTCCCAGGTGGATAGCCATCTCGGCCGCATTAGGGCCAGGTATGAGATTGGTGGCGCCGACCAGATCGAGGAAACGCTGCTCATCTATCCAACGACGACGCCGCACTGTCTCTTGGTGCATGAGCGCGATGTACACGGCGGGGCCACCGATGCTGAAAGCGCCGAGTTTGAGAAAAAGAAGAGCGACTTCTTTGAGACGCCCAGGAATATTGGCATCTTTCATGCTCTTTTTGGCCCTATCTAATTCTAAAAGCCGGCTACGTTGACCCAGAATACTACGAGCGGCAATAGCCCGGCAAATCCTCTCCCAATACGGCGCGGGCCAGGACCGCGATAAACCCTGAGGACTGTCTCTGACGGGATCACCGTTTGAGAGTTAAGGCCGCTTCGGCCCCGCTGTCTTCATGCTATTTCCAGACGATTTTTTCCAGGTTTTTCAATGATCTGAACACGGTCGAGTCGGTTTGATCGAGGGTCATGGGAGTGATGGAGATATAGCCGTTCCTTACCGCCCAAGTGTCAGTGCCCTTCGCGCCGGCGTCGAGGATTGTGTAGGACGGCAAATAGAAATCCTGTCCGTCCCGGGATTCCTTTTTATTGGATCATAGCTATCTCAGACTTCTCCCTCTTTGGCCGTGTGGACACGGCGTGGGCAAATCCGCTTAAAAGGCTCAGTTTTAATGACTCAGGCTGAAAACGGGAAAAGGCGAGATTGCTTAAAATCAGGGGAAAACGTGGCGTGCCTGAGAGGATTCGAACCTCCGACCTTTGAAATCCGGAGAACGAGCGAGCCCCGAATTATGTGGTTGATATTAAGGACAATACGGCCACAAAAACATGGGTCTGTCCCACATTTGGGCCATCGCCTTGCCGACCCTTGGGCTTTTGAGCACGAGCGGGGACCGGTCCGTTCCACTACGCGAAGGAGAACCGAGCAAGGGGGCGCCAAGCCTGCGAGTCCGAGAGTTGACTTCGGCTCCGGGGTAAAATATATTGATCACCGGGGATGGAGTTCCCCTCGAAACCGCCCGCCCGGCTGATAACTCCTGAGGATATTCCCTGGCAGGGTTTTGCTTTGCGCATTCCCCCTAGGATGACAAACGAACTCTGCGGGCCAAGGAGAGGGCTAGACCATGCGGTTCTTTTGCCCGAGGTGTTGGAGCGATTTCCCTAACGACGTCACCTCTTGCCCGGATTGCGGCCTGGACATCCCCGCTTATTGGAGGGGAAAGGATTATGTCGGGAAGCTCACCGCCGCTCTGAAGCACCCCGAGACAGAGACCGTCATCAGGGCCGCCACGATCTTAGGGGATCTCCATGAAAAGGCGGCCGTAAAAGACCTTATCGAAATCCTCGCCGCCACATCCAACGTCTACGTGGCCTGCGCCGCGGTCATCGCCTTGGGAAGGATAGGAACTCCACGAGCACGCAAGTTCCTTGCCGGCGTTTCCCGCGACCATCCGGCTAACATGGTCAGGGACGCGGCTCGCGCCTGGTCCGAAATCCAAACGGATAATACATCTTCCCGGGAAAAGAACCCGCCGGCAAAAGACAGCCTGGGAAGAAGGGCGAGAAGGCCATGAAGCATTGGTGGCATCTGAGTGTTTCCGAAATCGCCAAAGAGCTGGGTACGGACACGACGACCGGCCTCAGTTCCGAGTCCCATATAGAGCGGTTGGTTGAGGTTGGACCGAACGAACTCCTGGAAATGCGGGCCCAAAGCCCGTTTGGACTTTTCGCCAGCCAGTTCAAAGGATTGGTCATTTGGGTCCTTATCGGCGCCGCAATGGTCTCGGGGCTCGTCAAGGAATGGGTGGATGCCCTAGCCATTCTCACCATCGTCGTCCTGAATGCCGTCCTTGGCTTTCTCCAGGAGCTCCGGGCGGAAAAAAGCCTGGCCTCGCTCAGGAAGCTCTCAGCCCCTTCGGCCAAGGTCATTCGCGACGGTGTCTCTGCGGTCGTCCCGGCCCGCGAGCTCGTTCCCGGCGACCTTATCGAGCTCGATGCGGGGGATCACGTGCCCGCCGACGCCCGGATCGCTTGGCACACGCCGAATTTCGCCGTTCAGGAATCCGGACTTACAGGAGAATCCTCTCCCGTCTACAAGACGGGCCTAATCCTAGAGGAGGAAAACGTCCCCCTCGGGGATAGGGCGAACATCGTCTACCTCGGGACGGCGGTCGTCTCGGGAAGGGCCAGGGCCATCCTTGTCGAAACCGGCATGCGGACCGAGCTCGGCCGGATCGCCACGCTGATCCAGGAGATCCGCAAGGAAACGACACCCCTCCAGGAGAAGCTCGATCAGTTCGGCCGATGGATCATCTATCTGTGTTTCGTCCTGGTGGCCATTATTTTTGGCCTGGAAGTGCTTCGAGGCGGCCAGATCCTCGACATGTTCCTAACCGCAGTGAGCTTGGCCGTAGCCGCCATACCGGAAGGACTGCCGGCCGTCGTCACCATTGCCCTGGCCCTGGGGGTTCAGAGGATGGTCAGGCGTCACGTCCTTATCCGTAAGCTGGCGTCCGTCGAGACCCTTGGCTGCGCGGCGGTCATCTGCTCGGACAAGACGGGCACCCTGACCAAGAACGAGATGACCGTCCAGGCTATCTGGACGTCCCGGGACGCTTACGAGGTGACTGGCACCGGCTACGATCCCTCCGGCGAGTTCCGGACTGCGGCCGGCCGGGTTGACCCTGGCACGCGCCCCGACCTCATCAAGGCCCTGGCAGTGGGTGTCCTCTGCAACAACGCCCGGCTCGATGTCGTGGACGAGAAGGCCATCGTCTTCGGCGACCCGACCGAGATAGCCATCCTCACAGTGGCGGCCAAGGCCGGTGTCCGGAAAGCCGAGGAGGAGGCCGGCCATGAGCTCGTCGAGGAGCTCCCCTTCGATTCCGAGCGGAAAAAGATGAGCGTCGTCCGACGGGCCGGGCAGGACCTAACTGCCTATGCCAAAGGCGCCCCCGACCTCCTGCTCGACGATTGCAGCCACATTCTCGAGGACGGCGCCGAACGTCCCCTCGATGCGGCCGATCGCGATCGGATCATGAGGGCCAACGACCGCTTTGCGGACCAAGCCCTGCGCGTCCTCGCGCTGGCCTATCGAAACCTCGACGGGGAGCCCGACGCCTATTCCGCCGAGGCCATCGAACGGGGCCTGACCTTTGCCGGCCTCATGGCCATGATCGACCCGCCCCGCCCTGAGGTCCGGGAGGCCCTGGGAAAGTGCCGCGCGTCGGGCATCCGGACGGTCATGATCACGGGCGACCATAAAAATACCGCAGTGGCCATCGCCCGCGAGCTCGGCTTCCACGGCGGGCTCGAGAACGCCCTGACCGGCGATGAAGTCGACCGCCTCAGCGACGCGGAACTCGACGCCGTTGTCGGCAGTGTCGGCATCTACGCCCGGGTCTCCCCCGAACACAAACTCCGGACCGTGCGCGCCTTGCGGCGCCGGGGCGAAGTGGCCGCCATGACCGGGGACGGCGTCAACGACGCGCCCGCAGTCAAGGAGGCCGACATCGGCGTCGCGATGGGCATCACCGGGACGGATGTTACCAAAGAAGTCTCGGACATTGTCATTACCGACGACAACTTTGCCTCGATTGTGGCCGCCGTCGAGGAAGGCCGGGGGATCTACGACAATATCCGCAAGTTCATTCATTTTCTGCTCTCCTGCAACCTCGGCGAGATCTTGGTCATGTTCACCGCCGTCGTCCTCGGTTTCCCCGTGCCCCTTATGCCCATCCAGATCCTCTGGGTCAACCTGGTCACCGACGGCCTTCCGGCATTGGCCTTGGGCATCGACCCGGCGGACCCGAAGATCATGGACCGCCCGCCCCGTAAACCTGATGAGCCTGTCATCACCAAGGCCCGGGCATGGCTGATTATGGCCCAGGGTACGTTTATCGCTTTTTGCAGCCTTTCGGCCTTCATCTACGTGCTCTCTTTCGAAAAAGAAGGTCTCGGCCGGGCCAGAACGGTCGCCCTGGCTACCCTGACCTGCTGCGAACTCTTCCATGCCTTCAGCTGCCGGAGCATGAAGACGTCGCTTTTCAGGCTGGGGATCTTCTCTAATCCGCAGCTTATCATCGCCAACGGGCTATCGTTCCTGCTCCAACTGGCCATCATCTATGTGCCGTTCCTGCAGCCGGTTTTCAAGACTCAGGCGCTCGGGGTGACGGACCTCGGCGTGATCCTGGTCTTTTCGTCGCTGCCGTTCTGGGCAATGGAAGCCGTCAAGGCGGTCAATAAGAAAGCGAAGATCTATGACCTCGCGTGACCGGCTTGCAAGGACCTTACGGGGAGCTGCGCCCCGGGGTGAGTCAACGGAGTACCGATAGTCCTGGAGAATGACGATGACCGATCGACTGAACGACTCTCAGAAACGACACCTTTTAGTGACCTTTGGGCACATAGACGGTCTTCTCACGGAAGCTCTCCAAACTCTCACCCCCTCCGACCCGCCCTCCTCTCTCCAGCGAAATTATGCGGATTCGCTGCCCATCCAGAGGAAGGTCATTTCGGACTATATCGCCCATCTTCGCCGCATCATGATCCACATTCTCGAGAGCGAGGACGTTGCGATTCCCGAGCCGCAAGTCAGCGCTATCTGGTCGTTTCGGACGACGCTCGTGTGTACCAGGACGGCCCTCGCGGAGCTCGCTCCCAGGTACATGCAGGGCTATGGGCCCCTGCCCGATGATGCCGCCCGGGAGCTCGAAGTGGCGGCGACGCGCCTTCTGGATATCGTCGATCGGATGGACAGCTATCTCTCCGAAGGCGCCGGCCAAGACTTGCAGACGCGAGTGGAAAGACTCGAGAAAACCGTGCCCGAGGCGGGACGGATAAAGACGCTCGAGGATGTCATCGCAGCGCATGGCCTTGTAGAGCTGCGGCCCCCGCTGGGCGCGCTGGTCGAGCGCCTGGAGTCCAGCAGTTTTGAAGTCGCGGTATTCGGCCGGGTCAATTCCGGGAAATCTTCGTTGCTGAACCACATCCTGCGGACCGACGTTCTCCCCGTCGGAGTCACGCCCGTCACGGCCCTCCCGACACGGGTCGTCTTCGGCCCACGCCCCGCGGCCACGATCTGGTTCGCGGAAGGCAAGCCTCTCGGCATAGATCCCTCCGAGTTACAGTCGTACGTCACCGAGCAGGGCAATCCCGACAACGCAAAACACGTTACCCGCATCCAGGTTGAACTGCCCGCCGATCGGCTCAAGGAAGGCATCACCTTCGTGGACACTCCGGGACTTGGGTCCCTGGCCCGATACGGGGAAATGGAAACCCTGGCTTATCTGCCGCGATGCGATCTCGGGATCGTCCTGATAGATGCGACATCGACCCTGAACCAGGAAGACGTCTTGACGGTCAATGCCCTCCTCCGTGCTGGCGTCAACACGATGGTGCTCCTCACGAAGGCAGACGTGCTCTCCTCCGACGAACAAGATACCGCTTCTCGATACATCCAGGGCAAGCTCCGCGACAACTTGGGAATAGACCTGTCCGTCTCCGTAGTCAGCGTTAGAGAGAATTACGCTGAGCTTTGCGACCGCTGGATCGAGACCGGTCTTGTTCCTTGTCTGCGGGAACACCGAAAGCTGGCCGAGGTCTCATTGCGGAGAAAGATTGGTTTGCTGCACGAGGCGACCGTGGCCGCGCTTACGAGGCAGATTGATAGGGGTTCCGCCGTGAGCGAAGGTCTCGCTGCGCGAAGCTCGGCAGTCGAACCGCTCTTGAATGAGGCGTTGGCCAAGCTCGATACGGCCAGACGGGAGCGATTAGATCTGCCCGATCTCAGCAAGAGGATCCTGGACGCCGCCGCCGCGGAAATCAGCGAGCTTTGGCGACGCAGGCGGACCGAACACGTCGATGCCGCTCGAGTCGTACTCGCACACGGGAGTCAGGAGCTGAATCGACTTGTCGAATCGGTGGCAACACCCTTGACGCGGCTGAGGCAGGATCTGACCGGCACTCTCGGCAACGCTGCTCGGTCCGTCGGCTACGATCATGAAGAAGAAACCATAATTCCTCCTCCAACGGGCATGCCCCTCGTCGACCTTTCGGTTCTCCTAGACGAAGCATTACTCCGGCGGCCACGCCTGGCCAGCTTGACCAGGGGGGCAGCCGATCGTACGGCCCGCCGCCAATTGGCCGCCCGATTCGGTCCGAGGCTTGCCGGTCTCCTGAGTCATTATGTCCGGCAGCTCGAAGAATGGCGGCGACAAGCCCTTTCGGACATGCGTCGGTCATTTACGGCAAGGGCGGGATACTTTCGCGTCCGATGCGAGCAGGATTCAAGCCGTTCAAGCCCGGCGGCGATAGAAAACGACCTTAGGCGGCTCCGGGCTCTGCAGGACCGTGGAGGAGAGTTATGCGTCAACAAAAACGCGTCGTAATCGTTGTCCCCGGCCGGCCAAGCCTAACCCTGTCTTACCTCATGTTGGACTTTACCGGAACTTTGGCCAGGGATGGAACGCTTCTCCCGGGGGTCGCCTCGCGGCTGAGGGCGCTCAGCCGTCGACTTACGATCGTCGTCGCCACGGCCGATACCTTAGGCAAGGCGATAACCTCTCTCGACGGCCTTCCGGTCGAAATCAAGTTGGTCAAGACCGGGCAGGAAAAACTGCGGCTTCTCGAGGATATAGGGCCTTCTCGCGTCATGGCGATAGGCAACGGCCGCAACGACGTCCCAATGGTCCGCCGTGCCGCCATCGGTGTAGCAGTAGTCGGACCGGAGGGGGCGGCGAGCGATCTCATCGGCGCCGCCGATATCGTGGTGCACGACATCCGTGATGGGTTGGACTTTTTGGCCAAGCCCCTGAGGCTAACCGCGACTCTCCGGCCTTGATAGACGGAATTTTTCATCTGGAGCGAGCGCTATGAACGACGAAAAAAACACTCCGGCGCCGGACCCCGTGCCCGGAAAGTGGTTCAGCCGAAACGTTTTTGGCTTCGGATTGACGAGCCTCCTTGGCGACTTCGGTCACGAAATGGCCACGGCCGTCCTGCCGCAGTTCATGCAGGCGATCGGTTCGTCGGCCGCCGCACTGGGATTCATCGAAGGCGTGGCCGACGCCCTTTCGAGCTTCGTCAAGCTCGGGGCCGGATACCGCAGCGACAAGATCGGGCACCGCAAACCTTGGACCGTGGCCGGCTATATCCTTACGGCGGTTACCACGTCTATTTTCGCCCTGGCCATCGCCTGGCCGCTGATTCTATTGGGGCGCGCTGCAGGCTGGCTGGGCCGTGGCATCCGCGGACCTCTTCGCGACGCCATGCTCGCCGACTCCGTCGACCCGAAGGATCGCGGAAAGGCGTTCGGCTTCCACCGCGCCGGGGATACGGTCGGGGCCGTCCTGGGGCCGCTCGCAGCCTTTTCCGTATTGACCTGGGCGTCCTCTCATGCCGCCATCGTGGAACACGTCAACTCCTGGCTTCCCCGCGGCGCCGCCGCGACGGGCGGTGTCTTCAGGCTGATCTTCCTGCTAACCTTGGTCCCTGGCCTCCTTTCCGTTCTGTCGATGGTCTTTCTAGTCACCGAGAAGCGGCGCCCGCGCAACGACGAGATGAAGTTCATGACCACTCTGCGGGGGATGCCGCGCTCCTACCGGAACTTTCTGTGGGGCGTCGGTCTCTTTGGCCTGGCCGACTTCGCTCCGACCTTGATGATCCTGCGTGCGACCACGGTCCTGGAGCCGACGATGGGTCTCCTGGACGCCTCGCGTTATGCGGCCCTGCTCTATCTCGTGCGCAATATCGTCTATGCGCTGGCCTCATACCCGATCGGGGCCCTGAGCGACCGGTTCCCCCGAACACGATACCTTGCCGCCGGCTACGCCGTAGCGGTCATCACGTTTATTGGGTTTGCCATAGCATTGCCGTCGATCTGGTGGTTCGTCGGCTGCTTTGTTCTGGCGGGAGTTTTCATCGCTTGGGAAGACACGATCGAGGGCGTAGCCGTGCGCGACTACGTGCCGCCTTCAGTGGCCGGCACAGCGTACGGCGTCCTCGGCACCGTCAACGGCGTCGGCGACTTCGCGTCCAGCCTTATCGTGGGCGCTCTCTGGACCTCTTTCGGAGGGGTGTGGGGCTTTGCCTACGCGGTGATCGTCGGCACGTTGGGTACGATACTGATGGCCCGCACCAAGGGGCTGGCGTCTTCCCCCGGATCGCCGATCCAGCGTCCTGCCGAGCGTAGTTAGGTGAATCAGGACAGCCAGGCTGGGATAAATCCTGACCGGCCACTTTAAATAAGGGCGCCGCCATCGACCTATTCGGGGCCTGATGTCAAGCCAGCGTCAATGGGAAGAAAAAGGTGAAGGCGAGGGAGAGCGAGCCGTGGACGACGCCAGGCGTGGGCGTGAAGTGGTAACGGCTACGGTGATTGCGCACGACCAAGCCGCTGATGACGTAGCCGAGGACGCTGCTCACCAGCGAGTCCGAGAGCCAGTGCTTGTTCTCGGTCACCCGCGACAACGCCACACCCGTGGCCGTCGCGTACGCCAAGACGGGCACCCAGACGGTTTCCCGATATTGCATGGCCAGGACCGTGGCCAGGCTGAAAGCCGTGATCGTGTGTCCCCCGGGAAAAGAATCGTATCTCCCCGACTGCCCCGATCCGAACCTTTTGAAAAATCCGGCCGGCCCGGACCAGTGGTCGACCCCATCGGCCCAGTACGGACGCTGCCGCCCGAATAGCCCCTTCAGGAAGTTGACCAGGATCGCGCTCTGCACGATCGCACTGGAGGCCAGGACGCCGGTCTCGGTCGACTTCTTGTCGCCGCTGATCAGGCCGACACCCAGGAAAATGGCCGCCGTCCCCCAGGCTCCGTAGGTCCCCATCCGCGTGATGACCGGGCTGACCGCCCGGACCCAGGCGTGGGTGTCCCGGTAATCCATAAACCCCCGGTGGATCGCCTCATCGTTCCCGATCAGGAATCCGGTGAGGGCCGCTAAGCCGACGATGGGCAGGATATCGTGGGTCCGGATGTGGACCGGGTAGCTCCAGATCTGGCCGGCGTCTTTCAGGAAATCTCGGGAGATGGATCTGAACGAGAATTCTCCGCTCCCCGGCTTGGCGGCCGGAAGAGAAGGATCGTTCGCCCGGAGAGCCATTGGGAGGAGAGTAGGTATGACGGCCGGTGCGAGAGTCGGTCGAGGAGAGTTGTCCCCGCAAATCGAAAGCGAGAAGGGCCGCGACTGGCCGATTTCTGGCCCCCCGGGAGCTTGATCCCGCGCGATGAGCTGGAACGGGAGGGCGGCCAGCAGCAGAAGGGCTACGGCAAAAGTCTTGCTCCTCGTCATCTCTAACTCTCCCTTCTAAGAAGAATCATCGTCCCTTGTTCGCATGCTATTTCCAAACCAGGTTTTCCAGGCTCTTCAGCGACTTGAGCCCGGACAGGTCGGTCTGGTCGAGTGTCATGGGAGTGACGGAGATATAACCGTTCCTCATGGCCCAAGTATCCGTGCCTTCCGGGCCCGCATCGAGGATCTTGTAGGACGGCCAGTAATAATCTTGCCCGTCTCGAGATTCCTTCTTTTCAAAATATTCCAAGGTCGACCGGACATCTTGACTTGTGACAAGGATCCCCTTGATAAGATCCCTGGGCAGGGCGGGGACGTTCACATTGAGGAACACCCCCTTCTCAAAGCCCCTCCGGGCGAGCTCCTCGACGAGGGCAGCCGTGAAGTCTGCGGCCGTGCGATAATCCATATCTGGTCCCCTTTGGAGATTGACGGCGATCGCCGGGATCCGCAGAAAGGCCGCCTCCCTAGCCGCGGCGAACGTGGCTGAATAATACGTCACAAGGCCGAGGTTTTCTCCCCTGTTGATCCCGGAAATGACGACGTCCGGCTTTTCAAGAAGAAGGGATTCCAGAGCCAGGCGGACGGAGGAAGCCGGAGTCCCATCGATTCCAAACCACCTGGCGCCCTTCTGCTCGCTAAGCCTGACTGCGAGGAGCTTTTGTGTCGTCATGCCGTGGCTGACCCCGGTCTGTTCTTGGACGGGGGCGGCGACCGTAAGCGTCCCGACCTTCTTAAGGGCGTCGAACAGGGCCTCAAGCCCAGGCGCCTCGATCCCGTCATCGTTCGTGAGAAGGATCTTCGGTGAAACGGGTTCGATTCCGACGCAGTTGACGGCGACCGCAAACATCAAAGCTAGCGAAATGATGGTCATGGTCAGCGATAGGCACTTCTGCCTTCGCACTTCTCGGATCCGCCGCTGATACGGTATCCTCATGGGGATCTCCTTTTGATCATCGGACGATGGGAACGGACTATTTCTCCCAATAACAAAGCGGAAATGACGTTCATTTCATGAATAGCCAGATCAAGAGCGTTGGGACGGTCAAAAAGAAGACGAGGGTCACCAGTGCCATTCTTAGGGAGATTTTGAGTACCTCCCTCTTGTCGACTAGATGCTTCGAGTACTCTTCGTAGGTAATGATGAAAGCAATAGCAGCGGCAAATGGGGAAAAGATGAGCACGACGAGGAATATTACTTTGATCACAGCACATCGCTCTGCAGAGAGAACATCAAGCGGGGTCTCCGTTCGTTTCCACGAGGTCCTCATCATGTCGGGGGCTGAACCACCTTTGGGCGATGAACGTCGGGATGACGGCGCTGGCGACAACAACCCCGATGAGGATCGAATATTGGACTTGGGTGATATAGCCGGAATTCAGGCCGAAGAGGCTCGATATCGTCCCGAACGTCAGACCCGTGCTCATCAGCAAGGTGGTGTAGACCGTCCCCTTGGGAATATATTTTTTCGCCAGGAAGAACACTCCAAGGAACTTCAGGAGGATCTTAAGGCCGAAGAGGATGGCGAACAGCCCTAAGGCCGATGCGATCAGGGCAAACGAGATCTTCATTCCGCCCACTATGAAGAACAGGGGCGTGATGAAAGCATATGACACCGTCCTGAGGCGATGCTTGACAACATGGGACCCCGACGATTCCTTGAAGTGAGGCGACATTATCAGGCCCAATAGGAATGCCGGGAGGACCGCATGCCCCTCGCCCAAGTTGGCGAAATACATGAACGCCAACAGCATGAGGAAGATATATTTGATCTCCGGTTCGATGACCCTATTTTGCAGCAACGGATTAGCGAAAATTCGATGAGAGAGCTTGTCGGCGAAATAGATGATGTTCAGGGACACCGAGATAAAGATCAACGTATAGAGAGTAGGCTTGACGAACAGGATGCTCAGGGCCAGCGCCGTCCCCATGTCAGTGACAAACGTCGACGCCATGATCAATTTCCCGATCTCGGTCTTGGCCAACCCGGTCTCGACGAGTACGGAATAAACGACGGCGAGCGAGGTCGTGGAAAGCGCGGTGCCGGCAATGAGGGCGGCCTTTACGCCCCAGCCGGCTACGAA
>Ga0315289_10012791_pt1 | contig 11796 bp, 12 predicted proteins | sample YL17G11_40_MG_FD_203452 | JGI IMG/M metagenome (GOLD analysis project Ga0315289, IMG submission 203452) | Sediment microbial communities from Yellowstone Lake, YNP, Wyoming, USA - YL17G11_40 | ecosystem: Environmental > Aquatic > Freshwater > Lake > Sediment | place: USA: Wyoming | collected...
GGGTCGTAAATCCGAATCCGCGACGCGTTGACCATCGTCGCACTCTTGCAGACCTCAATGGCTTGCTAGCCAAAGCAGATGCACCGCGAAGGTCGCGTTATTCCTCCAGCCATTGATCAATCTCTGCCTGCGTGATCGTGCGTCCTTGGTGTTTCTCAGAGAGTTCAATTACCCTCAGCAATGAAAAAGACCTTCGAGGTCTGTACAACCCCGAAGGTCTGGAATCAGGTCAGGTTTAGATCGCCAGATACTCGCTTGGCGTCTGCACGCGCAGCGTCGTTTTGTCCTTGAAATGCCGCGCGTTCCAGGTGACCAGACTTTCGACTTCCGGCGTGCGTTCTGCCAAACCGATAACGAGCGCATCAAGAAAGGCAATGCGATGTTCGCGCGCTTTGGCGAAAGGGTGCTCGAAGATCTCCGTACGAAAGAAACCCTCGGCAGTTTGGTTCTCAACGGCGCGGGGCCAAATTACAGTCAAATGATATGGTTCGATGAGCCAAGATTCCCATTCGGCAAGACGCGCAGGCGACAGATTAAACGACAACTGCGCTAACACCTCCATCAGGTTGTAAACGGTTGTTGCAGCAGTTGCGTTTTGGACTTGCGTTAGAAACGCGGCGTTGTTGGTTTGGCGCGGATCGCGGTGAAACGCGAACGCCAGTAACAACACGTCTGAATCTATAACGACCATGAGCGTCCCCGCAGATGGCGCATCGTCTCGTCGAGCGAGGCATCGTCCAGCGCGGCGAGTTCCTTGCGGACCTCTTCTGCTAAACGGCGACCCCGTTCAATCGCGGCCGGCGTACCTTTGGGGTGCACGAGATACACCGTTGCTGTCGCCTTCTGTGGAGTAAGTTTCCGTTTGCGAATGACCCGTGGTGCGGGGCGACGCATCGTCTTAGATTGCTTGCGAGTTAGCACTGTCATATCAAACTCCTGAAGCGTTTTGACGATTGCAATTGTATCAGAAATCCAAACGCTGTCAACGTCTCATTCTTCCAGGCATTGATCGATCTCCACTTGAGTGATCGTTCGTCTCTGGTTCTTCTTCCCGAACTCGATTACGCTTGAGCGCGGGATCTGTACCGCGGCGGTTCTTGCCAGTCCGACGCGGAACCCCTTCAAGTCCCCGCTTCCCCACACACGTGGGGGTGAACTGCATTATTGCACAACAAAGCAACCGAGAATCTGAGCAGGATCAACGCGCAGTGAATTTATATGCGATTGCCCTGCGTTAGCATTGACACACCGCGCAATCGGGATTATACTTTCCACGCTGGAGTGAGCGAAGGCGTTCTGGTTAGAACATCGTTGTGGTATTGAACCACAAGGAGGAACAGAATGGCAATTGCGAATATCACCATCCCGGTGGATACTCAAACTGCGCGAATTTACACGCGGGCATCCTCCGAGGAGAAAAGGAAATTGCGCGTGCTCTTGAGTCTGTGGCTACGAGAGTTCGCCGCATCTCCGCGACCGCTCAAAGTGGTAATGGACGAAATTAGCGAGAAGGCACAAGCGCGTGGCTTAACGCCCGAGATATTGGAGTCGTTGCTCAATGCCAAGTGACCTGCACTTGGTCTTCGACACCAGTGCTATCGTCAGTGCCGTGCTGCTAAGAGGGTCGGTAGTACGTCAAGCGTTCGACCAAGCCGTTGCACAAGGCAAGTTGCTGGTCTCGCAAGCAACCATAGATGAAGTCAACGAGGTTTTGCGGCGCAAGGGTTTTGACAAATACGTACTTGAAGAGGAGCGGATCGAATTCGTCACTGCGCTGGTGCGAGATGCGATTCTGGTGGAGATCACCGAAACAGTACGCGAGTGCCGTGACCCGAAAGACGACAAGTTCTTGGAGTTGGCAGTGTGCGGTCGCGCTGCGTGTATCGTAAGTGGGGATAATGACTTGCTCTCGCTCCATCCATTTCGCAGAATACCTGTCGTGACACCTCTCGAGTTCTTGGATGGCACGTGGAAAAAACCAGCGGCTGTGAAACGAAAAAGAAAGGCGTAACCCATCTCCAAGGTATCTAGGATTTCTTCCCGATCTGGCTCTCCTTTTCCGACTGTTTGCCCCCTCATCCAAGGTCTTGCTATTCCTCCAGCCATTGATCGATCTCCGCTTGAGTGATCGTTCGTCCTTGGTTCTTCTTCCCGAACTCGATTACGCTTGCGCGCGCGATTTTGATCGCGGCATTCCTTCCCAATCCCACGTGGAACCCCTTCAAGTCTCCACTCGCGAAGTAGCGCAGCACCTGCACCCTCGAAAGATACAGAACTCTCGCCGCGACAATCGCGGGAATGTATTCGGGCATGGGCTTGCCTGCTCTGGCGAGCCGCATCAAACGGAGTTTGATACTTTCGCGTTTTCTCATACTTGCCGACACTCTATTGACAAAAAGCACAAAAAAGGATATAATGTTCCCAATTAGGGAGTATTATTTTCTTTAACTAGAATGGGAGCATTAGGTAGCGCATGGAGTAAATATAGTGAACCTCGTCGGGATTCAAATTCTTGAACGTTTTTGCATTGAGCATGGGGATGTGCGTGAGCAAGTCAAAGCGTGGATCGCCGAAGTGAGATCTGCAGATTGGAGGGCTCCCCAAGACATCAAAGAAGAATACTCCAGTGCTAGTTTTGTGGTGGAGAATCAAGTCTATTTCAATTTGAAGGGCAAGCGTTATCGCTTGCAAGTCAAAATTAGCTATGGGCTTCAGATAGTAAAAATAGTCTGGATCGGAACACACGCGGAATACACCAAGAGGATGAAAAGGGGGCAGGGTGGACGCTAAGGTCATTAAAACCCAGGAGGAATACGACGCGGCTCTCGCCGAAATCGAGAGATTGATTGACCGTGATCCAAAGGCAGGAACCGCTGATGCCAATCAGCTTGAGTTGTGCACCTTGTTGGTCAAAGATTACGAGTCCAAAATGTTCTCAATTGGTCTGCCGGATCCAATTGAGGCGATTCGATTCCGAATGGAACAACAGGGGCTGTGCCAAAGCGACTTGGTTCCCTACATTGGAAGTCGTGGTCGCGTATCTGAGGTTTTGGCTGGTAAGCGGCCGCTGTCACTTTCGATGATTCGCGCTCTGCACAGTGGGCTGAACATCCCCGCCGAAGTATTACTCCAAAGGCGTGACCCGGCTGACCTTGAAGAGGCGGGGATCGAGTGGCAAAAATTTCCTTTGCGTGAACTAGCTGCGCGTAAATTGATCTCTGGCAAGGTCAGGGATTTGCGCGACAACGCAGAAGATTTGATGCGCAAGTTTTTTCAGCCCATTGGTCTTCCTCAATTGCAGGAACTCTGGCTGAAGAAAACTGAGTATGTTCGTACAGCGCGTCCTATGGATAAGTACGCACTCGCCACGTGGACCGCGTGCATCATCATGCTGGCGATGGAAAATCCGCCTATTCAACCATATGAGCCCGGCACGCTCTCTCTCCAGTGGATGGGCGAACTGGCAAGACTGAGTTGGTCTGAACAAGGACCGTTGTTGGCAAAGGAATTCCTGGGCAGAAAAGGTATTGCTCTTGTTATAGAGCCGCACTTTCAGCATACCTACCTGGACGGTGCGGCGGTCATGTTCAAGAACCGTCCTATCATTGCTTTGACCCTCCGTCATGATCGGCTTGATAATTTCTGGTTTTGTCTGATGCACGAGCTAGTGCACCTGTGGAAGCATTTGGATAATCAGACTACGCGTTTCTTTGATGATCTTGACAGCGAGAATCAGGACGACCCGCGAGAGCGCGAAGCCGACAACTTAGCAACCAAGGCACTCATTCCTCAGCGCGAGTGGGAGAAAGTACCCCCTGCTCAACGTCGCGCGCGCCAGACTGCCTACGCACTTGCGTCGAGGCTAGGAATCCACCCGGCCATCGTCGCCGGACGTATTCGGTATGAATCCAAGTCATACCGTGTGCTAAAGGATGTAATTGGGTATGGTCAAGTGAGACGTTGCTTTCCGGAAATTCACTGGTCGAGATGAACTAAATATGCATGTTTCAAAACAGATCTTTATAAACAATCAGTGTTAGGGCGGAGATACTACTCAATCAAAATCATCAGTGGATCGGGCGTCAAGACTTGGAGACGCGCTTTGTCTCCCATCCAAGATTCCTTCCGGCGCGTTTCAGTGTTGCTCGTACAGCGCCCCGCATCTTGCTATAAATCGTCATATCCCCGTAGCGCTTGAAGAACTCTCTGTCCGGCATTGCATGCCAGGCGTAGACCATTTCCAGGGTATCCAGAATCTCTTCCCGCTCTGGCTCTCCTCCGCGGACTAACCAAAACCGATACAAAGCCCATGCCAACCGCAGAACTGCTTCGTCTTTGCCGCTCTCCTTTGCCCAACCAAATGCGGCGCGCAAATTGTCGTGTTCCATCTGCAAGACATCCAGCCATGCGCATTCGCTTGGCTCACGAAAATTGGGCGCGATCTCCTCCGCAAATTTCAGAAAATAATCCAGATGCCGCGCGCACAACAAATCCGTCTCTCCCGCATCGCGTAACTTGGCGAGCGCATATTCTCGAATCGTTTCGAGCAAGCGGTATCTCGATTTGCCGCTCTGCTCGGCTACCACCAACGACTTTTGAACCAATTGCGGGAGCAGATCGAGCATCTCGCTCTTGTTTTCCTCGGCGCAGACCGACTCGACCGCGTCCAACGTAAACCCGCCCACAAAAACCGCCAAACGCCGAAATAACGCGCGCTCCGCGTCCGACAGCAGATCGTAACCCCAGTCCATCGCCGCGCGCAGTGTTTGATGACGCGGCAATGCCGTGCGACTGCCGCCTGTCAGCAGATTGAAACGATCATCCAGCCGCGCCGCGATTTCCTCTGCCGACAAAACTCCGAGCCGCGCGGTGGCAAGTTCGATGGCAAGCGGGATGCCGTCCAATCGCGCGCACACGTGCGCGACCGGCTCAGCGTTTTCCGCAAGCCGCCAGTTCGCCGCAACGGTCATCGCGCGGTCAACGAAAAGCTGAATGGCATCGTATTGGCGGAGTTGCGCGAGCGGCGGGATATGCGCGGCGTCGGGAAGCGCGAGGGATGGCACGCGCCAAATCGTTTCGCCGCTGATGTTCGACGCCTCGCGGCTCGTCGTCAGGATTTGCAGCCTGGGACACGCGCTCAGCAGCGTTCCGATCAATTGTGCACACGCGCCGAGCAAATGCTCGCAATTGTCAACGACGAGCAGCAATTCCTTCGCGCGCAAATAATTCGCGAGCGCCGCGATCAACGTCATCCCCTGCGATTCGCCCAGACCAAACACCATCGCGACCGATTGCGTGATGAGCGCGGGATCGCTCAGCGCGGCAAGGTCAACCCACCACACGCCGTGCTTGAAGCGATCTTGCGCCGCGAGTTCGGTCGCCACCTGAATCGCGAGGCGCGTCTTGCCGCACCCGCCTGCCCCCGTCAATGTGAGCAAGCGCGCGGTTTCGATCAACGTCTTGACCTGCGCGATTTCTTGTTGGCGCCCGACGAAACTGGTCAATGGAATTGGCAAATTGGTGAACAATGCCTCGGAAGATTTTGCGGCGGCGGCTTCCGTCTGTACGCGAGCATACAGCGCGGTTGTCTCGGCGGATGGCTCGACGCCCAGTTCGTCGCGCAGGGCGCGCACACAATCTTCGTACTGTTTCCGCGCGGCGGCGCGATTGCTCAGCGCCGCGTAACAGAACATCAAATGTTGGTGCGCCTTTTCGTTCGCGCGATCTGTCGCGAGGACGCGTTGCGCCAATTCAAGCGCGCGCGCGTACTTACCTTCGGAACGCGCGTCCTGGACAAGTCGGAGCAAAGCATCGAGATAGATCGAACGTAACCGTTCCCGTTCCAACGCGACCCAATCGTCGTAGAAATCAGGCAACAAATCGCCACGATAAATGGAGATTAGACATTGGAGATCAGAGATTGCAGAATCTCCAATCTCTGATCCTTCGACTCCGCTCAGGACAAGCCTCGAATCTCCAACTTTCTCGAACTCGCGCACGTCCACCCAAATCGCGGCGTCGGGATTTAGTTGAATTGTCTCGCGATCAGTCAGGAGGATGTCGTCGCTCAACTCTTTGCGCAGCGTGGAGAGCGCGACGCGCAGTGACAAGCGCGCCTGTTCATCGGTCACGTCCCCCCAGAAGAGCGCGGCAATTTTTTCGCGGGGATGTGGTTCGGGAAAAAGCGCGAGGTAGGCAAGGAGCGATTCGTGTTTGCGCGTGGAAAGACGGTGCGCGCCGGAGTCATTCTCGACGCGGAATGAGCCAAACAAGTATAGACGATACCGGGCGACAGTACGTCTCATCGGACACCTGCTGGGACGAGTGATGACCCCCAACTGTCATTCTTCCTGATCTATCTTAACACCGACGCCGCGCGGTGTCAACCGGCGTTGCCGCCGATTCGCCAAGCGCGCCCACCTGTGCTAAAATATCGCCGATGCCCATTCACATTTTGTCCGACGACCTCGCGTCGAAAATCGCGGCAGGCGAAGTAATCGAACGTCCGGCGTCCGTCGTCAAAGAATTGCTCGAAAATTCGATCGACGCGGGCGCGCGCGAAATTAAGATCCAAGTTCGCGGCGGCGGTCAGCGACTCATTCGCGTCGCGGACGACGGCGGCGGCATTCCCGCGAATGAAGTCCCCACCGCGTTCGCGCGCCACGCGACGAGCAAACTTAACACGGTGGACGATTTGTTCAACCTCCAGACACTTGGCTTTCGCGGCGAAGCGCTCCCTTCGATTGCAGCGGTGTCGCGCGTCACACTCATCACGCACGCGCGCGGCGAAGAATCGGGGACGCAGATGCGTGTGGACGGCGGCAAGATCATCGAACAACGCGCGCAAGGTGCGCCGCAAGGAACCATCGTCACCGTCGAGGATTTGTTTCGCCACGTTCCCGCGCGGCTGAAATTCTTAAAGACCCCGGCAACCGAAGCGGGGCGCATCGCCGATCTGATCAACGCGTACGCGCTCGCGTATCCGTCTCTGCGTTTCTCGCTCGTGAACGACGACCGCTTGCTGTTTCAAGCACCCGGCACCGGCAAGATGTTTGACGTGTTGGTGAAGGTGTTTGGGATTGAGGTCGCGAATCAGATGCTCGAAGTAGCAGGTAGACAGGGAGACAAGGAGGCAGGGGGACAAGGAGAATCCGAGTCTGTCATTGCGAGCGAAGCGAAGCAATCCCCAACTCGCGATTCGGAGACACTTGCACCGCACGCAAGTGCAGGTGTTGCTTCGGCGCAAAAACCGCGCCTCGCAATGACAAGCGCAATCCAAGTCAGCGGCTTTGTCTCGCCGCCGACCATCAACCGCGCGACGCGCAAGTATATGCTCTTCTTCGTCAATCATCGCTGGGTGCAGGATCGCACACTGCAACACGCGGTCGTCGAAGCGTACCACACCGCGCTGATGGTTGGACGCGCGCCCATCGTCGCGCTCGACATCGTGCTGCCGCCGGACGCGGTGGACGTGAACGTGCATCCGACGAAAAGCGAAGTGCGCTTTCGCGACACGCGCGCGGTCTTTCGCGCCGTGCAACAGACTGTCCGCGCCGCGCTCACCGCGCACGTGCCCATTCCGACGATCAGCGTGTCGTCACCCTTCGCACCGCGCGATTCCGCGGCGACGCCATCGCAACTCGCGATTGACCTGCATCGTCCATTTCGGACCGCCGACCACCGACCGCCGACCGCCGACCATCCAACCATCCAACCACCCAACTACCCAACCACCCAACTACCAATGCTGCGCGTGTTGGGTCAAATCCTCTCCACCTACATCATCGCAGAAGGACCCGACGGGTTGTATCTGATTGACCAACATTCCGCGCACGAGCGCGTGTTGTACGAGCGGTTGATGGCAGAGCGCGCGGGCGCGACCATTGCCGTCCAGGAATTGCTTGATCCGCTGACACTGCAACTTACTCCCGCGCAACACGCCGCGCTCGAAACGCATCGCGACGCACTCGCGTCGGTGGGGTTCAAGTTCGAGGAATTCGGCACGCAGACGATTTTGTTGCGCGCGGTGCCAGCGGTGCTGCAGAAAAGCGATCCGCGCGATGCGCTCGCGCACATCATTGACGAGTTGGAGCAAGGCGAAGAGCCGCTCGAAAAATCGGCGGAGGCGCGGCTAATTTCGAGCGTGTGCAAGAGTATCGCGGTGAAGGGCGGGCAAGTGTTATCGCTCGAAGAAATGCGTGAGCTCGTGCGCCGCTTGGAGCAAACGACCGCGCCGCGCACCTGCCCGCACGGTCGCCCGACGATGATTCAGTTGAATATCGGTCAATTGGAGAGAGAGTTCGGCAGAAAGTAGTTTGCGATTTTCGATTGCCGATCCTTCGCTCCTCTCAGGACGAGTTTTCTGATTTGCACTTGGACAATCGAAAATCACAAATCGAAAATCGGAAATTCCAGGAGGCGTATGGAACACAGACGACCCAGTTTAATCGGACCACTGATTCTCATTACCATCGGCATTTTGTTTTTGCTCGCGAATCTCGGCTATTTGCCGCTTTCGTTTTGGGAACTCGCGTATCGCTACTGGCCCCTAATTCTGATTTTGATCGGCTTGGAAATCATTATTGCCAGGCATTCGATCATCGGCGGGTTGGTGATCCTGGTGCTGTGGTTCGCGCTCATCGCGGGGGTGCTGTGGCTTTCAGTCGCACAAGGCGGATCATTCATGAGTGCTGCCGCGATCACCGATCAAATCAATCAGCCCCTCGGCGAAATCAAGAGCGCGACGATTGATCTGAACATCGGAGTCGCGACCGCGAGCGTCACCGCACTCGGAACGGACACCGCCGATTTGATGAAAGGCACCTTCCGTCATTCGGACACACTCCAAGCCGTGAAGACGTACGACGTCGTTGGCGGGGACGGACGGCTTGCCTTGCGCGCGACCGGCGCGTCGCCGTGGCTGCCTTTCGGCGTGGGTGAAGCGCGCTGGGACCTCGCGTTGAATCCGACGATTCCCATCGCGTTGCGCATTGACGGCGGCGTTGGACGCGCTGACCTCGATCTCAGCGCGCTCAGCATTACATCGGTGAATGTGGATGCGGGTGTTGGGACGATTCAAATCAACGCGCCCCCATCGGGCATCACGACGATGCGTTTGAACGGAGGCGTTGGCAATCTCCGCGTTACGATCCCGCAAGGCGTCGCCGCGCGCGTTCGGGTTGACAAGGGCATCGGATCAATTCGAGTGGATGAAGCGCGTTTCCCCAAAGCGGGTAACGTGTATCAGAGCGCGGATTTCGCGACTGCGCCGAATCGGATTGACATCCAAGTGGATGGCGGTGTGGGAAACATAGAGATTCGATAAATCGCAGGGGCGACCGGCTGGTCGCCCCTGCGTCATTTCGTCTCACGTTCCAAGATTCTTTCCAGAATCGCGAGCGTCGTCGCGTACGTCGGATCCATTCCAAAATACGACGGGTGGACCGCGCCGAGATTTCTCCCTTTGCTGTACGGCGTATCGGACGCGTAATGCAAGAACCCGAAATCGAAATCGGTTTGATACAGCCGCACGATTTCGTTGACGGGAAAGCGTTTGGGATAAATCATTTCGTAGATTGCCGAGAGGTACGGTCCCGCCTCCATTTCGATATCGGTGTATCCTTCGCGATAAAACAGTTCCATAAACTTTTGATTTTGCAAAAACGTCCCTTTGACAGTGATCGCTTTTTGACTGTCGAGCACCGAGCCATAGACCAGATACGGCGCGACCGCGCGCGCGGTAAAACAGTTGTTGAAGAGGTACGTGTTTTGCGAATGTTCGTCGTACACGACGTTCGGGATCAGCACATCGCCGACGCGTCCGTTCAGAGTCGCGGCTTTGCCGAGGAGATAGAAGCCCTTGATCTGATCTACGTTGCGCGCGACTTCGGAGAGAATCTGGTACGCGGCGAGACCGAGCGGATAGTCAATATTGAAAATGACGCCGCGACTTGCGCGTAATCGTTCCAGCCGTTCGCGCGGCAAGCGCGGATCGAGTCGTTCTGGGATCAGGCGATTGAGTTCGATGATTTGCGCGTCCACGTCCAGATAGCGTTCGCTCGAAAAGTACGTCAACCCGGCTTCTCGCTCGGCGCGCGCTTTCTCCTCAGCCGCGGGCGCGTTTTCGGGATCGGCGCAATATTTTTTCAGGACATAGTACAAAAAATTCTCTTTACTGCTTTTCACCTCTTCGGCTTGAATCGCCTGATACTCGCGCATCAAGTCCTCGTGCCGAATGTCGTGGATGTACTGGATCAATTCACCCTCGTGCGCGTGCGCGTAACCTGAAATCAGGTTGGCAAGACTGTGCATGTTGCTCGACACAAAATAGACGGGCCGTTCGTCCAGCAAGCGCGTCGCATCCCGCGCAATGTTGTTCCACCAGTGCCGCGTCGCTTTGCGATAATCCAGGAGCGACCCCGCGAGCAAGCGGAGCGCGAAATGCTTGGGCGTCGCGCCGATGATTTGCAAGTTGGCGACCAACTGGTCGCTCCAAATATTCTCCAGCGTTCCCAGGTCGGGCAAACTGATGCGGAGCACGCGCGCCAATTCTTCGCGCGCGGCGGAATCAAGCAGCGCATCCGCGCGCCACTGCACGATGCCACCTGCGTGCGCGATCAAGTCGTGCATCTTGTTCCATTCGATTTCGTACGCGGCGAGAATCGGAATCAAATCGTCAATGTCGGACGCGCTGGCGATGAACGCGGCGAGCGTCTCCTTGCCGTCGAAAAACATTTTGCGCCGCCGCCCTGCCGCGCTCACTTCTTGCCAATTCTCAACATCGGGACAACCCGCCTTGTCGAACACTTCGTCCGATTGTCCCAGCAGCACGTGGCGGACTTGCTTGATGCAATCGGGCAAGCGCAAACTGGAATAGACGAACGCGGCGATGTCTGGAAATTCTGCGCGCGCGTTCAAGTGCAGAGACGAGTCCATCTGCGTATGCGTTTCGATGAGCGACTTGATTTGAATTTCACCGCTCGAACGCAAAAGCGAATAGTACGTCCGCATGTACAGTTCGATGTCTTCGTTTGCCGAAGAAGGAATACCGCGATCCATAACCACCTCCAATGAACTAGGTTGAATGAGCCAATTGCCCAATGAGCCAATGTGCCAAACCCAATCCCCAGACCACCCTCTTGGCTCATTGGTAGATTGGTTCATTGGCTCATTGCTCTAGATCTTTCCTTTCAAAATTCGATACAACCACGTCGGCTCGCCGACGACGCGCGTGGTGTAGTACCACACGAGCGCGATGGCTTCTCGCACGGTGTACTGCACGCGCAAGTCTGCACGCGCATACGTCGGGCTCGTGCTCGCGCCCGATCCGTATGCTTCGATGCCCAGATCGCGCGCAATGATTTCGGCGCGATACAGATGAAACGGGTCGCTGACGATGATCGCGCTGTGCCCGCCGCGCGCGTCCATCACTTTTTTCGCGTTCGCCAGATTCTCTTCGGTGGAGTGCGACTGGTCTTCGAGGATAAGCGCATCCGCAGGTACGCCCGCGCTGATCGCCAAGCGGCGCATCACTTCGGCTTCGGTGGGCGGATTGCCGCCGATACCCCGCACAAAATCAGGTACGGCGCGTAGCCCGCCTGGTACAACGCGAGGGCGTGCTGCGTGCGCGCGTTCAGCGACGGCGAAGCACGCCCGCCGGGCCACACCGCCGAACCCAGCACGATGATCGCGTCCACGCGGCGCGCGCGGTCAATTTGCGAGCGGGCGTCAACCCGCTGGTACAAAATCGCCAGCACCGCGAGCAAGAGCGCCAGGGCGCCCAGCGCGATCATCACA
>Ga0315289_10012792_pt1 | contig 11796 bp, 11 predicted proteins | sample YL17G11_40_MG_FD_203452 | JGI IMG/M metagenome (GOLD analysis project Ga0315289, IMG submission 203452) | Sediment microbial communities from Yellowstone Lake, YNP, Wyoming, USA - YL17G11_40 | ecosystem: Environmental > Aquatic > Freshwater > Lake > Sediment | place: USA: Wyoming | collected...
TCAGTTAAGCGGATTTCCGTTCCGAGAAACAATCTTTCCAAACGTAAAGTTGATAAGAAAAGAAAACCATATAGTTTTCTGAGGTCCAGTACCGATTCTTTATTCCTTTTTCGCTTCGCGCAGCGTTATACCAAGGATGATCTCGAGCTTGCGCGTCAGCGACTTGTCCGGCTCGATCTCCTGCCTTTCCACGCGCCGCAGCACCGACTCCTGCTCGTTTATGCGCGTGGCCAGCTCCTCGCGCGTCAGGCCAACGCCCTCGCGCGCCTTGCTTATGCGCGTGCCATAGTCAGCCACAAACTCCGTAGCCGTGGATGCGGCAACGATGTCCGCCCCGCTGTCGACCGAGGCGTAGCCGGGGTAGTGCTTGTGCACGCTTACTTCCACGCGCGTGCCGAGCTTGGCACAGTCGTCGCACGCGTCGATGACAGCGCCTTCGAGCTCCACCTTGACGAGGCGGTCGGTCTTCCTTCCGCACAGCGGGCATTCCGGCATATTGAATATTGGAGCTAGCTAGAAATTTAAACGTTGCTCTGAATGCAGCCATTTTAATCTTGAAAACGACAAAAATTTACTTAACGCCTGCTAATCATAAAGGAACGGACAGAGCAGAAGGTGCCACAGCAATGGACGCGAGCCCGAAAGCGATAGAAGACAGGATAGCGGAGTTCTGGCGAGCCAACAGCATATACGAGAAGGCCAAGCAGAACCGCGCGAAGGCGAAGAAGTTCTTCTTTTTGGACGGACCGCCCTATGCAACAGGCAGCATACACATAGGCACTGCGATGAACAAGGTGCTGAAGGACTTTTACCTGCGTTTCTTCCGTATGTACGGCTTCGACGTCTGGGATCAGCCGGGCTACGACACACACGGCGTTCCAATCGAGAACAAGGTCGAGAAGCTTCTCGGGTTCAAGAGCAAGTCCGACATCGAGCGCTACGGTGTGGAGAACTTCATCCGCGAGTGCCGCAAGTTCGCCACGGAGTTCGTTGGCGTCATGGGCCAGCAGTTCGCAAACCTCGGCGTCTGGATGGATTGGAAACGGCCGTACCTGACGCTCGACAACAGCTACATCGAAGGCGCATGGTTCACGTTCAAGCGCGCTTTCGAGAAAGGTCTGCTTTACCGCGGCACGTACTCGGTGCATGTGTGCCCGAAGTGCGAGACGGCTGTGGCGTACAACGAGATAGTGTACAGAGAGGTCGAAGAAAACTCAGTTTATGTGAAGTTTAAAGTGCGCGGAAAATCGAACGAGTATCTCGTTATCTGGACTACAACTCCGTGGACGCTGCCGTCGAACACTGGCATCATGGCGAACCCGAAAGCGGAATACGCGCGCGTCGATGTGGGCAAGGACATCCTTATCGTGAGCAAGCAGCTGCTGGAAACGCTGATGAAGAAGTTCGGCTTCGAGAAGTACAAAGTGTTCGAGACTTTTACTGGCGACAAGCTGAAAGGGCTGGCGTACGAGCATCCGCTTGCGGACGAGTTCAAGTTCCAGCACGGGCTGAAGAACGCGCATCGCGTAGTGTTGTCCGAGCAGTTCGTGACGCTCGAGGAAGGCACAGGCCTCGTGCACACTGCGCCCGGCCACGGCCAGGAGGACTACAAGGTCGGCAAGGAGGAAGGGCTGCCTGTTGTCAACCCGCTGAACATGGACGGGACTTTTGGCGAAGGCAGCGGAAAATACACGGGCGTGTTCGCGAAGACCGCGGACAAGATGATTGTCGATGATTTGAAGCATCGTGGCGCGCTGCTCGCCGAGGAAAAAGTAAAGCACGATTATCCGATGTGTTGGCGCTGTGAGTCTCCGCTGCTGATGATGGCAGTGCCGCAGTGGTTCTTCCGCGTCACCGAGATACGCCAGAAGCTGCTCGAGGAGAACGCGAAAATCAACTGGGTTCCGGAATGGGCCGGGCAGAGATTCCGCAACTGGCTGGAGAGCCTGGGAGACTGGCCGATATCGAGGCAGCGCTACTGGGGCATTCCGCTGCCGATATGGGTCTGCGAGAACGAAAAGTGCGACAACATCAAAGTTATCGGCTCCGCGAAGGAGCTGCCGAAAGTGCCGAAGGACTTGCACAAGCCGTACATAGACCAGATAACCATGCACTGCGCCAAGTGCGGCGGCACCATGCGGCGGGTGCCGGACGTGCTGGACGTGTGGTTCGACTCGGGCGCCGCGCCTTGGGCATCGCTCGGCTATCCGGCGAAGAAGCAGCCGTTCGAGAAGCTTTGGCCCGCGGACTTCATCCTGGAGGGCCCGGACCAGATTCGCGGCTGGTGGAACTCGCTAATGATAAACGGAGTGATGACGTTCGGCCGCAGGCCGTTCAACAACGTCCTGTTCCACGGGTTCGTCCTGGACGCGCACGGCACGAAGATGAGCAAGAGCAAGGGGAACCTAGTCACAACGGAAACGACAATCGACAAGTACGGCCGTGATGTGCTGCGCTTCTACTACCTCTCGCGCAACGTCTGGGACGACATGTACTTCAAGCTCGACGAGCTGAACGATCTGGCAAAGGAGTTCATGGTAGTCCGCAACACTTTCAATTTTGTGCGGACATACGCGACGCGCGTTCCGAAGACGAAACCGAAGGCGCTGAAGCCCGAGGACAAGTGGCTGCTGTCGAGGCTGAACACGGTGATTGCAAACGCGACCGACGGCTGCAAGAAGTTCGTCAGCCAGAAGGCCGCGGCCGAGATTCTGAACTTCGTCACGAACGATTTGTCGAGATGGTACGTGAAGCTCGTACGCGACCGCGTGTGGCCCGAATACACAGGAAAGGACAAGGACGCTGCGATGTGGACGCTGTTCGTTGCTACGGAAGCTGCGGCGAAGCTGCTCGCTCCGTTCTGCCCGTACCTCGCCGAGGACGCGTACCAGAACGTAATAAAACCGCTGAAGAAGGGAACGAAGGAATCCGTGCACATCGAGGACTGGCCGACTGCCGAGAAGCGCGCGATTGACGCGAAGCTCGAGGAGCAGATGGAAACCGTGAAGCAGCTGTCCGAGGCTGCGAACGCTGCGAGGCAGAAAGCCAAGCTAAAGCTGAAGTGGCCGGTCGCATCCGTGGTCGTCGTGTCGAAGGACAAGAAAGTTACGGCTGCTGTGAAGGCGTTGAACGGAACGTTGAAGGAAATATGCAACGCGAAGAAGGTCGTTGCCGCGTCAGCAAAGCCGAAAGGCGAATTCGCTTTTGTTGGGTCTGCAGCAGGCGACGTGCTCGTCGAAACGAGGATGGACGAGGCGCTGATGCGCGAGGCGCTGATGCGGGAGCTCGTGCGAAAAATCCAGGACATGCGCAAGCGTGCTGGCCTGCAGATAAAGGACAAGATACGGCTGACGCTCAACGCTGACGGAAAGACGAATGCATTTTTGAAAAAGAAAATCGAGGAGCTGAAGAAGGAAGTCGGCGCGGCGAAGCTGACCGTTGGCGACACATCGGGCACGCACAAGGACAAGCTGCAATTCAAGACGATTGTCGTGGAAATCGCGTTCGACAGGGCTTAGCCTGCTCCGAAGTCCGCATCGAAAATCCTTTCGAAACTTTTCGCAACGTCGTTCGAATAGACTATCACCGACGCCTCGCGGTTGTAAAGCATCGCGTTCTGGCTCCAGTTCGTCGAGCCGACCAGAACGATGCCATCGTCTATCACGGCGAACTTCGAATGCGTGTTGTGGAACTTCTTCGAAGCCCACGCCACGCTCACGCCGCCGTTCAGCAGGTATTCGGATGTCTTCGTGTTTGCGCTGACCGAAGGCTCGAGCACGACCTGCACGCTAACGCCGCGCGACCTCGCTTCGATTAACGCGTCTGCAAGCGTCCTGTAGGAGAACTCGTAGACCTCCAGCTTTATTTCGCGCTTCGCGCCGTTCAGGAGCGCGAGTATCTCGTCCGAGTTTTCCGGAGAGAAGATCGCAAGCACCTCGCCCTCCTTGCACGTTTCGGCGTAGAAGATTCCAGCGCGCGAGGCGTATAGCATTAGCACAATCCCGGCAAACGCAACAGAGCCGATTGCAAACAGGATGTATCTTCTCTCCATTCACATCACCGTTCGCATTATCGAAGGCAGCAACAGCACGGCCATCATGTGCACGGACCGCACGCGCAGCCTCTTCGCAAGCAGGCCGACGCATGCCGAGGTAGCTGCGACCAACATCCCCGCGAAGCCCGTGAAGGCGAATATCAGCACCAACGCCGTCGCCAGTCCGACAATCATCATACCCTTTCCGTGCCCGCCGTTGCCCGTCCTTGCCACCAGCACGCCCAACGGCCTTGCCATCGCCGTCATCAACGCAGACGCGGCGCACGCCGAGACAGCAATCACACCCGCGAACAGCAGCGCTTGGTCCGCGCCTATCGCGCCCATCGCGTCGTAAACGTCGGCGCTCAGGCTGCTCCTTATCGTTCCGGCAGAGCCGAGCACGAAGATTGACATCGTGTTGAAAGCAAGCGCCACCGCAGGCAGGGCGAACAGCACCTTCTCGCGGCCGTAGAGCGCGCCGATGCGCATCGCTATCGCAGAAGCCTGGCCCTTCTTCACTCCTATAACTAGGCTGGCGAAACCGGCGGACACGAAAGCGATGAACGCAATCCTCAACTTCTCCGGCAGCGGAAGCTCCCGCACGAATCCTTCCTTGCGCTCGTGCTTGCCGTTCCAGTCGGCCACGATGGAACTGATTCCGTACATTCCGACGAACACGGGCAACAGCGCGTACTCGGCTGGCAGAAGCGGCCCGTTGCCGACCGCGATGCCGAGCATGCCCGCGACCGCGAACACAACCGCGGCAGAAGCCATCGCCTTCCAGCCGCGTTCGGTCACGACCATGTAGACGCACACGGCCGCCAGTATCCATCCCGCGATCGGCTTGATGCTCGAGTACACGAGCGGGTACATGCTGCCTGCGACGAGCGCCAACGGCAGCGCCATGGCCACGCCGACCAACCCCCCGAAAACCACGCAGCGTATGCCACGCTTCAACGAGTCTGCAGCGACCGGGTCGGACTCGAGCGCCAGCGATGTCTCCTCGTTGCCTATGCCGAAGAGCATCGGGGAAAGAAACTCGAAGAACGACGACGAGATTTCCACAGCCACGGCCATCGCAGCCAGCTGGTAGTTCGACGTTGCAAGCCCGAACGCGCCGAACGATATGAGCAGCATGTTGAGGTTGTTCGAGCTGAATCCCGGCAGGAAGCCGCAGGCTATTCCGAGCAGCACGCCTGCAATTATTGCGACTATAATCTCAATCATTCCCGGCCACCCCGTCTGTCAGCTGCACATCCTTGGGCACTATCTCCAGCTCGCCCTCGTAATCGTCCACTGTGCCCGTTATCCGCAGCGCATCGCCCTTGGCCACGCTAAGCGCCTTCAGTTTCTTGTCGAACACAGGAACAGTCAGCACGCTGCCCGCGCACTCCGCGTCGTCCGCGACCGACCAGTAGACCGTGCCGCTCTTGCTCTTGCGGATGTTGCACACTGCAGCGTCGACGCGCACAAGCCTGCCGACCAGCGGCCCGTCCACGCCCGACGCTGCGACCCCTTCGACCGATACTGCCAGCGGCTCGATACGTTCGGACGCGAAGTATATGGCAGCGATGCCTGCGACCGACAGACCGAGCAGCAACGCGACCATAAAGTACGAACTGCGGTCTTTGAAGCTCCCCGCGTTGGATGCGTTCTCCATGATTGAGAATCGCTGCCTAGCCGTGATAACCGGTCCGCACCACGGCCGGTGGTTGCACACAGGAACTGTGTGAGAGGCAGTTCTACGACCTCGTGAAGCGCGGGCTGGCGAAGCATGTGCATCTCGCGTCGATAAGCAACAAGCCGACGCTGGAAATTCTCGGGAGAATCATATAAATTGCTCAAACTTGAAACATCCAGCCAAGTAGTATGCCGCTCGACAAGAACTATGCATAGGTCTTTTATCCTTAACGTTGCATGTCTATTTTATGAAAATAACAGATTTCAGAGAGTCCACACACGACGACTCGTCTAGTTCTACCCTTTGGTTTGACAGTGTTCCTGACGTTTCAAAATCGAAAACCAAATTGTACAACCGACCTGAAATACGTGAAATTGTGAAGAACCATGTAGGAGATATAGACTATTCTATCACCAGTGATGAAAGGTTCATATCCCCACATGACTTGCATGTTATCGGAGATATTTCAGAAGACGTTTACGGAACTATAGTTTTCATAAACCTTTCAAACCTAAACCCATTTGTAACGTTTAGGGAGAAATACAGACCTTTAGCGGAAGAATTGTTAAAGACAATAACTGGGATTGGCTTGAATCTCGACGAGATGCAGTCCGCATATAAGCTGGCCATGTCTCTGTAGAAGGCGCTATGTCATCTTTTTAGTTTATCCGACCATGATTAGTAATATCTATGCCGCTCGAAAAGAAGGAACTGCGCGAGATGTTCGCCAAGGACTGGCAGAAGTACTACAAGCTCGACTTCCTAGTGCAGAGCGGCTTCGAGCGCAAGGTCTGCAAGCGCTGCGGCAAGGGCTTCTGGACGCTCGATACGAAGCGCGAGTTCTGCCAGGACCAGCCGTGCCAGTACTATGAGTTCCTCGGAAACCCGCCGACTGCGCGCAAGTTCGAGTACATAGAAGCGTGGAAGCACATCGAAAAGTTCTTCGTGAAGAACGGACACACGAGCATACGCCGCTATCCTGTCGTGTGCCGCTGGTTCCCGACGCTGTACTTCAACAACGCTTCCATCGTGGACTTCTACCGCACCGAGAACGGCAACGTCGTTTTCGATTTTCCGGCCAACCCGCTGGTGGTGCCGCAGTTCTGCCTGCGCTTCAACGACATCCCCAACATAGGCGTGACCGGCAGGCACTACGGCTGCTTCGTCATGGTGGGCCAGCACAGCCTGCACAACCCGCGCACCGGCAGCGGCTACTGGAAGGAAAAATGCACGCAGCTCGACTTCGAGTTGCTGAAGAGCTTCGGCATTGCGCCAGAGGAGATAATGTTCGTCGAGGACGTTTGGCTGGGACCGGGCGCGTTCGGCAGCACGCTCGAGTACTTCGTGCGCGGCCTTGAAATCGGAAACGAAGTTTTCACGGAGTTCGTCATAACGGACGCGGAGAAGGGCGCGTTCAGGGAAATGGACGAGAAGGTCATCGACATGGGTGCCGGGCTCGAGCGCTTCGCGTGGCTGAGCCAGGGCACGCCCACGAGCTACGACGTCACGTTCAAGCCGGTGCTGGCCGAGCTGAGGAAGCGCGTGCCCGTCGAGTATGACGAGCAGCTGTTCCTCAGGTATTCAAAGCTGGCCGGCGCGCTGAACTTCGACGAAGTCGCTGATTTGAAGAAGACGAAGCAAGCCATAGCGGACAAGCTGAACGTGGACGTGTGGGAGCTCGACCGCAAGATCGAGCCGATGCAGGCCTTGTACGCAATCTGCGACCACACGCGCGCGCTCGCGTTTGCCATAACAGACGGCGCGCTGCCAAGCAACGTGGCAGGCGGCTACAACCTGCGCGTCATCCTGCGTCGTGCGCTCGGGTTCGTGAGCAAGTTCGGATGGAAGCTGGACCTCGCGGACGTGTGCGAGATGCACGCGAAGCAGCTGAAGGAGCTGACGCCCGAGCTTTCGGAGCACATGGACGAGGTGCGCAAGATTCTGGACATCGAAGAGCGGCGGTACGAGGAGACGAAGGAAAGGACGAGGAAGGTCGTGGAGTATGTTGCAACGTCCGGCGAAAAAATAGACGACGAGACGCTCATCAAGCTGTACGACTCGGACGGAATCACGCCCGAGATGGTTGCGGAGGCGAATCCCGAAGTGAAAGTCCCGACAGACTTTTACTTGCGCATAACCGAGAGGCACATGTCGCAGAAGAAGGAGGAAGAGACGAAGCCAATCGACGTTTCCGGCGTGCCGAAGACGAAGATACTCTATTATGACGAGCCCGCTGTGATGGAGTTCGAAGCGAAGGTATTGAAAGTTCTGGCCGAGGCGAAGAACATGGTCGCGCTCGACCAGACCGCTTTCTATCCGACAGGCGGCGGGCAGATGTTCGACGCCGGAACGATTGCGGGCATCGACGTTGTCGATGCGAACAAGTACGGCGACGTTGTGGTGCACACGCTGAAGGAAGGCGGCAAGCTGAAGGAAGGCGAGGCGGTGAAATGCACGGTCGACGCGAAGCGCAGGCGCATACTGCAGCAGAACCACACCGGCAACCACGTGCTGAACCTGTCGGCGCGCGCCATACTCGGGCCGCACGTTTGGCAGCATTCTGCGCTGAAGGACGTGGACAAAGCCAAACTGGAGATAACTCACTACGACGCACTGAGCGACGACGACGTGCGCAAGATAGAGGATTATGCGAACACGGTCGTGAAGAAGGCCGTGCCCGTGCATGTGGAGATACTGCCGCGCAACGAGGCCGAGCAGAAGTACGGCTTCCGGATATACCAAGGCAGCCAGGGCGTTCCAAGCAGGGAGGTGCGAATAATTTCAATCGATGATTTGGACCATGCTGCGTGCGGCGGCCTGCACTGCCGGAACACCAGCGAGATCGGCTTTATAACAATCCTGCATACAAAACGCGTGCAAGATGGCGTTGTAAGGATGGAATACGTTTGTGGCGACGTCGCGATACAACGATTGGAAGAAAGGGAGAAACTGCTGAAGGAAGCGGCGGATGCGCTGGGCGTGAAGGAGAAGGACGTGCCCGCGGCCGTGAAGCGGCTGTTCGAGGAATGGAAGGAGAAGAGGAAGATGGTGAAGAAGGCGAAGTGATTTCATGGCGATGGACATCGAAAGATGGAATGAACTGAAGGAGAAGGAAAGGATACTGCGCGACGCGGCCGAGGCCATCAGCGTGCAGGAGAAGGACCTGCCGCGGGTGATAGCGCGCTTCAAGCGCGAGATTAAAGATATGGAAGAAAAGATGAAGTAAATAATTTTGGCGCATTCTTGGGCTAATCTGATTATTTATAACTAAGATTCTAACTTTTACTTATGGCGGCCGGTGGGGGAAATTCTTATTCATTCCGTGACATAGTTGCAGACATGTCGGACATTTTCGCCAATTTGGGAAAAGTACTTTATACTTTGAATCCTGACCTTGATGATAAAGTCGACAAACTATATCAAGATTTGAAAGAAGTTAAAGAGAAAGGTGGTACAGTTCATATAATTTCTCGTGAAGGCAGATCAGGACATGTGGGAGCGTCCTTAGGATTGAGACTTTTACATTTTGGACTTGACGTTTCTTATCTGGGAGATAGTATAATAAAGAGAATATTAGAGGATGCTATTTGCTTTTGCTATTCAGGCTCTGGTGGCACAGGAGATACAGTGAGTAATGCAAATACCGCAAAGGATGCTGGCGCTAAATTAAAGATTTTTACATCATATGTGGATAGCCCCTTAGCCCGATTAGCAAACTCTCCTATTGACATATTTATACTTCCTGGCGGTTTGAAAATGGGCGCATGGGAATACATTCCTTCACAGATAGGAATAAAGACCGTGCCACAGGACACACTTTACAATAAACATTTCGAGGAAATAACCGGACCTCTCCAAAAAATAAGGAACACTTTTTATTTAGGCGGAGGATTCGAATCAATTGCTACTATATTTAACGAGATGCTGATATCTGAAATAGGAAGGAGATTTGAGGTTACGCAAGAACAAGCAGCAGATAAACACATTAGGGACAAATTAAAAGCTTAATTTCAGACGTTCCTCGTCGCGCAGCTAACTGGCGGCTGCACCATCATGTCGCACAGCGCGCTGAACATATCGTCCTGCGAGGGGTCGGACAGCGCTCGGCTGCCGTAATAGCTTATCACATCGAGCGTCGGCTTTGGCAGCGAGTTGTCCGAGACCTCCTGCAGCAGAAGCTGGTCCGGGAACTTCGACACCATGAACTCCAGATAACCTTTCTGCGCCGTGCAGTTAGCGCACACGATCGGATAGCGGTATTCGAGCAGCGTCCTGCCTTTGCGCGCAGCATAATCCTTCTGCGCAGCCGTGAGCTCGTAGTCTATCACGTTCTTCGCAGGCAGCTCCACCTGCGCGGCTGCCTTGCCGCCGCCCCAGTTGAGCGACTGCAGCAGGCTGTACGCTGCGGTGGAGCCGAGCGTGAGCAGCAACAGCAGTATGGAGATGTACTTCTTCGAGTCCAGCTTCAGCTTCATGCGTCGCGCCTTACAGATTTATTTGTCGTTCTATAAATTTAATTAAAGGGCGCATGGAAAAGGTGCAGACTGGATGGTTCTGGAAAGGCTGATAAGCAGACGGGCGGCGCTGCGCAACCCGCTTGCCATGTTCGTGGTTGGCGGCATAGTGTCCGTGGCGTGCCTCGTGATAGCGTTCATCGTGTTCAGCGATTCCGTGGGAATGTTCACTACCATACTGATGACGATGGCCATGACGCCGTTCATGGTGAACCTGCTGTACCATGAGGAGAAGGAGACGGAGGAGCAGATAACGCGCAAGATGGAAGGCAACTTCCTTGCGAGGCATTCGGACGTGCTCAGTGTGTACGGCGCGCTGTTCATAGGCATGGTTCTGGCGCTGTCGATAACGTTCCTGCTGCTTCCGGAGCAGTACGTGCAGAGCATATTCGAGGACCAGATAAACGAGATAGGCATCATACGCGGGGAGTTCCTGTCCATGGACACGTTCAGCCGCATAATGGTGAACAACGTCGGCGTGCTGTTGATAGCGTTCCTCTTCTCCTTTTTGTTCGGTTCGGGCGCCATATTCATACTCTCGTGGAACGCGTCCGTGCTAGCGGCTGCCATCGGGCTGGCCGCGAAGTCGATCGGCGGCCTGGGCGGGCTTCCGCTGGCCGTGCTCGTGTTCCTGCCGCACGGGAGCCTGGAGATACTCGCTTACCTCGTCGGCGCAGTGGCAGGCGGGATGGTCTCGGTTGTGCTCACGCGCAGGCACTCCAAGTGCTTCTGGATGATAATCGCGGACAGCCTGAAACTCGTGGCAGTGGCGGCCGTTCTGCTGGTAGCGGCGGCCGCGCTAGAAGCGGCGCAGATGTGACTTGGCGCACCGAAGTTATAAAAAGATGCCCAATTTTGGAATGATTAGTGGCACTGGTAAGAGTTATTAATAAATAACAATAACTAATATGCAATGAAAAAAAATACCGAAAAGATAATTTTGAGTAAATTAGAAGAAATAGAAGACAAAGTGAAATATCTCAGTAGTAGAGACCTTAGAGAAAAACAATATAAATTACATCTTATTACGATGATTGGTGCAGCTATCGTTTCTCTTCTTATCGCAACATTAATGCGGGTTTTAGAAGTCGTGTTTACAAGCTCTATGATACTAATTGGAGTTATTATACTATATTTCTCCAGTTATGTGGCGGTCTTTCTAATTTCGTCAATCAAGAAATATTTTTCTATTGACGACTTTCATATTAGTTGTAAGTTCAATGAAAGAAATTTCAAAAAACTATTTTTAGATATAATTAGTAACAAATTCATAAATTTGAATAATTTTAGAGAGAAAAAAATAAAATCTCAACTTAGAGGACTGCAAACATTTGCCTATATTTTTCAAACCTTTAATGAAAATTACGATAAAAAAATTCGCTATTTGAAGAAAAGAATAAATCAAGTCAAAGAACTTGAATGGGAACTTTCAAAAGATGAAAAAGATGACAGAAAAAGTTCTATAGTTTTATTGGTAGATGACGGAACAGTAGAATTTGGATTAGATTCTGAACACTTTCCAATAAAAGAAGCAGAGAAAATTTTAGGTATAGTTCGAAAATATGAAA
>Ga0315289_10012793_pt1 | contig 11796 bp, 9 predicted proteins | sample YL17G11_40_MG_FD_203452 | JGI IMG/M metagenome (GOLD analysis project Ga0315289, IMG submission 203452) | Sediment microbial communities from Yellowstone Lake, YNP, Wyoming, USA - YL17G11_40 | ecosystem: Environmental > Aquatic > Freshwater > Lake > Sediment | place: USA: Wyoming | collected...
GATCCCTTCTTCTCGGGGACGGCCACGCTCTACACCGCTCACAACCTGGAATACCAGGGGATCTTCGGCCATCGTGTGCTCGAGATCGCCGGCCTGAGCGATATGGGCTTTATCGCTCACCCCGAAGTCGCGCCTGACCTGACCCATGTCGTCGATATGATGGCGCGTGGGCTCCTGTTCGCCGACATCATCAACACCGTGAGTGAGACCTACGCCAGGGAAATCCTCACCCCGGAATACGGGCAGAGGCTGGATCCGATCTTGCGAGATCGCCGGGACCGGCTTTTCGGAATCCTGAACGGCATCGATACCGAGCTCTACGACCCCGCTACAGACCCCAACATTGCGTCAAACTTCGATGCCGCTTCGGCAGGCAAGCGGGCTGCTAACAAGGCCGCTTTGCAGAAAGAGGCCGGCCTCCCGCTGCGCCCCGAGGTGCCGCTCTTGGCCGTGGTGTCCCGCCTGACTGATCAGAAAGGGCTGGATCTGATCGCTGCGGCTATCGAGCCCCTGATACGGCACCTCGGCTGCCAGTTTGTCGTGATGGGGACCGGAGAGCTCAGATACCACGAGATGCTCACTGCGCTTGCCGCGCGCTACCCCGAGCAGGTCGCCGTGTTTCTCACGTTCAATCGACCGCTGGAGCAATGCATCTATGCCGGCGCCGATGTTTTCGTGATGCCATCAAGGTTTGAGCCGTGCGGCCTCAACCAGATGGTGGCCATGAGATACGGATGTGTGCCGGTGGTGCATGCTACTGGAGGGCTGGCCGACAGCGTGCACGACTACAGTCCGGAAACCGGCGAGGGCAACGGGTTCAGCTTCTCCCAGTATGACTCCATGGCGCTTTTCGCTGCCCTGGTACGCGCTCTCGAAACGTATCGCCATCGCGAGACGTGGGCCGATCTCGTGCACCGGTGCATGAGCTGCGACTTCTCTTGGAGCCAACCCGCCCAGCGCTACGTTGACCTATATCACCGGGCCTTGGCGGTGAGGCGACAGCGCGCCCGAGACTTGAGTGACTATGCCCTGAAGGGTGCAGGCTAACTGCATCGGGCCGGAGGGCGGACACGCAGGTCCGCCCCTACTGCCGCGGTCGGGTGACCGAGATTGCAGACAATGACAGAGACAGAACGCCTGTACTATCAGGATTCATACCTGCGCGACTTTGCGGCGCGCGTGACAGCTAGGAGAGCGGCTGCCGATGGGCGCGTCGAGGTGGCGTTGGATCGCACCGCCTTCTATCCCACCGGGGGTGGTCAGCCCAACGATACGGGACGCCTGGGCGATCGGGCGGTGCTCGACGTCATGGCAACTGATGGGCTGGTGTGGCATACGGTTGATGGCGACGTCCCGGATACACGATTCTGCGAATCGAGTGCACTTTCCTGTGGGCCGGTGTCGTGCCAGATCGATTGGGCGCGCCGCTTTGAACATATGCAGCAGCACACGGGGCAGCACATCCTCTCGCAGGCAGCCGCCCTGGTGGGCCATGCCGAGACGGTAGGATTCCATCTGGGCGCTGCGGTCAGCACGATCGACCTGGACAGGGCGGATCTGGCACGAGAGGATCTGGAGGCTGTTGAGGCCGAGGCTAACCGGGCCGTGGACGCTGATCTTCCCGTGACCGTGGCGTGGGTCGACGAGATCGAGATTGCTCACGTGCCGTTGCGCAGGCCGCCGAAGGTATCGGGGGCGATCCGGGTCGTTCAGGTAGCGGGATACGATTGGTCAGCCTGCGGGGGAACGCACGTCAGCAGCTCGGCTCAGGTGGGCCTGGTCAAGATCACCGCGACCGAACGACGAGGGGCTGAAACCCGTGTATCGTTCGTGTGCGGAGGCCGCGCCAGGGCCGACTACGGGCGCCTACAGTCGCTGGCCGAGAGCCTGTCGGCGCGCTTCACGGTCGGCCAGGACGAACTGCCCGCCGCCGCGGATCGCCTGATCGCGGAACTGCGTTCGTCGCGAAGGGATCTGGCGGACCTGGAGAAGGCCTGGGCCGAATCAAAGGCCGAGGCCCTGTGGTCGACGGCAGCGACGCAAGGCCGATGGCGCGTGGTTGTGGCTGCTCTGGATGGTCCAGTCGATCGGGTCAAGCTGGTGGCGCAGGCCCTTCGGGTTAGGGGTCAGGCAGCCATCTTGCTTGGCATCCGAGGTGAGCGACCCCAACTGATCTGCACTCGTTCCGACGGCGTCTCCATCGATGCCGGATCGGTGCTCCGGTCGGCTGCAGCGGCCGCGGGCGGACGCGGTGGGGGGCGCCCAGACTGGGCGCAAGGCGGCGTGCCTACCGAGGACGCGCTGCAAGCAGCCTTGAAGCAGGGCGGCGCGTTATTGCTGCCATGACGACACGCTACTGGCAGGAAAGTACACTGTGTCTAATCGATTGGGAGAGGCCGGGGAGCCATGCGTGAGATTTCTGCGGGCATCTTCGTAGAGACTGACCAGCGCGGCGCCAACTACTCTGGCATCGTCGGCGACGACGGGGTTGTGGTGATCGATGCGCCGATGATCCCCAGACAGGCTCAGGCGTTTCGGGATGCACTGAGACGCGTGTCTGGCGACAAGCCGTTCCTATACGTGATCAACACCGACCATCACAGAGGGCACATCCTCGGCAACCAGTTCTTCGCGCCCACGCCTGTCGTGGCGCACGACTATGCGTGGAAGCACATGAAAGGCTACGGCGACAACTTCCGCCAGAGGGTGATCGACTCTTTCAAGAAGGAGCCCGAAGTCCAGGCCCAGTTCACGGACATCCAGATTATCGTGCCCAAGATCACCTTCTCGCATCGCCTGGACATCGTCCGTGGAGGCCGAGATCTGCGTATTGTCAAGGTTGGTGGTCACACGGCTGCCACCTCGGTGGTCTGGCTTCCCGAAGAGCGGATCATCTTCGTCGGTGATGCCGTATGGGTCGATCAGCACCCATATATGGCGCAGGCGAATTCCAAGGAGTGGCTGGACGGGCTCACTTTCATTCGCAGGCTGCGGGCTGACCAAATTGTCCCGGGGCGTGGTCCGGTCTGTGGGCGAGACGCCACGGACCGCATGTCGGAGTATATCCGCCACATGAGGTCACGCGTTCGAACCTGCCACCGGCAGGGCAAGTCCAAGCAGGAGACGGTGCCGGCGGTCCTGCGCGACGTGGCGAGCTGGTTCCCGATCCTGCCTGCGGTGAAGTCGAAGACAGAGTCGCAGATCAAGCAGGGGATCGGCCGCATCTGGAATGAGATGGATAAGGCCAGCAAACTGCAAGAGAGCGCTGTGGCAGGCCGCGGGAGACCCTCGGCCGAGACCGGAGAGCCAGAAGAGATCCCCGACGGGGGGTAATGCCGGGGGAGTGTGGTGAGGTTACGAGGTTATGGCTAAGGCCTTTCGAGAAGATCAGATTACACCTGCAGATGAATTGCGTGAGCTCCTCATGGAATGTGAGATGCTCGTGGTCAATCTGCGAGGTCGAGGGCGCGATGCCGTCGACCTGCTGCGGAAAATGGATCGGCTGCAGCAATTGTGGCCTAAGCTTGAGGCCGCCGGCATGGATCTCCGCCCGGAGGCCGGCCGCTGGGAGACGCTCGAAGCGAGCCTGCACAAGCACGGACCGGCACTGCTGCGGGAGTTACAGGGTTCAGGAGGGTTGCCGGCTGCGCGCGCCCGCGACCAGGTTTCTGAGCCACAGGAAAGGGCACTGTATGTATCTGCGTGGTGGTGGCATCTGGACGAAGAAGTCCGCGCACGCCGGCTCAAGAGCGTCCGCACCGCCGTTTTGGCCGTGCTCGGGGTTGTGGCTGCCGGCGCGTTGGTGATTTTCCTCTTCAACAAGCTGTTTCCGGTCGATCCTATGGTACAGAAGTCCATGTCGAGTATGCTGGCAGGTCAGCAGATCATTGAACAGGGGGGAGACATTCAGAGCGCCCTGCCAGATTTCGAGCAAGCGACACGCTTCACTCCCGATGACATTGACTCATGGCTGTGGCTTGGCGCCCTCCAGCAAAAGCTTGCCAAGACCCCCGAGGCAGACGAGAGCTTCCGGCGAGCGCGAGCACTGGTCAATTCTGATGTTGCGTTCTGGACGAAGCGGGCTCCCGTGTACATCGCACTCGCCATGTTGCCTGAAGCCCAGTCTGATCTCGACGCTGCCATTGCCGCCGATCCTCAGAACCCGGAGGCGCAGTTCCACCTGGCCAGCCTGTTGGAAGCGCAAGGTCAGATCGATCAGGCGGTGGCTGCGCTCGAAAAGGCCAGCCAATATGCCGAAGCGCGGCAGATGACGGAACTCACGGCCATCGCCCGCTATCGAATGGCCATGATGATGCAGCAGGGTCAGGCGCCTTCATTCGCGACCGCAACGCCTACGGCCGCGCCGTAGTTGCCGGCCCACAGGCGTCGCCGCTTCAAGAGGGCCATCCTGCCCTGCAAAACAGGGCGGGTCACGGCAGTGCCAGCAGACGTTGGACGGCCGGGGCGATGTCGCTGATATCGACAAGACCTGTGACGAACTGATCTCTGAGAGGCGACGCGCCGACCACCAGAATGGGCACGGGATTTGAAGTATGTCCCCGCACGCTGAGGTCTTCGAGGTTGCCGTGATCTGAGGAGATCAGGATCAAGCCTTCAGCATCATCCCATTCTGCGAGCAGTCCGCCCAGCATCAGGTCAAGCGTGCCGAGCAGGGTGCACGCCTGGTTCATCTCTCGGCCGTGTCCCGCGTAGTCGGTGAGCCAATACTCGAAGAACGCGAAGTCGTGTTGAGTGCTCAGTTGCGCCAGGCGTCTGCCTGCCTCGACTGGGCTGAGGGTGGGCGTCTCGTGCAGGTTCAGCCGATCACGCCAGCCCTGGCCGGTGAAATCGGCCGCAAGGGCCCTGCCAGCGTTGAGATCGCTCGCCGTCATCAGTTGCAGGCCGGCACTGAGCGCCGCCATAGGCACAGCCGAGTGCAGACGTCGGCCGGACTCGATTGCGGCGAAATACGCTGGCGGGTACGCGTTTAGGAAGACGACGCGTTTCGCCAGCCGGCTCAGAGTGTGGAAAATGGTCCCGCTGCGCAGTGCTTGGGCAATCACACCATTGGGCTTCGGGCCGTAGTGATAGCCGATCTCCGCGGCGACGTTGTGCCCCGTCAGCAGGGTCGCCTGCCCGGTAGCGGACTGCGGCGTTCCCGGCACTCCCAGGTTGGCGTCCAACGCAAGCAGCGTCGCACGCGCGGTGTGAGTGGGAATGGCGTTTCCCACGAGGCGGTGACCCTCAAGCAGCCCCATCAGGTTCGGCATGTGAGCATTGGCCAGAGGGTTGTTCTCCGGGTCGTCGGGTCCGATCCCGACGCCATCCAGAAAAAGGAATAGTAGCCTTGGTTGCATCGCGCTCCTGCGTCCACGAGATAAACACAGTGTACTTTCCTGCAGAATCGGGCGCCAATCCAGGTGCGTGATCAAGGCTACTCCATGGGCGCGGGCACTTCCGCAGTCATGATTACTTTCGTAGCGCTTCGCTCGCCGGCAGGACTGAGGAACAGGAGGCAAGCATGCACGTCGTAGTGCTCGGTGGAACAGGGCATGTAGGGACCTACCTGGTACCGCGGCTCGTGGAAGCCGGACATCAGGTCACGGTCGTCAGTCGGTCCCAGCGGAAACCGTACCTGGCGCATGAAGCCTGGCGCTCGGTGACGACCGTCGTTGCTGATCGCGAGATGGAGGAGATGCTGGGGATTTTCGGCCCCAGGGTCGCCGGACTGGCGCCTGATGTCGTCATCGACATGATTTGCTTCACTTTGACCAGCGCGCGGCATCTGGTTGAGGCTCTCGCCGGCAGTGTGCAGCATTTCCTCTCCTGTGGCACGATCTGGGTCCACGGTCCCAGCGTCGTTGTCCCAACCGCCGAAACACAGCCGCGTCGCCCATTCGGCGAATACGGCATCCAGAAGGCGGCCATCAAGGCCTACCTGATGGATCAGGCACGGCGGCATGCCTTTCCTGCCACGGTTTTGCATCCCGGCCACATCGTCGGCCCTGGGTGGGAACCGGTCAATCCCCAGTCCAACTTCAATCCCCATGTTTTCACCGCCTTGGCCGGAGGGGAGAAGGTCGCCCTGCCGAACCTTGGTATGGAGACGGTGCACCACGTGCACGCCGACGACGTAGCACAATCCTTCATGCAGGCTATGTCGCATTGGAGCCAGTCTGTCGGTGAGAGCTTCCATGTCGTCTCGCCAGCGGCGCTCTCGCTGCGGGGATATGCGGAGGCCGTCGCTACCTGGTTTGGTAGACCCGCCAACCTGGTGTATCTGCCCTGGGAGCAATGGCGGACCACGGTGTCAGAAGAGGATGCCCAGGCGACCTGGGACCATATTGCTCACAGCCCCAACTGCAGCATTGCCAAGGCGCGACGCTTGCTCGATTACCGCCCCCGGTATACTTCCCTTCAAGCGGTTCGCGAGGCCGTGATGTGGCTGGTCGAACACAAGATCGTCGAGGCATAGGGTATGGTTCAGCTTATCCATCACGCAGCAAACCGCGGACCTGGTTTTGCGCCCAGCTCACTGAGCGGATTGAAAGCCTGCCTCGAGGCGAGCGCGCGTATGATCGAAGTGGACATCGTCCCGCTTGCAGATGGCGATTTCGCACTGGCTCACGACGAGAGGCTTGAGGATTTCTCTGACGGCGCCGGCCTGGTGGCCGACGCGCGTTCGTGGCAGCTACGCGATATCCATCATCGCTGGCCCGGCAGCGAACACGAGCCTGTGGGGCTCTTGAGCGACGCCGTTGCGCTGCTCGGGGCCCACGCGGAACTGGACGAGCTCCAGCTCGATCTCAAGCCCTATGCCCCGCTCAGCAAGGCTGTCCTGGAAGCACTTGTCGGCGTTGTCGCACCCGTCAAGAGCCAGGTTCGCATCACCAGCCCGGCTGACTGGGCGCTGCGCCGGCTGCGAGCGCTGGACGGAGAGGTGCGGCTGGGCTTCGACCCAATGCTCTATCTGGACCTTGAACGCTCCAGCGAAAGTGAAGCAGAGCCGCCCTACCGGACCGGCGCCTATGGTTACCAGGACGATCACCCCCTGGCAGCGCGCCGATGGGGCACGACGAGCGCCTACCTTACCGCCCGGGCTGATGCGCTCCGGTCCCAGGTGCCAGAGGGGACCAGCGTATGGTACATCCGCGCCGCGCTGCTCGCGCGAGCTTTGGATGACGGGTTCGACTGGACCGCCTACCTGCACAGCAACGGGGTGAAGGTTGCAGCATGGACGCTGGACCCGGACCAGCCGCACCACGTGGCTCTATGCCAGCAGATGCAGGCTGCGGGGGTCGACCGCATTACGACCAACGATCCACCAGGGCTCGGGCAGGCGCTAGGACTGGAGGCAGCCTGGTAGGCCGTTTCGCCACGCCCCCGCGCCTTGGCGTCCGAGGGTAGTGTTGCCCAAACCCTGTGCAAGCATGGCAACACCGGTTCCCGTTGCGTCAGAGCAGCTCCGCGAGACCGATCCAAGTTCCTGCACTTCCCTCGACCTGGACATCAACCACAGCCGTCGATGACTTGGTTAAGGCCTCGATGGCGGCATCGAGATCGTCATGCTTCCAGCCGAACAGCAACGACACGTCGCGCCGTTGAACTGCGCCAACTGAGCGCAGATGGAGCTCTGCTAGCTTTTGCCGGGCCTCTGATTGCCGGATCACCCGCGCTTGTTCTGGCAGATCTGGGTAATGGCGCGCGACGATGTTGTATATGAAGGCATAGCGCCAGGCGCCTGCCTCTGCTATCCCGACCGGCAGGATTTTGAAGTCAGCCTGCAGACTGTCAACCGCGCGGGCGAAAGGCGCGTTGCTGGTCGGACTGGTGAGCCGGGCTGCCTGCCGCAACGCGATCGTATCAAGCGGGCCTTCCTTCAGCAACGCCTCGTAAACGGCCTTCGCTTCGTACGTCAGGCGCCCCTCGCCGTATTGCCGAAGGTAGTCTTCTGCCGGCTCGCCATAGTTTTCCGACAGCGCGTAAAAGTATGGGACGACAGAAAGAGAGATCAGGGTCGCTCGCTTGCGGAGCACTTTCGCGTAGTACCAGCGTCGAGCGCCGAGGAGCCCGTCTTTCCAGCCCCAGGTGATGTGCCCAGGGTCATCATGCTCGTCTGGCACCGGGCGATCGCCGGCGACGGCCGTCCACAGGTTGGGCAGGGTGACCTCCTTGATCGGCCAGAAGTAGGCGAAGCCGCGCTCGTCGACGAAGGAAATGGCCTCCTCTTTGGTTGTCACACGCCTGCCGGCACGGGTCCGAAAGGTGCCTGCGCGATATTCCCGGAGGCGCTCGGCGGTGATCATCGGCATGAACCTACGCTCCATTTCCATGTAGACTCACATCACCCCGGCGTACTCTGCCGGGGTCACTGGGGCTCAATGAGCCGGTCGCCTGCCATTCTATTCCCTGAAGATGCCTCTGGCAAGCCGCGCCCGGCCGGCTTACCTGCATTTTGACAGTGCTGGGCGTCGGTGCTATACTCTCGCACAGTATTGCACAGGATGTCTGTGCATTTCTGTTATGGCTTCTCGGGCTTCTTCTCGCCAGCTCGCGCGAGGGCTACTCGCCTCCCCTGGAGACGCCGGATGCTGGCAGAAGCAAGACGGTGGCGGATCGTCGAAATCCTCTCAAACCAACAGAACGGGATGGCCTCCGTCGAAGAGCTCAGCGCGTTTTTGGGCGTTTCGGGAATGACGGTAAGGCGCGATTTCGACTGGCTCGCAAAGCGCGGCGTCCTCAGGCGCGTGCATGGGGGTGCGGTCGTTGTGCCGGGGGCTGTCGATTGGAAGCCCTTCACTGAGAGGCGCGGTGAGTTCGACCGCGAGAAACAGCTCATCGGATGGACCGCCGCCCAGTTCATCCAAGATGGCGAGACCGTAATCCTCGATAGCGGCACGACGACGCTACAGGTGGCGCGCAATCTGGAATGCAAGCGCGAGTTGGTTGCCATCACCAATGCCCTCCCAGTCGCCGAGGAAGTTGCCCGCTGGCGCGGCGTCACCACCATCGTCCTCGGCGGCTTGCTTAAGCCAAAGGAACTCAGCAACGTGGGGCCGATGGTGACACAGGAGTTGGCCCGCTTGTCAGTGGACAGACTGATACTCAGCGCGGCGGGCTTTTCGGCAGAGCGCGGGATCACAGATCCGGACCTTGCCGACAGCGAGGTGAAGCAGGCCATGATTCGTGCCGCGCGCGAGGTGATCCTTGTAGCTGACAGCAGCAAGTGGGGCATCGTGGCCATGGTCCAGGTTGCACCGCTGCGGGCAGTCCACAAGGTCGTCACGGATGACGGCATACCGGCGACTGCGGTCCGAGCGATTGAGGCGGAGGGCGTGGAAGTCGTTACGCCATCCAGGATGCCTGGGGGCTTGGTCGAATACGATCCGCTCTCCCGCCTGCCCCTTGGCCCCATTCTTCTCGATCAGCGCTCGCAGCGCTCGACCTAGTGGAGCAGATGTCACTAACACACGCCGGTCCTCGCCAAATGGAGTGAATAACCAATGACCACGAAGATCAGCATCATCGGCGCCGGAAGCGGGGCGTTCTCCCTTTCGATGATCAAGGATATCTGCCTTACCCCCAATCTGGCAGGCAGCACTGTCAGCATGATGGATATCGACCTCCCGCGCCTTGAGGCGGCGTATGACGTGTGCCGGCGCTATGCACAGGAGGTCGGCTTCGATATGCGCCTCGAGAAGACCCTGGATAGGCGGGCATCTCTTGATGGCGCCGAGTTCGTGATCAACACCGCGCTGGCAGCCGCGCACGACAGGTTACGTGAAGGATGGTCGATTGCCGGCCGCCACGGGTACAACTGGGGCGCCAGCTTCCACGTATTCTACGATGAGCCTTTCTGGGTCAACTTCTACCAGTTGAAGCTCATGGAGTCGATCGTGGAGGATATGCTGGAGCTGTGCCCTGATGCCTACCTTCTGCTCGTGGCCAACCCTGTTCTGGCGGGAATCACCCACCTGGCGCAAAGGTACCCTGAGGCAAGGGTAGTAGGTCTATGCCATGGTTTCTCCGGAATCTACCGGGTCGCGCAGATCCTCGGCCTGGATCGCGAGGGCCTTACCTTTGAGATCCCAGGCGTGAACCATTTCGTCTGGTGCACGCGCCTCTACCACCGCGGCAGAGACGTCTTTCCGATCCTGGATCGGTGGATCGAGGAGGAGGCGCCCAGGTTCTGGAGCGAAGGCGTGAAAACGGGGTCGTTGAGCCCGAAGATTGTGGATCTCTACAAGCGATTTGGAGCGATTGCCATAGGCGACACCGCGCACTGGAGCGGCGCCTCGTGGCCGCTCTGGTATCACAGCGACGAAGAGACGGAAAAACGCTGGGGCGAGGATCCTGCGGCAGGCTGGAATGGCTACTTCTCGCACGTCGAGAGGAACGCGAGTGATTTCCAGCGCATCGCGCACGATCCCTCCATTAAGGTCACCGAGTTTTACCCTCCGGAGCTTTCCGGCGAGCCGATGGTTCCCATCGTTGAATCGATTTCGTGCGACATCCCGCGTGTCATCATCGGCAACATCCAGAACAAGGGCGACTTCGTGCCCGGCATCCCGCGCGACTTCGAGGTGGAGATCCCAACCCTCGTCAGCCGGCGCGGCATTCAGGGCATTCGGACCGGCGGGCTGCCGGCCCCCCTGGTTGCGCACGCCCTAAGAGATCGCGTCGCGCCCGTGAACCTGGAGCTGGAAGCCTACAACACGGGCAGTAAGGAACTGCTGACGCAGCTCATCCTCATGGACCCGTGGTCTCGCTCCCTTGCCCAGGCCAAGAGCTTCGTCGAAGAGGTGCTGGCCTTGCCATACCATGAGGAACTGCGCCAGCACTACCGCTAACTGGCTGTGAAGACGGGCCTCGTTTCCGTCTGAAACGCACCGTGAGGGTATGGCCGAGAGGAAAGGACACTGCATGTACAGGAAAGGACACTGTGTCTAATGGGCACTAAGATCAGCGTCATCGGGGCAGGAAGTGCTGTGTTCTCCCTGAGCATCATCCAGGATATCTGTCTGACGCCGAACCTGCAGGGCAGCACGATCAGCTTCATGGACATTGACCGGTCTCGGCTGGACGCATCGCATCGGCTTTGCCAGCGCTATGCTGCCGAGGTGGGCATCCAGCTCGATCTGTGCAAGACCACTGACCGGCAGGAATCACTGGACGGGGCCGATTTCGTGATCAACGCCGCCCTGGTGTCCGGGCATCGGGCCATGCGCGAGGGATGGCAGATCGCCAAAAAGCACGGGTATCGGTTCGGCGGAAGCTACCATATCGTTCACGATGAAGCATTCTGGATCAACTACTACCAGTTTGCCTTATTCGAGGACGTTGTTCACGATATCATGGCAATCTGTCCTAACGCCTGGCAGCTTCTGATAGCCAACCCTGTTTTGGCCGGCACCACCTTCCTGGCCCGGAAGTATCCGCAGCACAAATTCGTCGGATTGTGCCACGGATTCGGCGGCGTTTACCGCCTCGCACGCGCCCTGGAGCTCGACCCGAAGCGGATCACGTTCGAATTGCCCGGCGTGAACCACTTCATCTGGCTGACCCAGTTCTACCACGACGGGCAGGACGCTATGCCGCTCATCGATCGCTGGATCGAGGAGAAGGCCCCCGAGTATTGGAAGACCTGCCATCCCTCGAGCACCCTGGGGCCCAAGGCCATCGATCTGTATCGCCGGTTTGGGGCTTTCCCGATTGGTGATACGGGCAACCCGGGTGGCGGCACCTGGCCGTGGTGGTATCATGCTGACGATGCCACCGAGAAACAGTGGAACGAGG
>Ga0315289_10012794_pt1 | contig 11795 bp, 7 predicted proteins | sample YL17G11_40_MG_FD_203452 | JGI IMG/M metagenome (GOLD analysis project Ga0315289, IMG submission 203452) | Sediment microbial communities from Yellowstone Lake, YNP, Wyoming, USA - YL17G11_40 | ecosystem: Environmental > Aquatic > Freshwater > Lake > Sediment | place: USA: Wyoming | collected...
CGGTGCGGCCGCGATTTCGGACTGTGCTACAACCCCGAGTTCGTCGCACTGGGCAGCGTTATCCACGACCTGCTGAACCCCGATATGGTGCTGATCGGCGAGTCCGACGAGCGCTCGGGCGACCTGCTGGCCCACCTCTATCGCGGCCTGTGCGAGAGCCACCCCCGGATCAGCCGCATGAACTTCGTCAACGCCGAGCTGGCGAAGCTGTCGGTGAACACCTACCTCACCACCAAGATCTCCTACGCCAACATGCTGGCCGAGGTTTGCGAGAAGCTGCCCGGCGCGGATGTCGAGGTGGTCACCTCCGCCATCGGCTGTGACACCCGGATCGGCGGCAAGTACCTGCAAGCGGCCCTGGGCTACGGCGGTCCGTGTTTCCCGCGCGACAATCTGGCCTTTGCCGCCCTGGCGCGCGGCTGCGGCGTCGAGGCCACGCTGGCCGAGGCTACCCATCAAGTCAACCGGCGCCAGGCTCCCCGCGTCAGCGAGCTGATCCTCTCGCACCTGCCGGAAAACGGCACCGCGGCCATCCTGGGCCTTTCCTACAAGCCCGACACCGGGGTTAGCGAGGAATCGCAGGGGCTGGCGGTGGCGCAACAGTTGCTGGCCCGCGGGGTGCGAGTGATGGTCTACGATCCGGCCGCCATCCCCGACGCGCGCCCGCACCTGGTGGGCCACGTGGTCTTCGCCCAATCGGTCGAACAATGCCTCCGCGAGGCCGATGTGGTGGCAGTCACCACGCCTTGGGCTGAGTTCGAGAGCATCTCTCCAGCCCTCCTGAAGCGCTCGGGCCGGCGGGCGGTCCTGTTGGATTGCTGGCGCGTGTTGCCGCGCCAGGAATTCGGACTGGTCGCCGACTATGTAACGCTGGGGCTGGGCCCGCAGGGCGCCGAAGGAGCGGGCCAGACGTAGCCGGCGGAGCTGGCCGCGACGGAAGCAGCGGCCGGGAGTACAACGCCGTGCCGGCGGTTCGGCGTGGTCTAGCTCTGCGACGAAGGTCCTGGTACCTACAGTACCACGGATACTAAGTTAGCACTTGCGCCACAGCCGACAATGTGGCTTAATGTAGTCTGGTAGCCAGTAGAGACAGAGAAGGAGACAAATGATCGGCAGACGGTTGGTGAGAGGGATTCTTTTGGCGTGCCTGGCGGTCCTCCCGCTATGGGCTGCTGCGATCGTCTCTAACGGTAGCTTCGAGACCGCATCGGGGGCGGCACAGCCCCCAGGTGCCTACGTAAGGTGCTACGCCGACGGCAAGTGCACCTTCGCAAACCCGCGGCCGGCCGGCAGCATCGACTACTGGGTCATCTCTGGGGAGCTCGATTACATCGGGACCCTCTGGAGTGCCGCTGACGGGAACCGCAGTCTCGATCTCAACGGCGACGCCGCGACGGGAGGGGTTTCGCAGGTCATCTCCACTTTGCCGGGCCGGCAGTACGAGGTCTCTTTCTACCTGGCTGGTAACCCGGATGGGGGCGTAGGCGTCTCGCCCGTGAAAAACCTCACCGTCGAGGCGGCGGGTCATTCCCAGAACTTCACCTTCGACACGACGGGCCGCACCCGTGCAAGCATGGGGTGGGTCGAGCAGACGTGGTTGTTCACCGCCACGGGTTCCAGCACTGCGCTGGTGTTCAGGACCACAGACCACAGTAGCTACGGTCCCGCGTTGGACAATGTAGGTGTGGTGGAGCTCACAATCCCGGAACCCGGGTCCCTGGCGTTGCTGGGAGCCGGACTGCTCTTGGTGGCTGGGTTGCGGCTGCGCCGCAAGCGCTAGCAAGCCCGAACGCCGACCGGACAGCAGGCGCCTTCACAACGGTTCCACCAGACGTTTTAGCGTCTCCCCGTAGGGTGCCCTTGCCACGCCCCGCTCCGTGATGATGGCCGTCACGTAGCGGTTCGGGGTGACATCAAAGGCGGGGTTCTCTACGCCCACCTCCTCTGGGGTGATCGGCGCCCCTAAGACGTGGGTGACCTCCTCGGGCGGGCGCTGCTCGAGGGGGATTTCCTCCCCGGAGCCCAGCGTTAGATCCAGCGTCGAGATGGGCGCCGCCACATAGAACGGCACCTGGTTCTCGCGCGCCAGCACCGCCACCGCGTACGTGCCGATCTTGTTGGCCACGTCCCCGTTGGCGGCGATGCGGTCCGCGCCCACCACCACGCAGCCGATCCGCCCGGACTTCAAGAAATGCCCGGCCATGTTGTCGGTGATCACGGTGACCGGGATGCCGTCCCGCTGGAGCTCCCAGGCGGTCAGCCGCGCGCCTTGCAGGAACGGGCGGGTTTCGCCGGCCATCACGTCGATCTTCTTGCCGGCGGCCACCGCCGCGCGGATCACGCCCAGCGCCGTTCCGTACCCCGCGGTGGCCAGGGCCCCGGCGTTGCAGTGCGTCAGCACGGTCTTGCCGTCGGGGATGAGCGGAGCGCCGTGGCGCCCCATGGCCTCGTTAGTGGCGACATCCTCCCGCCACATCTCGCGCGCCTCCGCCACCAGGCGCTGGCGGATCTCCTCGACGGGCCGCCCCCGCAGTCCCGCGTACAGCTTCCGCATGCGCGCGAGGGCCCAGAAGAGGTTCACCGCCGTGGGCCGCGTCGCGGCCAGGGTGTCGCAAATGGCGTCGAAGTCGGCCTCCGGATCCAGCGAGCGCAGCACGCCCAGCGCCACCCCCATCGCCGCGGCCACGCCGATGGCCGGGGCCCCGCGGATCACCATGCGCCGGATCGCCTCGGCCACCTCGCGGTAGTCCCGGCAGGTGACGTACACCTCCTCGCGCGGCAACCGCCGCTGGTCGATCATCACCACGCCCGCGTCCGTCCAGCGGAGGGTCTCGATCACGCTTGATGCCTCGCCGCCAGCACCCCCAGAAAGGCAAAGACCAGGTTGTAGCCGGCGTGCATGACGGTGGCCGCCGCGGTGGACCCGGACCACTGCCGCATCCAGCCGAACGCCGAGCCGGCCACCGCCACCAGCGCCAGGTGCTTCCAACTCCAGGCGTACTGAGGACTGTGCAGACCGGCGAACACCACGGCCGTGAGCACCACGGCAGGTACGGCGGTCAGTGAGCGGGCCAGCAAGGGCAGCAGGAAGCCGCGGAACGCCAGCTCCTCCCACAGCGGCCCCAAAGTCACCGCAAACAGCGCCACCCACACCACCGAGGCAGGGTCGCGCAGCAGGTCCGTGAACGCCGTCTCGACCGGCGGCGGTTTCACGACCGCGATCAACGCGATGACCGCCAGGGCGGTCAACACCCCCCAGGCGAAGCTGTGCCACCAGCCCTTGGGGGGCTTCAGCCAGGCCAGGGAACGCCAGAACGGCCGGTGGTAGTGCCCCTTGATCCACGCGCACAGGCACGCCAGCCACAGCGAGTAGAACAGAAACTGCGCCGCCAGCAGGGGGACGGCTTTGGCCGGCGGCTTCCAGCCCAGCGCCCAGATGAATCCGCCCACCAGGCCCACCGACAGAAACAGCAGCGGGATCGCCAGCAGGCCCAGAATCAGCGCGTCCCGGTAGGTCCAGAAAGGGTATCTCCCGGCCGCCGGCGGCGGGAGGTCGTAGTCAGTCATGATTCACGCTCGATGAGAGCCGCCGCCAGCAGCGGCAGCATCAGCTCATGGTGCCCGGTCAGCGCGATGCCGCGGCCGCCGGCGCGCGCATGCGGGCGCTCAATAACATTGACGCGGGGCCGGTAGTGCTGGAGGAAATCCAGGTTCACCGTGGTGAAGTTCTCGAGCGTGTGCCCCAGGTTGCGCACCGCCGAGACCGCCTTCAGGAACACCTCGGGCAGCACCACCGCCGAGCCGGTGTTGAGGTAGACACCCCCGTCGTCCAGCTCCGCCACCAGCGCCGAGAACAGCCGGAAATCCTGGTGCGTGGCGCGCCCCATCGCCGCCGGGTCCGCAGCCGGGTGCGTGTGCGGAGTGTCGGTCCCCACCGCCACGTGCACCGTGACCGGAACCCGCGCCCGGTACGCTCCCCCCAGCAGGCTGTAGCGCGCGAACTGCGGATCGGCGATCTCCTCGAGGCGCTGCCCCAGGGCCTCGCCCATGCCGATCCCCTCCTGCGCCCCCGCGGTGATGGCCTGGTTCATCTCGCGCCCGGTCTCCTCGGCCGTCCCGAAGCGCCCGTCCGGGAGCACCGCCTCGACGTCCTCGCTGGTCTGGCCCGCGATGGCAATCTCGAAATCGTGGATGGCCGCCGCGCCGTTCAGGGCGAAGGCCGTGGCGTAGCCGCGCTCCATCAGGTCCAGCAGCACCGGCGCGAGCCCGCACTTGATCACGTGGCCGCCCAAGCCCCACAGCATGGGTTTGCCCGCGCTGCGCGCGCCGGCGAGCGCCCCGACCACCGCCCGGAACGATTCCCCGGCCAGTATCCGCGGCAGGCTCTTCAGCCAGCCGGCCATGCCGGAGCCTTGCTCGTACGGGGCGGCAAAATCCTCCACGCGCACCTTGCCGCCCCGAACCTTGACCGGCACGGTCTTCAGTCCCGCGAAATCCAAAGGTCGCTGGTCGTAGCGGCTCACCGGCGTCAGCCTCGCAGCACTTTCTTGAGCGCCTGCCCGGTGTAACTCCTCCGGCAGCGCATCACCTGCTCGGGCGTGCCCGCGGCCACCAGGTGGCCGCCGCCGTCGCCCCCTTCCGGCCCCAGGTCGATGATCCAGTCGGCGGTCTTGACGACGTCGAGCTGGTGCTCGATGACCACCACCGTGTTGCCCAGGTCCACCAGCCGCTGGAGCACGTCCAGCAGCTTCTTGATGTCCTCGAAGTGCAGCCCCGTGGTGGGCTCGTCCAGGATGTAGAAGGTGCGCCCGGTCTGCCGCCGGCTCAGCTCGCGCGCCAGCTTGATGCGCTGCGCCTCGCCGCCCGACAGCGTGGTCGAGGACTGCCCCAGATGGACGTAACCCAGCCCCACGTCCACCAGCGTCTGCAACTTCGCCTGTATCTGCGGTATGTTCTCCAGCACGCCCACCGCTTCCTCGACGCTGGCCTCCAGGAGGTCGGCGATCGAATAGCCCTTGTATTTTACCTGGAGCGTCTCGTGGTTGTAGCGGCGGCCCCGGCACAGATCGCAGGTGACGTACACGTCGGGCAGGAAACTCATCTCGATGCGCTTCAGCCCGTCGCCTTCGCAGGCCTCGCAGCGCCCGCCCTTGACGTTGAAGCTGAAGCGCCCCGGCTTGTAACCGCGCTCCCGCGACTCCGGCAGCATGGCATAGAGGTCCCGGATGGGCGTGAAGGCCCCGGTGTAAGTGGCCGGATTCGACCGCGGCGTCCGCCCGATGGGGCTCTGGTCGATCTCGATGACCTTGTCGATCTCCTCGAGGCCCTCGAGGGCGGCGTGCGTCCCCGGCTCCTGCCCCGAGCCGTGCAGCGCGCGCATCAGCGCCCGGTAGATGATGTCGTTGACCAGGGTCGATTTTCCGCTGCCGGAAACCCCGGTGATCACCGTGAAGACGCCCAGCGGGAACGCGACGTCGATGTTCTTCAGGTTGTGCTGGCGCGCGCCCCGCACCACCAGCCTGGCGCCGTTGCCCGCGCGCCGCCGCGCCGGCACCGGGATACGGCAGACCCCGGCCAGGTATCGCCCCGTCAGCGAGGCTTCGTTGCGGGCGATCTCCTCCGGAGTCCCGGCGGCCACCAGCCCCCCGCCCAGGCGGCCCGCCCCGGGCCCCAGGTCGATGACGTGATCGGCCCGCCGGATGGTCTCCTCGTCGTGCTCGACCACCAGCACGGTGTTGCCCAGGTCCCGCAAGCGCGCCAGAGCGTCCAGCAGCCGCTGGTTGTCGCGCGGGTGCAGCCCGATCGAGGGCTCGTCCAGCACGTAGAGCACGCCCCGCAGCCGCGAGCCGATCTGCGTCGCCAGCCGGATCCGCTGCGCCTCGCCCCCGGCCAGCGTGGCCGCGGACCGGTCCAGGCTCAGGTAGTCCAGCCCCACCGCTTCGAGGAACTCCAGCCGGTGCCGGATCTCCTCCACCAGGCGCCCACTGATCTCCAGTTCCCGTTCCGTGAACTGCCAGCTCTCCAGCGCCGGCAGCGCCCGCGCCACCGGCAGTGCGGTGAACTCCCCGATGGACATCCCCTGCACCTGCACCGCCAGGCTGCTGGACCTCAGCCGCCGTCCCCGGCAGTCGGGGCACTCGATCGCCGACATGTACTCGAGCAGCCACTCCCGGTAGTTCTCCGTGGACTCCGCGTAGGCCTCCTCGAGGATCTTCAGGACCCCCGGAAACCCGCCGCCCCCGAACAGCAGGTGCTCCTGCGCCCGCTTGGGAAGCTGTTCGACGGGGACCGTGAGGTCGATGCGCGCCCGCCGCGCCGCCTCCCCCACCCGGTGCTGCATGTGCGCCGACCCTGCCCCGGGTCCCAGCCCGCCTTCCAGCAATGGCCGTGAGGAATCCACGATGATCTTGGCCGGGTCGAAGCTCCACTTGCTGCCCAGCCCGGCGCAGGTCTCGCAGGCCCCGTAGGGGCTGTTGAAAGAGAACGAGCGCGGCTCCAGCGCCGGGACGCTCGTGCCGCACTCCGGGCAGGCCAGCTTGAGCGAGTACAGCCGCTCCTCGCCGTTGACTACCGCCACCACGATCAGCCCCCCCGCCAGCTTGGCCGCCGTCTCCAGCGACGCCTCCAGCCGCTTTTCCAGCCCCGGCTTCACGAGCAGCCGGTCCACCATCACCTCGAGGGTGTGATTGCGCCGCCGGTCCAGCACGATGGGCTCATCGAGTGACCGCAGCACCCCGTCGATGCGCGCCCGGAGGAAACCCTGCTTGGCCAGCTTCTCGAGGTCCTTCCGGTACTCCCCCTTGCGGCCCCGCACCACTGGCGCCAGAATCATGATGCGCTCGTCCGGGCTGAGCGCGGTGATCTGCCGCAGGATCTGCTCGACGGTCTGCTGGGAGATCTCCTGCCCGCACGCCGGGCAGTGCGGCACGCCGATCGAGGCCCACAGCAGCCGCAGGTAGTCGTAGATCTCCGTGATGGTGCCCACCGTCGAGCGCGGGCTGCGGTTGGCGGTGCGCTGCTCGATCGAGATGGCGGGGCTCAGCCCGTCGATCGAGTCCACCTCGGGCCGCTCCAGTTGGTCCAGGAACTGCCGGGCGTACGGGGAGAGCGTCTCGACGTACCGCCGCTGCCCCTCCGCGTAGATGGTGTCGAAGGCCAGCGAGGATTTCCCCGACCCGCTCAGGCCGGTGATCACCGTCAGGCGGTGGCGGGGGATCTCCACGTCCAGGTTGCGCAGGTTGTGCTGCCTGGCTCCGTGAACGCTGATACGGTCCAGCATGGCTTGCGGGGGCGACACCAACCCCATTCTATTGTCCCCTGAAAAGCCCCCCGGCGAGAGGGGTGGGCCGGTGGGCCCGGACGCCGGGGAGTACCGCCGCGGGAGTTTGCCAGGGCAGTACCAGAACCAAAACCCAGGAAAAGTGGTTTCCGTCTATTGACCTAGAGCGTTTTCATCGACTAGATTAGAGAAGCCCCCGTGATCGAGCAACGCCGGACCCAGAGGTTTCAGCTAAGACTGCCGCTGTGCATCCAGCGGTCGGGCGCCAGCACCGTCTCCGCAGCCGGCGAAACCGTCAACGTCAGTTCCCGCGGCGTCCTGTTCACCTCCGATAGGCGCCTGGAAGTGGGCGAATCCGTCGAGTACACTATCAGCTTCCCGCCGGTGGCGGGCTCGGTCGAGAGCACCGAGCTGCACTGCCTGGGCAAGGTGCTTCGGTACGAGGGCAGCGTCTCGGACCCCGAGCGCAGCGCCAAGCTCTACGTGATGGCGGCCACCCTCGAGCGGCACGAGTTCGTGCGCATGTAGCCTTTTCCCCTTTTGTTCCCCCGCCGTCCTGGCTTATACTAGAGCAAAGAAAAGGCGAAAATCATGCCCGAGAACCTCTCCCTCGGCTTCCCGGAGTTCTCCCCGGAGCACGCCCTGGCCCGCCCCGCGGGCCTCGAGGCCGCCCTGGCCCGCTTCCAGGCCCTGCACCTGGATCCCAACTCCCCCGTCCGCGCCATCCACCATCAGCCGGCCCGCCCCGGCGACTACGCACCCGTACCCGGCGAGGTTGACCCGCGGGTGCGCGAAGCACTGCGCGCCCAGGGCATCGAGCGGCTCTATAGCCACCAGGCCCGGGCCTTCCAGCTGGTCTGGGCGGGCCACAATCTCGTCGTGGTGACCCCCACTGCCAGCGGCAAGACGCTCTGCTACAACCTGCCGGTGCTCAACGCGCTGCTCGAAGACCCCGAGATCCGCGCCATGTACCTGTTCCCCACCAAGGCCCTGGCCGAGGATCAGCTTGACGAGCTCCAGGGCCTGGTCGATGCCCTGGGCGCCCCGGTGCGCGCCTTCACCTACGACGGCGACACCCCCCAGGACGCCCGCAAGGCCATCCGCGAGCGCGCCAACGTGGTGCTGACCAACCCCGACATGCTCCACACCGGCATCCTCCCGCACCACACCCGCTGGGCCAAGGCCTTCGAGAAGCTCCGCTACTTCGTCATCGACGAGCTGCACTACTACCGCGGCGTCTACGGCAGCCACTTCGCCAACATCATCCGCCGCCTGAAGCGCGTCTGCGCCTTCTATGGCTCGAAGCCCCAGTTCATCGCCTGCTCGGCCACCATCGCCAACCCCCGCGAGCTGGCCCAGGCGCTCACCGAGGAGCCCTTCGAGCTCCTCGCCGAGAACGGCGCGCCCAGCGGCGAGAAGTACTTCGTCTTCTACAACCCGCCGGTGGTCAACCGCCAGCTCGGCATCCGCCGCGGCTATCTGCAAGAGGCCAAGCGGATGGCCCTGGAGTTCCTCGAGCGTGGCCAGCAGACGCTGGTGTTCGCCAACAGCCGCCTGGCCACCGAGGTCCTGGTGACCTACCTCAAAGACGCCTGGAGCCGCGCTCCGGACGCCGTGCGCGGCTACCGCGCCGGCTACCTGCCGCGCGAGCGCCGGGCCATCGAGCGGAAGCTCCGGGAGGGTGAGATCCGCTGCGTGGTGGCCACCAATGCGCTCGAGCTGGGCATCGACGTCGGCTCCCTGGACGCCGCCGTGCTGGCCGGCTACCCCGGCACCATCGCCTCGACCTGGCAGCGCGCCGGCCGCGCCGGCCGCCGCCAGTCCACCTCCGCCGCCGTGCTGGTGGCCTCCAGCGCCCCGCTCGATCAGTACATCGTCGAGCACCCCGAGTACTTCTTCGGCCAGTCGCCCGAGCACGCCCGCATCAACCCGGACAACCTCGAAATCCTGCTGAACCACCTCAAGTGCGCCGCCTTCGAGCTGCCCATCCGCGACGGCGAGAAATTCGGCCCGCACCCCGCCGCCGAGCTGTGCAAGTTCCTGAGCGAGCTGGGCCTGCTTCACCACTCCGCCGGCGCCTGGCACTGGACCTCCGACACCTACCCGGCCGACGCCATCAGCCTGCGCTCGATCACCAGCGATAACTTCGTGGTCATCGACACGACCGGCCAGCCGGTGGCCATCGCCCACGTGGATTTCCCCTCCGCCCTGACCATGCTCCACGAGAAGGCCATCTACTTGCACGAGGCCCGCCAGTACCAGGTCGAGCGCTTCGACTACGCCGGCCGCAAGGCCTACGTCCGCCGCGTCGAGTGCGACTACTTCACCGACGCCATCGACTACACCCAGGTCAAGGTGCTCCAGGAGTTCGCCTCCGCCGCGGTCGCCGCGGCCCGCGCCGCCCACGGCGAGGTGCGCGTCAACGAGGCCGCCCCCGCCCCCCTCGCCGCGGCCCGCGCCGCCCACGGCGAGGTGCGCGTCAACGAGGCCGCCCCCGCCCCCCTCGCCGCCGCCCGCGCCGCCCACGGCGAGGTGCGCGTCAACCGCCAGATCGTGGGCTTCAAGAAGATCAAGTTCTACACCATGGAGAACGTCGGCGCCGGCAACCTTTCCATGCCCGAGCAGGAGATGCACACCACCGCCTTCTGGCTGCACTTCCCGGCGGCGTTCCTGGAGGGCTTCGCCGATCTGACGGTCACCGAGAAGCAGAACGGGCTGAGCGGCCTGGGCAACGTGTTGCGCAGCGTAGCGGCCTTCCTGCTGATGTCCGACCCGCGCGACCTGGGCCTGGCCTTGGGCGAGGACATCTCCGGGGGCCTCAAGGTCTACGAGCCGGACCTGTACCTCTACGACAACTACCCGGGCGGCGTGGGCCTGAGCGCGCCGCTGTTCGAGATGACCGCCAAGCTCCTCCAGTGCGCGCGCGACCTGCTGTCCGCCTGTCGCTGCGAGGAAGGCTGCCCAAGCTGCGTCGGCCCGGTGGGCGAAATCGGCTCGCGCGGCAAGGAAGCCGCCGCGCGCCTCCTGGATGCGCTGCTCGCATAAACCGGGACAGTACACTCAATCACCATTTTGAATCCACCCGCCCCCATTCCCCTCCCAGTTCCGTTAAATTACACTCTGGGGACCCTTCTCAGCAGACCAGGCATGCCTGATAGCCCACCCATCCGCGAAGGTCAACTCTTGCTCGGCCCGCTCTTCAGCGAGCCGATGCAGGTTGAAACCGTCCGCGACGCCGGCCCCGGCGCCTGGGTCCTCGGCTTGGTCGGTAGCCGCTCGCAAAAGTTCCGCCGGGTCACGCTTGGCCCGGACGAAATACGGCTTCTTCGGGTAGTCGAGTCCGCCCCCTCCTACGACGGCGACCCGCAACTGCTCCGCCTCGCCCTCCAGGCCCACGCCCTCGGCATCGCCTACGAGTTCGACCCCTACTTCGGCCTCTCCCTCTCCCGCATCGATCCCCTCCCACACCAGCTCGAGGCCGTCTACGACCACTTCCTGAAGACTCCCCGCGTCCGCTTCCTCCTGGCCGACGATGCCGGCGCCGGCAAGACCATCATGGCGGGCCTGCTCATCCGTGAGCTCAGGCTGCGCGGTCTCGCCGACCGCATCCTCATTGTCTGCCCGGCCAACTTGACCTTCCAGTGGCAGCGCGAGATGCGGGAGAAGTTCGGCGAGAAGTTTACCGTCCTCAAGGGCGCCAACATCCGGGAACAGTTCGGCGTCAACCAGTGGCTCGAGCACAACCAGCTCATCACCTCCCTCGACCTCGCCAAGCGAACCGACATCCTCCCCGGTCTGCGTCAGGTCCAGTGGCAACTGGTCATCATCGACGAAGCCCACCGCATGTCCGCCTCCGACCCCGAACACAAGACCCAGCGCTACCGCCTGGGCGAGCTGCTCCGCGACACCTCCGACCACATCCTGCTCCTCACCGCCACGCCCCACCGCGGCGACCCCGACAACTTCTCCTTCTTCCTCCAGCTCCTCGATGCCGACGTCTTCGCCGACGTGAAGTCCATCCGCCAGGCCATGGAACGCCGCCGCGCTCCCTTCTACCTTCGCCGCACCAAGGAAGCCATGGTCCACTTCCCCCACCGCCAGCCCGACGGCGCCTGGGCCTGCCGCAAGATCTTCACCCGCCGCATCCCCCACACCGTCGACTTCCGCATCGACGGCCCCGAGTTCGAGCTTTACCGCGACATTACCCGCTTCGTGAAGCGCGAAAGCGCCAGGGCTGCCGCCCTCGGCGACGATCCGCGCGCCCGCGTCGTCGGCTTCCTCATGTCCCTGTTCCAGCGCCGCCTTGCTTCCAGCAGCTACGCCCTCCAACGCTCCCTCGAAAAGCGCGCCGCACGCCTCGAGGACAACCTCCGCCGCGCCCAGGACATCACCCGCGCGCTTCCCCCGGATTTCCTCCGCACCTTCCCCGACCCCGACGAACTCGAAGAGATGGAAGACGCCGACCGCGAGCGCCTCGAAGAGCAGCTCGCCGCCGTCACGCTCGCCGACAAACCGG
>Ga0315289_10012796_pt1 | contig 11795 bp, 10 predicted proteins | sample YL17G11_40_MG_FD_203452 | JGI IMG/M metagenome (GOLD analysis project Ga0315289, IMG submission 203452) | Sediment microbial communities from Yellowstone Lake, YNP, Wyoming, USA - YL17G11_40 | ecosystem: Environmental > Aquatic > Freshwater > Lake > Sediment | place: USA: Wyoming | collected...
ATTCAACCTGGTTCAGGTTTAATCTGCAGCACATAGCTCTTATAGAGCTAGGGTCTAGATTGCTTCCAACATAATTCTGGAAATAAGGCAGCCCATATTTTGCAGTAAGCTCAAACAAAATGTTTGCATTCTCGCTGTCCCAATCAAAATCCTTTGTTAAGTTGTAAGTTGGAATAGGGAAAGTGAAGACGCTTCCTTTAGCATCTCCTTCAAGCATTACTTCTAAGAAAGCCTTGTTGATTATATCCATCTCTTTCTGGCAGTCTCCATAAGTAAAATCCTGTTCCTTGCCTCCTACAATAGCTTTCTGGTTCTTGTAATCTGCAGGAACTTTCCAGTCAAAAGTCAGGTTAGAAAAAGGATATTGGCTTCCCCATCTAGAAGGGATGTTCAGGCTGAATACTAGCTGCTGCATTGCCTGTTTTACTTGCTTAAATGTCAATTTGTCTGCTTTGATGAACGGAGCTAGCAGAGTATCTACAGAGCTAAAAGCCTGTGCTCCAGCAAACTCCATCTGCAAACAGCCTATATAATTGACCATTTGATGAACAACAGTAGACATATGCTTTGAAGGCTTGCAGTCAACTTTGTTTGGAACTCCTCCAAATCCCATCTGCAGCAAGTTCTTTAAGCTCCATCCAGCGCAGTATCCAATAACCCCATGGCTTAGATCATGGATATGGAAATAGCCTTTTTTATGCGCTTCAGATATAGGCCCTGCATACATTTCATTAAGGTTATAGCTCTTCATAACCTCTCCTGCAGTATACAGCAGTAATCCTGAGAAAGAATAAGCTTCATTGCTGTTCTCTTTCACTTTCCAGTCTGTCTGGTTGATATAGCTGCTTATAGTGTTCTGGACATTGACAAAAGTTGATTTAGCTTCTCTTATTTCCTTGTGTTTTGCCCTATAAAGGATATAAGCCTTGGCAGTTTTCGCATGATTCTGTTCAATCAATACTTTTTCAACAATATCCTGTACATCTTCTACACCAGGAACTTTTCCTCCAGCATATTTCTTTTCAGATATTTCAATGACTAATCCAGTTAATCTTTCTGCTTCAACCCTGTCTTTTCCACCTACAGACTGGGCAGCCTTGAATATAGCTTCAGTGATCTTATTCTTGTCAAAATCAACTATCCTTCCATCTCTTTTCCTTACTTTAGTGATGCTTTCAAATGCTTCTATCCTTTCATATGTAGTGAACCTTTTTCCGCAGGTATTGCATTCCCTTCTTCTTCGGTTAGCATCAGAATCTTCAGTAATCCTTTTATCAATAACCTTTGTTTCTCCAGAATTGCAAAATGGACATTTCATTCTTTAAACACCCCTTTATAGTTTACACTATATCTAGTATTATGATGAGGTAAAATTTATTCAAAAATTGGGTTTTTTCTCTATCATACCCAACGCCCGCACACAAGGTATTGTGTCTTTACATCATTCACACACAACATATTGTGTTAAAGTTATAAACTACAAAATACAATCTAGTATTTAAATATATTGAAACTAAAAAATATATAAGAAATAACAACTAACAGTTCATTATAAAGTTGTAAAATCTTTTATCAAAAATTTGTATATTTTTCAATAAAAAATATCATCGAAAAAATCATTTTTTATTTAGTTTAACTGAAAAAAAGTTTTATTTTTTATTATAATCAAAAAATAATCCTATTTTTAAAACTCAATCCCTTTTCTATAAGAATATTTTTTAGGTGATTTTATCAGTTTTATTTCATTTACAAAATCAGCCCTTTCAATCAATTTCTTAGGAGCTCTTCTCCCTGTCAAATAAACTGTCGTTGTCTTAGGAATCCTGTCAATAAGATCGAGAACATCCTCAATTTTTATCAATCCTATGCTGCATGCAAGATTTATCTCATCTAATATTAATAAAAAAGGAAGTTTTTTTGAATAGACTAATTTATAGCAGAACTCTAATCCTCTTTGAGCCATATCAATATCTATCTTCTTAGGCTTATTTATCGGCCTGATAAAACTCTTTGTTCCAAATTGGTATATCTTATAATAAGGAGATAGTTTTTTCATTATATTATATTCTCCTATCTCTTTTCTTCCTTTCATGAACTGCACAACAACAGTATTCAATCTCCACCCCGAGCATCTTAAAGCAACTCCTAATGCAGAGGTAGTTTTTCCTGCCCCTTCTCCTGTCCACAGATAAACATTTCCATTATGCTTCATATTAATTGCACTCAACACATACTTTTGGATTCTTGGATTTTCCGATATTAATAATTTGCTCTCTTTTGCTTCCTTCCCTGTAAACAGTTATTCCTTTGCATTTTAATTTATATGCTAATAAAAATACATTCTTTATATCATCAGCACTAGCATCATTATTCAGGTTTACAGTCTTAGACACAGCATTATTAGTATATTTCTGGAAAGCAGCCTGCATCCAGACATGCTGCTCATATCCAATATCATGCGCGCTGGCAAATATTCTTTTGAATTTCTCAGGAACAGATTTTATATCTTTCACACTTCCTTTTTTAGCAGCCTCATCAATCAAGGTTTTAGAGTAAAATCCTTCTTTTTTAGCCATCTCTAAAAATAAAGGATTGACTTCAACAAGATGCTCTCCATTCAAAACACTTTTTTCAAATACTACTCCGAATAAAGGCTCTATTCCAGAGCTGCAGTCAGCAATCAAGCTTAATGTTCCTGTAGGAGCAATAGTTGTTACAGTCGCATTTCTCATATGTTTATATCTCTTAGACAGCTCGCTTTTCTTGAAATTAGCAAAACTTCCCCTTTTCTTTCCCAATTCTTCAGATTTTTCCCTTGCTTCTTCTGTTATAAACTTCATAATCTTCTCAGCAATCTCTAATCCATGCTTGCTGTCATAAGGGATTCCTAATTTTATCAGCATATCAGCAAAACCCATGACTCCTAATCCGATTTTCCTGTTAGACAAGCTTATTTTTTCAATCTCAGGAATAGGATATTTATTTGCATCAATTACATTATCTAAGAAATGCACTGCAGTATGGACAGCTTTCTTTAGCTTCCCAAAATCAACATTTTTTCCTTTGACAAACTTTGAAAGGTTTATCGAGCCTAAAGTGCAGCTTTCATAAGGAAATAACGGAACTTCTCCGCAGGGATTAGTGCTTTCAATCAATCCAATCTTCTTCAAAGGATTATGCCTGTTTATCTCGTCAATGAATATGACTCCAGGGTCTCCGCATTCCCATGCAGTCCTGCATATCAAATTAAATAATTTTTTTGCTTTCACTTTTTCAGCAGCTTTCTTTGTCTTTGGATTTATAAGGGAAATCTCTTTATCCTCTTCAGCAGCTTTCATAAAATCCTCATTTATAGCAGCAGAGATATTGAAATTCTTTAGAACTCCTTCATTTCTTTTTGAAACAATGAATTCCATTATGTCAGGATGGTTGATATTAAGTATCCCCATATTAGCCCCTCTTCTTTTTCCTCCCTGCTTTATCACATCAGTTGCTTTGTCAAATATAGTCATAAAAGAAACAGGTCCAGAAGCATGGCCTTTTGTTGTGGATATAATATCTCCTTTAGGCCTTATCTTAGAGAAATTATAGCCTACTCCTCCTCCGCTTTGGTGTATCTTTGCCATATCCTTTAAAGTCTCAAATATGCTTTCTATAGAATCTTCAATAGGAAGGACAAAGCATGCAGCCAGCTGCCCATTCTTGGCTCCAGCATTCATCAAAGTGGGAGAATTAGGCAAAAACTCCAGGTTAGACATCAAAGAATAGAACTCTTTTTCAGATTTAGAGGCATTTTCTTTATATTTTTTATCTGCAGCAGAGATAGCTTTAGCAACCCTCTTGAACATCTTATCAGGAGTTTCAATCACTTTTCCATCATCATTCCTAAGCAGATACCTATGCTCAAGCACCTTTAAGGCATTCTTTGAAATATCCATAATAACCTCTTTTATACTCAAAAAATCAAAAGAGAATATAAGTTTTATCTTTTTTAGAAATCTACTTCTTCTTTTTAGCTTTGGTTTTCTTTGCTTTGCTGTTCTTATCAACAGCTTTATTCAAATCATCAACAAGCTTCTTTGCATCAATTCCATGCGCTTGGCAGCCTTGCTCAAGATTCTCAAAATGGGATGCTGCGCATCCTAAGCAGTGCATTCCGTGCTTAAAGAAAACTTCAGCTGTCTCAGGATATTTGTTTACAATCTCACCTATAGACATCTTTACTGTTATCTTCATTCTTTATCTATCCTGAACTTATGCCCGCTTAATCTTGTTATCTTATATTTAGAAATCTTGTTCTTTTCAGCATATACTTTAGCTTTTTCTTCTGTCCTGAATGTTTTTGGCCTTATTCTAGGCCTTCTTCTGTCCTGCTCCCTTTGAGGAACTCTTTTGCTGAAATATGTTGATCCCATTATATGACTAGAGGATTAACCTCCTTTTATAAATATTTCTTTTTAGGCACTGTTCTAAATAAAGGTTAGCAGCATAAGGTCAAAACCAATAAAGAATATGAAGCGAACTGACAAGAGGATATTCAATAGGGATTTTAGTTCAGGGGACTGAGCGAAGCGAAGTCGCCTACGGGTATCTATAGGGTGAAACCCTTAGTTGGGAAGCTGCTAACCCGAGCTTTGCGAGATTTAGGACAGTGCCTTTTTAAATATGTTTATTGACTTTTCTAAAACCTCGATATCCTTTGATTTAGATATCTCATCCCTTAACCTTACAGCATTAGGGATTCCTTTTGTAAAATTTAGTGCATGCCTTTTTGCAGATGCAAAATCAAAGCAATTGAACTTATTTGCCAATTCAGCATATTCAAAGAAGATATCCAGTTTTTCTCCATAATTTAATTTTTTAATCTCTTTTCCTTTCAGATAATCATTTGCTTCAGCAAATATATGTGGATTAGACATAGCTGCTCTGCCAATCATTACAAAGTCGCATCCAGTCTCTTCAATCATTGACTGGACACATTCAGCAGAAAACACATCTCCATTTCCTATAACTGGGATATTTACTGCTTCTTTAATATCTTTTATCTTCTCCCAGTCAGCTTTTCCGCTGTATCCCTGCTCAACAGTCCTTGCATGCACAATAATTGCAGAAGCTCCAGATTTTTCAATAACCTTTGCAATCTTAACAGCATCTTTTCCAGTTTTTACTCCAGTCCTTATCTTTGCAGTTATAGGAACATCAGTATTTTTAGCCAAAGCAGAGATTATCTCCTGGATTCTTTTTGGCCTTTTCAATAAAGCAGAGCCTGCTCCCTGGTTTATTACATTCAGGTCAGGGCATCCAAGGTTAAAATCAATCATGTCTGCCCCTGTTTTCTCAACAATTTTTGCAGCTTCAGTAATCAGTTCAGTCTTTGCTCCAAATATCTGCACAGCAACAGGCTTTTCTTCTTCACTAAACACAATTTTTCTCAGCATAGCCTTGTTATTCCTTGCAATAGCATTGGCATTTACCATCTCAGTATAGACTAATCCAGCTCCAAACCGCTTGCAGATAATCCTAAAAGCAATATCAGTGATTCCAGCCATTGGAGCAAGAACAACATTGCTCTTTAATTTCACATCTCCTATCTTATAATCCATAACAGGCAATAATCTAAAACTGTTTTTAAAACTAACTGAATTCTTTACTAAGAAACATATCTAAAAAGCAAGAAATATTTTACTTGACAAATCTTATCTTCAACGAAATTCTCTCTTTCATTATGGCAATTGCCTTGCTTCCTTTCTCCCATATTTTGCTATTGCTCTTTCCATAAGCATTCTTTCATAAGGCCTTATCATTCTAGCCATAGCATTGTCTTTAGCTAAATCAAAAGGCTCAACAAGCGCAGTGAACATATCATAGCTGTTTCCAAATACAACATCAGTCACCCTGTCTCCTATCATAGCTACAGCATCCCTCTCATCCCATGTCAATACAAAATACCTTAAAACTTCCTCAATGCAGTCAGGCTTCTTTTTATCATGCCTGATAACATGGACATTAAAAGCATCTTCTATCCTTTTTGCCCTCTCCTCTCCTTTATCAGATGGAACACCAGCTGAGTTAGAGATAATAGCAACTCTAAATCTAGCCCTAAATTCATTAAACCTATCAGCTATATCTGGGTAAAGGGAGTATTCATAAGGCAAACTAAGAGTATTGTCCATATCAAATAAAACATTTCTAATCCTGTTATTCCTTAAATAATCAGGATATACTTGGTTTAGATTTTTAGCTCTTATATCTGGAATCAAAAGTCTTGGATTATTCAAAGCCCTAAATGTGCTTATTATTCCCGGTATATTTATTGACTGGTCTAGACTATATAGTAAACCCATTTTAATCACTCCTTAAATTTAAAATCTATCAGAACCCTTTTTATATAAATTTAAAAAATAAAAAATTATTTTTTAACAGTTATTATTCCATTTATCTTATCAAAATTAGTCTTGCTTCCCCACTTGAATGTTCCTTCATCATTGAAAGTATATGAATAGCTCTCTAAAGTCAATGTTTTGTTTAATACATTTATTTCCTTCTTCGCATAAGTTCCATCCTCGTTTTTAGGAAGTATTATTATTATCTGCGCAAAATTAGGCATCTTGTTTGTCCATCTTATAGTATCTCCTATATTAATATCCAGATCCTCGGGATTTCCTGCCATATTTTCTATAGTCACATCATGCACAGTTCCTGCTGCACTGCTGTCAGCAGTTTCTTGAGAATCATTGGTTGTTGTTTCAGTTGTATTTTCTTCAACAACAGCAGGAGGCTCTTCTGTCACATTCTCAGTAGTTTGCTCTTCAACATTTGGTTCTTCAGTTGGAGTTTCAACAGCAATCTCAGAGCTGTCAACAGTCTCTTTTTCTATTATAACTTCGCTTGAACTCTGATCTGCAGTGTTATTCTCTGTTGCAGTTGTCTGCTGCTTGCATCCAGCCAAAGCTAGAATTAATATTATCAACCCAATTGCAATAATATATTTTGTTTTCATAGTATATACAAAAACTATAATACTATTTATATATTTTTCTAATGTCTAGTTAGCGGCATAAATAGGTTATAAAACTTTGCATAAAAAGTGCTTCTCCAGAAGTTTTTCAAAGCTATTTGCATTGCTTTTATAATTGGAAAATACTACGGCTTTTCCCAATTATCTTTTATTATTTTCCGCTTGTTCCTCTAGTTTCAAAAAAATCAAGTATTTTTTCACCTATATTTTTAGGTTTAGATTTTTCTGGTTCAGGAGCCTTAGCAGGTAATCTTGTAGCATGCTCATCCATAGCTTTCTTAAGAGCTACTGGGACATCATGTATGGATTTTGAATAATAATCAAGCACTCCTTTTCCGTCTTTGTCTGAACTTCTTAAGATAGCTTTCTCAACTTCAGGAGAGCCATAACTAGCTTCATTGCTCCATCCTTCTCCTTTTGCATTCAGAGCAACCTCTGATAAGGGGTTTGCAAGCCCTCCTCCTATAATCCTATCTGCCATTACTTCAGGAGTTAGCGGCCTGTTTCCTATAAGATAATTCTCAGAATAAGAAGGAATACCACCATATTTTAATTCGATATCATCAATAAATCCTTTTGTCCCGTCTAATTTAGGATGCTGATTGTTAATCAAATCATACTTCTGCCACTCATTTAATGAATGCGCCCGCAAAATATCAATGCTGTGCCTATTTATTCCTTGCTCCTTATCATAACATGAACTAGCTTCACTCTTTGGAACTAACTCTACTATTTTTTTATCATTAGGAAGTTTTGTTAAAAATTCTTTAGTTTTCTCTTTAGCAATTCTCTGGCAGCTTTGTTCTCCTGCCCTGCATTTCTGATTAGCAGCTAAGCATGAATCTTTACATTCTTTGGCTTTTGGAGTGCATGTTTCTTGATTTACCTTTTCCGCATAAAGCCACACATAAGTTTTTATTACTTTTTTGCACCATTCCGGGTTTTGATCAGTGTTGCATGCGGCAATTTTTGCAGTAAGCTCTTTAGCTTTATCTTCGCAACCTTTTTTACAATCATCATACCCTGATTTACAGCTGTCTTTTATCTTGTCATCATATTTTGTCTGTATTTTATATTTGTTTCCTACAAAATATCCTACAGGACTATCGTATGTTTCCTGCTCTCCATTTATCACTTTAATATCATTTTCCATATTCCATTCTACAACTTTGCAACATTCAGTCATCATATCAACTGGCTCTGCTTGTTTTTCTTCTCCATAATCAGGGAGTGCTATGCATGAAGATATAGCTGAGATGGTCTCGTTACTCTTTTCTTGGCTATATTGGCCACGGTAAACATCATTACAACATCCTGTTCCACAAATTCCTGAACCTTCTTTAGGACAAGGATTCTGCTTACAAGGAGCTTGGTCATCTTTGCAGAACTTATTATCGCATGCAAATATCCAATTTTCTGCAGTTGGTATATCTGCTTTTCCAATTACAAAGTCTCCATTAACAGTTAGTGTGCATAATTTGCTTATATCAGAATCAGGAGCTTTAAGCTCCTCAGGTTTTTTTCCTTGCACATCTTTGACAATCTTATCAGAATCAGGCAGTGGCTTAAGGTTCTTAGCTACCTCTTCAGGCTTGATGATTCCTTTATTTTTCCCAAAAACTTCTGTAAAATCTTCCTGGCCTTTCTCTGCAAAAGGCAATCTTTCAAATTGATTCTGCAGCCATCCTCCGATTTTGCTTCCAACATCTTGGCCTGATTTAACTCCGCTATTCAAGAAATCAAAAAGTCCTGCTCCATAAACAATATAAGAGCAGATAAGTAAAGCAATTAAGAATACAACAGATAATATAACAATATTTTTTTTCATTGTCTAATACCTCTTATTAAACTGATATATAAATCTAAATATGATATTATATATATATTTTTCTAATGTCCCTTTATATTAGTAACCTTTTTAAATTTTAGCCTATTTATTCTTATAATGCCTAAGAATATGGACTTTAAGTCAACAAAAGAGATAGATGTTTCTGAAAAGATAATAGAACAAGTTATAGGCCAGGACCAGGCTGTAGAGATAATAAAAAAAGCTGCAAATCAAAGAAGGCACGTTCTATTGATAGGAGAGCCTGGAACAGGAAAATCTATGTTAGGATTGGCTTTAGCAGAATTATTGCCTAAAGAAAAGCTTGTTGATATACTTGCATTTCCTAATCCAAATGATGAAAACCAGCCTTTGATAAGGACTTTGCAGGCTGGAAAAGGAAGGGAATTAGTAAATGCCTCAAGGATAAAATCAATGTCCACTTTCAGCAACCAGACTGTAATAATAATCATTCTATTGATTATTGCGACAATTATTCCTTATTGGATGTGGAAAACAAACTTTTTCCAGTTAGGAGAGACAGCTAATGCAATAATCTATGCTTCATCTATGGTCACATTTATGGTTATAGCAGCAGTATTTATTTTCTCAATATCAATGGGAAAACGAATGCCTGGAGCAAGCCAGAAGGTTATTGTTCCTAAGGTGATAGTTGATAATTTCCATAAAAAACAGGCTCCTTTCTTAGATGCAACAGGAGCTCATGCAGGAGCATTATTAGGAGATGTTTTGCACGATCCATTCCAGACAGGCGGTTTAGGAACTCCTGCCCATGAAAGGGTTGTCGCAGGAATGATACACAAGGCAAATATGGGTGTTTTATTTGTAGATGAGATAGCTACTTTAGAGCCAGCAACACAGCAGGAATTACTGACATCTTTGCAAGAAGGAAAATATGCAATAACCGGCCAGTCAGAAAGGTCAGCAGGAGCAATGGTAAGGACAGAGCCTGTTCCTTGTAATTTTATACTTATTGCAGCAGGGAATTATGAGACTATAAAGCACATGCATCCTGCTTTGCGCTCAAGAATAAGAGGATATGGTTATGAGATTTATATGTTAGAGACAACTCCAGATACAGAAGAAAACAGGTTCAAGATAGCAAGATTTGTTGCGCAAGAAGTCAAAAAAGACCAAAAAATCCCTCATTTCAGCAAAGATGCTGTCTTGGCGATTATAGATGAAGCAAGAAGAAGAGCTAACAGGAAAGGACATCTGACATTAAGATTAAGGGATTTAGGCGGATTGATAAGAGCAGCAGGAGATATCGCAAAAGAAGAAAACTCAAAATTAGTTGAAGTAAAGCATATTGTTGCTGCCAAGAAAATGGCAAAAACACTGGAGCAGCAGATAGCTGATAAATATATAGAAAGAAAAAAGGAATATGAGGTTATTGTGATTGAAGGAAAGCAGATAGGAAGAGTAAATGGATTAGCTGTTATCGGCGGAGCAGAGTCTTATTCTGGAATAATTCTTCCTATAGAATCAGCAGTAACTCCTGGCGGAAAAAAAGGGGAGATAATCGCAACAGGAAAGCTGGGAAAAATAGCAAAAGAAGCAATACTTAATGTTTCAGCAATAATAAAGAATTATTTTGGAGAAGACATAAAAGAAAAATATGATATTTATGTCCAATTTTTGCAGACTTATGAAGGTGTTGAAGGAGATTCAGCATCAATAGCAGTTGCAACAGCAATAATCTCTGCATTAAAGAAAGTTCCTGTAAGGCAGGATACTGCACTGACAGGCTCATTATCAGTAAGGGGAGACGTGCTTCCTATTGGAGGAGTTTCAGCAAAAGTTGATGCAGCAATAGATGCAGGATTGAAAAGAGTCATAGTTCCTATATCAAATCTTAAGGACATTGTCATAGATGCAAAAAGACTTGAAAAAATAAAGATAATTCCAGTAAGCAGCATATCTCAAGTTTTAAAAGAAGCTTTGGATTGGAAAGGAAAGAAAAATATCCTTGCTAAAATATCTAGAAAATAATATAAATAGTCATATATTCATATTAAAAAATAAGGGGGCTGTAAATATGGTTAAGATAGGAATAATCGGCGGCAGTGGTTTAGATAACCCTGATATTCTGAAAAATCCGAAAGAGATAGAGGCTAATACTGAATTCGGAAATCCGACTTCAAGTTTAAAGCTTGGAAAAATAGCAGGTGTTGATGTAGTTCTTTTAGCAAGGCATGGAAGAGAGCACACTATTCCGCCAACACAAGTCAATTATCGCGCAAATATCATGGCTTTGAAAGAAGCTGGCTGCACTCATATTCTTGCGACAACTGCTGTAGGCTCATTAAGGAAAGAAATAGAAAGAGGAGATTTGGTTTTTCCAGACCAATTCATTGATTTCACAAGAAGAAGGGCTGTAAGCTTTTATGAAAAATTCGAGCCTCATAAGCCTTTACACACTCCGATGGCAGAGCCTTTCTCAAAGCAATTGAGAGAAGCATTGATTAAAACAGCACAAGAATTGAAATTAAAGCATCACAAGACAGGAACAGTTGTAACAATAGAAGGAGCAAGATTCTCAACAAAAGCAGAATCCAAGATGTTCAGGTTATGGGGAGCAGATATAATTAATATGTCAATAGCTCCAGAAGCAATTCTAGCAAATGAAGCAGGAATTCCTTATGCAGCTGTTGCTATGTCAACAGACTATGACTGCTGGAAAGAAGACGAAGAGCCTGTGACATGGGATGCAATATTAAAGATATTTGGAGAGAACGTAGACAAAGTCACAAAACTGTTGATAAACACTATTCCTAAGGTAAAGTAAACATGATAGAAGTTGAAATCAGGGCAAGAATAAATGATTTGGATGGAATAAAGGATAAGTTGGATAAGCTAGGAGCCAAATTCATAAAAAATGAAAAGCAAGTTGACAGGGTTTTTGGCCATCCTATGTTTCTAGACTCCAGA